>ERZ773197.3095-NODE-3095-length-9944-cov-6.751643_pt1 | contig 9944 bp, 6 predicted proteins | sample MGYA00580999_ERZ773197 | MGnify/ENA primary metagenome ERZ773197 (study PRJEB29015, sample SAMEA2738166) | human oral metagenome | biome: human oral; feature: human-associated habitat; material: saliva | place: China | collected 2185 ... | reverse complement strand
CCTGTCCACCTCCATTTGCTTCAGTTCCTTCTCCCGCCTGTTCGGCTACTTCCTCTTGCAGTGCCTGAGCTAGGCTTTCCATCTTGCTCTTTTCTTCCGCACTTGCTTCCGCCATATTTTGGACAGTGAAGGTCAATCCCTGCCCTCCTGCATTTTCCGCTACAAGGCAGGAGCGATATTGCTCTTCCGGAAAGCTTTCGCTGATAAATTTGAGTAGAATGCGATAAGCCATTGCCTCCTTTTTCACGGAAAGAATTTCCATACTTTTTACTTCTCCGGTGGATGGGCTTCCCTGCTCCAGATTTTCTAAAATGCTAAGCAATAGAGAATCCGGAAGACTTTCCAGAAGAATGTCGGAATCATCCCCTTCCTGTAAAATCTGTCCTTGCAGGAAGAACAGAGCTTCATTATAGGATAGAACTATATTTTTTACAGAAGCAGTCACCGGTTGATTCTTACTGGTTTTCTGCTCTTTTGCTGTATTTTCTGAGGAATCAGTAGATTTCTCAGGCTGATTCTCAGGCTTCTGAGACTCAGCCAAAGTATTCGAAGCTTTATCTTCAGTTTTTTGCATTACATCTACAGTGTCCTGAGATTCCTCAAACTTACTGTTTTTGCCGTTGCTAAGTAGTATATGGGACTTACTCTTTTTTAGTCCTTCCCAAAGCTTCAGGTATTCCTGTTCCTTGACCTCTTTGCCATGCAGTGTAAACTGACCGGAATTGTTTTCCGGGCTTTCCACTTTATTTTCTTCAGAGTTTTCTTTCTTAACATCTGCACTGCCTTCTTCGGTAGCTTCCCCGGCATTTTCTCCCATGTCTTCGCTAACATCTTCTCCGCCAAAGGGCTCGTAGGAGTGGCTGGCGATTTCTTCAAAGCTAAGGGGCAGACTGCCGTTATTCAAACGATAAAGGCGCTCCAGCATTTGCCCGTCATACTCTTCCCGATAGAGATAGAGGGTCTTTTCCCCTTGAATTTGAAACAGGGTATAGTTCACTCCGCCGCCGGCGAAGACGTCCAGGCTGTCCATGGTACATAGAGGCTCAAGCTTTCCGCCTGTAAAGCTAAACACCTGTAAATCCGCCTGACTTACCCTGCTGTCTTCCTTTCCGCTGTTTCCTTCTATGTAAAGCAGCTCCGGGGTATCGTCACCGAAAATGTCCCAAAGCAGGACCGTTTTTCCCTCTTTGTGCTCTGTTTCTTCCCCTGCATCCTCTGTTTCCTGCCCGCCATACTGCCAGACATACGAAGAGATGGCCTCTCCCTTTTCTTCCAAATGGGCAAGATAAGAGCCGTAGGCCTTGCTGTAATCCGAGGAAAATGCCTCTTCCTCCCCTACCTCTCCTGACTTCCTGTGTAAAAACAGCAGAAAGAGAAGCAATATTGCCACAAACAACACAAGGAAAGGCAAGTATTGCATGAGTTTGTAACGGCCGTTTCCGACATTCCCGGCATTTTCGGTATTACCGGTATTACCGGTGTTGCCGGTATTTCCGGCTTTTCCGGTGTGTTCAGCTTGTCCTGCACTTCCGGAAGCTCCGCCGTTTTCCTGTTGCTCCTGTGAAAAATTGGAAGAGTTCATCATTTTCCCCCTCTAATTCCGAGAAAATATCGTCTGCATAACGCTTTCGCATTTTCTCTTTCTTTTAGCCACAATACCAGCGATAGTCAAAATGCTATCGCCGGTATCGGTTTACTCTGTTCAATTTTAAAGTTATAGGTTAAGTTTATCGGTTTACTTCATCGGTTTGCTTAATCGATTTACTTTATCTCTTTACCTTATTGCTTTACCGCTTTACCACTTTTCCGTTTACAGTCCAATGGCCATCCTTGTCTAACTGATAGCCGTCTTTATCTCCCCTTATGCCCGCTCAACAATTTGTATATATAATATCTTAAGAAATACTCGTATGTTGTCAATATCCTATGAAGATTTTCCCCCTGTCACGGTAAGAATTTTGTTCCATTCCTTCTCTTTTTCTTTATTTTCTTTAGGATTCTTTAAGGCTGAAAACATATTTTGCTCACAGTTTTCTTGTATCCTATACACAGTTACAGAGATGTAACTAAAGAAAAAAGCTTTTCATACTCAACTCCGGGACCTTCTCCTGAAAATATGGTTTCGGAGTCCCCCCTTCAAAAAAAGAAAGCGGCTGTGAAAAATCACAGCTGCTTTTCTTTTCTGCTTATTTCCGGACTTATTACCGCATAATTTCGATACCCGACGTCCCCTGCACGCACTTCCTATTCTCTTCAGGCTCTATCTGTCTGATCTAGGAAACTAAGCTTTGCCTCTTTTTGTTCAAGAAAAACAGATTAAAAAGCAAGATACCGATATAAAGAATCAGACATGCTCTATTGATAAGATTGGTATGAAAAACGAAGTAGTTTAAAATACAGGCTCCATAAGATAGAAAAAGTAGAGCAAAGGAAAACTGATAGACTCTGTTATCCTTTAAAGATGTTTTTTCGTCCTTTATCCTTCTTTCTAACTGACCAGCTGCTCCTAAGCCAATAATCATGGTCATGCAGAAATCTTTTGTAGCCTGCTCTTTACTAATCAAAAAAACAATAAAGAAAGCTACAGCCACTCCGATGCTTAAAAAATCCCAAACACTAAGCTTCATACCTCCTCCTTTCATTAATAGCCTTTCATGGCTATCTTTGCTTTCAAAGTTCATTTTCCCTTGCTCCGCAGAGCTCTTTTGGAAAAACTTACACAGTAAAAATAAATCAGTATTTTGAAAGAATATCTTTAGAAGGATTATATAATACTAACTTTTTCTTTTCATCTTACATTTCTATTAAGCGGCAAAAATAGCTGTAAAAAATCAAATTATAAAGAAATTTTCGGCAATATAGGTCTGAATTTGGAATATGCTCTCGCTAGCCTCGCTTCTGCGAAGGGAAGGACTGTATTCATTGATGAGGCTCGCTCTGATGCAGTATAGGCATGGAAGAGAGCAATCTGAGCCCGATAGTTACGAAAGACCGGCAAAGGGAAGGACTGTAAAAAATCAATAATTGAAGCGAATGAAGCAGTGTGGGGCTATAATAGGGGCAGTCTGAGCCCGTCGGTACTTACTGAAAGCGAGTGAAGCGAAGCTTGAAGTTAGCTACCGCTACGAGGCGAGGCTAGCGAGAGCGTGCCCCATTTATAGACCTACACTGCTTCAGAGCGAGCTTAGCGGGAGCGTGCTCGATTTCATGCCTATACTGCTTATAAAATTTTTTGATTTTTTACATCGCTATCTTTTTGCTCTGCATCCGTCTCCTGCCGCTGCTTCACCTTCTCCCACAAAGCCCGAAAAGCCGGCAGAGAGGCTTCAATGGTTTCAAAGGGAATACAGTAGGACAGGCGGAAATAGCCGGGTAGGCCGAAGCCGTCGGTGGGCACCATAATGATATGCTCTTCCTCCGCCATCTTCTGAAATGCCTCCGTGTCCTCTAGAGGGGACTTCATCAGAAGATAAAAAGCGCCCTCCGGCGGCAGACAGGAAAATCCCATTTCCGTAAGCTCCGTATACAGAAGACGACGATTTCTGTCATAAAATCCCACATCCACCTTCACTTCCAGACATTCGGAAATTACCTTTTGGAATAGAGAAGGGGCGTTGACAAAACCCAGGGTTCTGCCGGCAATCGTGGCAGCCCGCATCAGCTTCTCTCCGTCTTCCACGTCTTTTCCTATGGCCAGATAGCCGATTCTCTCTCCCGGGATGGAAAGTGTTTTGGAGAAGGAATAGAGGTAAATGCTGTTGTGATAAAGGCCGGGCATATAGGGCACGGTTCTGTCGTCATAAACCAGCTCCCGATAGGGCTCATCGCAAATCAGGTAAATGGGGTGTCCCACCCTTTCCTCCGCCTCTCTCAGCATCTCTGCCAAGGCCTTCAGCTCTTCTTCTTTATACACCACACCGCTGGGGTTGTTGGGATTATTTAAAATCACCGCCTTGGTTTTTCTACGAATCAGCCGGTCTGCCATGCCGATATCCAAAGAGAAATTATCTTCCTTCACCGGTACCACGGTAAGCTTTCCCTTGTAGTGGGAAACATAGGCATTGTACTCCGTAAAATAGGGGGCAAAGCAAAGCACTTCATCCTCTTCGTCCAGAAGACAACGCATCAAAATATTTAAGCCTCCTGCCGCTCCGGCACAGAGAAGAATCTGCTCCTTCTCATAGGGCAGTTCAAAACGTCTTGTCAGATGTCTTGCAATCTGTTCCCGCACCTCATCATAGCCGGCATTTTTCATATAGCCGTGAATCTCATGAGGATCCTGATTTTCCAAAAGGCTGATAATGGCATTTTTCACTTCGTAGGGCACAGGAGCCACAGGATTTCCCAGACTGAAATCATAGACATTTTCCTTGCCGTACTTCTCGGCCATTTCCTGTCCCAGTTCAAACATCTTTCGAATCGCGGAATTTCCTTGTAAAAGGGGTTCCATCGTCTTTGCCAGTGCCATAATACCTCCCAAAGAGCATGCTCTTTTTCTTTACTGCTTCTATTTACTGTTTCTATTTATTTCTTCGGCTTTGTTCCTGCCCGACTCTCCTTCTTTTGCCTTTTCATTGCCGCCTCCTTTAAGGCCTTAAAGCTTTCTTCTTCGGAAACCGCATCCGGGTTATTGCGAAGCATGGTTTTGGTCCACCAATGCATCTTTCCGCTTTCCGCATTACCGCCGTCTTCCAAAACAGCCAGTTCCTCCTCCATTCTCTCCTTATCCTTTAGCAGGCTTCTAAGAAGAGCGCCGGCGGATTCCTTCACACTGCTGGCTGCCTGTCCCACGGCGCCCTTTGCCGTATCCGCCGCAAGGCTTGCTGTCCCGATGGTACTGCTGGCCGCCTGACTCACCGTATTTTTGGCTAAAGACATCCCGGACTCCATCACATATTTCACGGCAGCCACATTGCCTTCATTTTGCTGTACGGCTCTAAGCTCCTCCGCTCCCTGCTCCCACTCCTGCTTGGCTTCACCGATACGATCATAAAGCTCTCCGATGGAACGCCGCAGGTTCTGTATCTCCTCGGAATTTCTCGCCAGTCTTCCCAGACGCTCCCGAAGTTCCAGAGCCGCAATGACGGAGAATACCACGTCTTCAATGAACAGGGTATAGAGCATGGTGTCAATAATCACAAAGGTGAGATAGCTCCAATCCGCCGGAATGGAGGAAACAAATTTGTGCACCACCTGCATTAAAAAAATCGCCATCACTCCCCAGCCTATAGACGCAAAGAAGCAGATGTAACCGCGAAAGTTCAAAGGATTCTGAGAATAATCCCACCAGCGCATATGAAAGATGTGATTCATCAAAAGGCCGGTGATAAGTTCCAATGCCGTTCCGCCGAAAAATCCAAGCAAAAAAAGATAGAGGAGATGCCCCTCATGTCCATGAGCGAAGAAGACCAAAAGGCAGGATCCCACACCATACAAGGGAATCCATGGTCCATGGCAAAATCCTCTATTCTGTAAATGGCCGGATTTCAGAGAGCAGTAAGAAGACTCGAAGCACCAACCCAGGATGCAGTACAGCATAAAGAAGGTCAGCCACTGTAAAATTGTGTATCCTCTCATAAAAACTCCCTTGCTTTAAAAATCATTTTTAGCTATTTTATCGCAGTTTTTCATTATTGTCGAGTTTTTTGGCGTTTTTCGGAATATATGTTCTGAAATAAAGCGCTATATTCAAAAGTGTAGGTTTCGGGATTTATGTCATAAGCTATATGATCCAAGCTTCGAGCATGGAAATCTCTTAGAAAGCCGGAATTTAATCCTAAATCTTAGATTTACCATCTTTTCTTGCAAAGACTGTAAAGGGATTTTCTTCCCAAAAGAACGCAAACCGCCACGGAAAAGCCCAATAAAAACAGGAAGAAAAGAATCTGAACCGGCAAAGCCCGCTCATGATGTAGGAAATAGCTGTAGCCTCCAATCTTTAGGAACAAATCCCGGAAGGGGCGATGAAAAAGATAAATTACCAAAGAATATTTTCCCCAAAGCGAAAGCTGCTTTTCCAATATTGTCTTCCGAAAAGGACTTTTCCTGAAAAAAGAGAGCAGCCAATAGAAAAAATAGGAAATACCCAAAGCAAAAGGAATGTAAAAAACGCGAAGCAGGATGGGAAAGCTTTGAAAAAAGGGAAGAATCTCCTCTTTACTCACCCTCCTGTACCACACCCCATAGAAAATGCGAGTATAGTTTTTTAAAGCGGGGAAAAACAGGAGAAAGAAGAAAAAGCAAGCCCCACCCATAAGGGCAAGGTCTGTCCTTTTTTTCTTCCAAGAAAAAGGGCTTTGGGAAGTGAGCATTCCAAAATAGAAAAAGGGTGCAAAGCCGAAGACTCGATCCAGTGCCAGGAAATCCACCAGTCTTCTATTTTGGTCCAGATATCCTGCGAACAAAGAAAGGAAAATCAGAAGGAGAAGATAGCATTTTTCTTTCCTATCCTCCGGATTTCCCCCCTTCCCGATATAGACCTTGTTTCGCTTAAAAAAGCAAAGAGGAAGGCAGGCGAACTGCCAGAAGAAAAGTCCCAAAAGATACCAGGGAGTAGAGGATTCATGGAGATAATCCGGAAAGCTCCCCTGTCCCCCGTAGCAAAAAATATCAAAGGGGTACAGCAGGGTTTTTAAGAAAAAATAACAGAGAAAATAATACAGTAAGTTCGAAAAAAGAGAGGAAGCTGCTCTTCCTCTCTTTACAAAGCTTTGTTGGAAAAAATATCCGGACAGGAAGATAAAGGCTGGCATATGAAAGCTGTATATCCCGTAAAAGCTCCGGGAAAACAGCGCCATACCGCTATCCTTTATCGGCAGAAGAAAATGTCCCAGCACCACAAGGAAAATCAAAAGTCCCTTGTATCGGTCCAATTCCTCAACTCTCTCCCCTGCCATACTATCCTTTCTTGTACTGCGAACATAAGTGCTTTTGTTACTGCTATTTACAGTGCTACTACTCCGCTCTCTCTGCTATTCCGAATACCGCTCTATTCTTTAAGCAAAAATCGGTGCTATCGCCTTTGCATACTTCTCTTTTACCGCCTTGGCCTCTTCCTTATTCTTTCCTAAGGTGGTGTAGTAAGCCTTAATCTTCGGCTCTGTTCCGGAGGGGCGCACAATAATGCTGGAGCCGTCCTCCAAATGGTAAATCAAAACATTTGCCTTGGGAAGCCCTGTCTTCTCTGTATCCAGATAGTCCACACATTCCTTTACCTTGGTGCCGGCAAAATCCTTTGGGCTTTCCTTTCGCAGGGAATCCATAATGCCCTGCATCTTATCCATGCCGGAAAGTCCCGGGAAGGAGAAGCTGTCTACGGAATTCAGATAATACCCGTGCTGTGCATAAATCTGCTCCAAACGTTCCTTAATGGAAGAGCCGTTTTTCCGGTAATAAGCTGCCATCTCACAAATCAGCATGGAAGCCACCACCGCGTCCTTATCCCGCACTGCGGTTCCGGACAGGTAGCCGTAGCTTTCTTCGAAGCCGAAAATGAAGCGATTTTCCTCTCCCTTTTCCTCCAAAAGCTTGATCTGCTCTCCAATCCACTTGAAACCGGTAAGGGTATGGCGAAGCTCGATGCCGTAGTACTCTGCCACCTTATCCGCAAGGGGGGTGCTCACAATGGACTTTACCGCCACCGGTTTTTCCGGAAGGGTTCCCTCCTCCTTACGGCCTTTCGCAATATAGTCTAAAAGCAAAACCCCCATCTCATTTCCGGACACCAGCTCATAGCTTCCGTCCTGACAACGCATGGCAATACCCACACGGTCTGCATCCGGGTCTGTCGCCAGCATCAGGTCTGCATTTTTCTCCTTAGCCAAGGCAAGTCCCTTCTCCAGGGCTGCGAAAATCTCAGGATTTGGGTAGGGGCAGGTGGTGAAATAGCCGTTAGGATACTCCTGCTCCGGCACAATACTCACGTCATCGATACCCATTTCCTTGAAAATGCGGGTTACCGGCTCTAATCCGGTTCCGTTTAAGGGTGAATAAACCAAAGTAAGACCTGCCTCCTTGCAAAGTCCGGGATGCACCTGCTGGGAAAGGACAGACTTATAAAAGGCTTCCTTACAATCCTCTCCTACAAAGCGAATCAGCCCTTCATCCACCGCCTTGGCAAATTCCATGGTCTTATAGCCGGTAAGTACATCGGTTTCCTGAATCTTTTTATAAACCTTTCCTGCTGCTTCGTCAGTCATCTGGCATCCGTCACTGCCGTAGGCTTTATAGCCATTGTACTCCGCCGGGTTATGGGAGGCAGTCAGCATAATACCCGCACTGCAATGATAGTATCTGGTGGCAAAGGACAGGGCCGGCACCGGCATCAAGGCATCATACATCCGAACGGTAATGCCATTTGCCGCCAAAACCTTCGCAGCTTCCTTGGCAAAGGTCCAGCCCTTCAAACGGGAGTCATAGCTGATGGCTACCAGCTTCTCAAGCTTCTCCTCTAAAATATATCTGGCCAAGCCCTCTGTAGCCTGACGCACCACGAAAATATTCATTCTGTTGGTGCCCGCTCCCAGCGTTCCTCGAATTCCCGCGGTACCGAACTCCAAAGCTCTTGCAAAATGCTCTTTGATTTCTTCCTCCTGCCCTGCCATGCATTGCAGCTCTCTCTTTAAATCAAAGTCCTCTAACTCCGCTGCCATCCAGCGCTGATACTCTTTTTGATAATCCTGCATCTTCTTCGTCCTTTCTGCATTCTGCTTTTTTTATTGCTCTACTTTACCATGGAAGACGGAGAAGAGGCAAGAATATCGTATAGAAATGATGGAGCAAATGTGTATAGAAATGATGGAGCAAATGATACAGCCCAAAGGTATAGAAATGATATCGTCCTGAATCTTTCTCCATAGGACATCTCTATAGAACTTCCCCCTATAGGACGTCTCTCCATAACACACCTCTCCATAAAACGTCTCTCCATAGAACATCTCTCCATAGAACATCTCTCCATAGAACGCCTCTCCATAGAACACCTCTCCATAAAAATCTCTTGTTCTTCTATAAAAACTGTTTATACAAGAACAGTATACAAAAATCATCCCCCTATTGTTAGCTAATGCTAACTATTATATAATATTGAATAACTCATTATCTATGATTTCACTATTTTATATAGCAAACACTAACAATACTTAGGAGGCCTCCATGAACGTTTACAAAAAAGTATTTCGCTACGTTCCGGAAAAAACTGTACCGGGAATCCTTTCTATCCTGACTTCCCTCCTTTCCGGAGTGATTCTGGTCTACGCCTATATGCTCCTCTACTTCTTTCTGGAAAACCTCATCCTTTTCCGAGATGAAGGACAGAGCTACGCCATGAGTCTGAAAATTGTTCTTGCCCTTACCCTGGCAGGACTTTGCTATCTCTTTTCCGGTGTCTTATCCCACATCTTTGCCTTCCGCCTGGAAACGAATCTCCGGAAGAAAGGGATTGAAGGACTGGCATCCGCTTCATTTCGTTTTTATGACCTGCATTCCTCCGGCTATATTCGAAAAACCATTGACAGTAACGCAGAGAAAACCCATCAGGCAGTGGCCCACATGATTCCGGACAGTGCCCAAGCCTTTCTTGTGCCCCTCCTTACCCTGGCTCTCGGCTTCTTTGTGAGTCTTCGGGTGGGGGTGGTTCTCCTGCTTCTTGTTCTCGTTAGCGGCTTCTTCCTCCAGAAAATGATGGGCGGCAGCCAATTTATGAAGTTGTATCAGGAATCCTTAAACCATCTCAGCGGGGAAACCGTGGAGTATGTTCGGGGTATTCAGGTCGTAAAGCTCTTCGGAAACCGCCTGCAAAGCTTCAAAGCCATGAAAGAGGCCATTGAAAGCTATGCAAAATACGCCTATGAATACAGTTTAAGCTGTAAAACGCCCTATGTTCTCTACCAATGGATCTTTTTAGGCTTAATTCCGATTCTGTCGATTCCCCTGTCCTTTCTCCT
>ERZ773197.3090-NODE-3090-length-9951-cov-2.774252_pt1 | contig 9951 bp, 13 predicted proteins | sample MGYA00580999_ERZ773197 | MGnify/ENA primary metagenome ERZ773197 (study PRJEB29015, sample SAMEA2738166) | human oral metagenome | biome: human oral; feature: human-associated habitat; material: saliva | place: China | collected 2185 ... | reverse complement strand
GTGTTGCGGATAAAAGTTCTCCTGCTTTGTAAAGATGACGCAAATATGCCCTACTATAATTTTTGCAAGTATAGCAGTCGCAACTTTCATCGAGCGGTGCAAAATCTCTTTCAAATTTGGCATTTTTGATATTCAATTTTCCGGTTGCAGTCATCGCCATTCCATGCCTTGCTATTCTGGTTGGAAGCACGCAATCGAACATATCCACACCGCGCTCTACTCCCTCAAATAAATAATCAGGACTTCCAACTCCCATCAAGTATCTAGGTTTTTCTTTCGGCAGATAATCTACCGAATAATCGAGTACCCCCAGCATTAAATCTTTTGGTTCACCTACACTGAGCCCGCCGATTGCATATCCCGGTAAATCCATTTCAACTATTTGCTGCGCACTTTGTTTGCGCAAATCTTGGTACATGCCACCTTGCATTATTCCAAAAAGCGCTTGTTTTTCAACATTCTTATGATAGTCCTTACACCTTTTGAGCCACCTTGTTGTCCTTTCAAGCGATTTTCTTACATATCCCCTATCAGCAGGATACGGGGCGCACTCGTCAAACGCCATAATTATATCCGAGCCGAGTGCGTTTTGGATTTCAATCGATTTTTCAGGCGAAATCATATGCTTTGATCCGTCTATATGCGACGAAAAGTAAACACCTTCTTCCGTAATTTTTCTAAGCGCACCCAAACTGAACACCTGAAAGCCTCCGCTATCTGTCAATATAGGTCTGTCCCAATTCATGAATTTGTGCAGTCCGCCGGCTTCTTTTACAATTTCATGCCCCGGACGCAAATATAAATGATATGTGTTAGATAAAATTATCTGCGCATCCATTTCGTGCAGTGCCTCAGGCAACACGCCCTTTACCGTAGCCGCCGTGCCAACCGGCATAAATATAGGCGTTTCAATATCTCCGTGCGGTGTATGAATTTTACCGAGCCTTGCTCTTGATTTTGAATCTTGTTCTAAAAGCTCATAGCTAATTGCATTTTTCATTTTATTTTTAATTTTCTCCAATCGTTTTTAAATATCGCAAGGAAATTAAATTATGAACATAGCATCTCCATATGAAAAAAAGCGATATTTTTCTTTCACGGCAACCTCGTAAACCTCAAGTATTTTTTCTCTGTCATAAAGCGCTGAAATCAGCATCAAAAGGGTGGATTTCGGTAAATGAAAATTTGTAATCAGCGCGTCCACCAGCTTAAATTCATATCCCGGATATATGAATATACCGGTACTTCCGTTTTTTGCCTTAGCCTCGCATACTCCTTCGTTTAATTGCGCTATACTTTCAAGCACTCTGCACGATGTCGTTCCAACACAAATAACTCTTGCACCATTTTTTTTAGTTTGATTTATTATATCTGCATCTACCATATATTCTTCAAAATGCATTTTATGTTCGCTCACATCCTCGCATTTTACAGGACGAAAGGTTCCTATTCCGACATGCAACGTAACATAGGCTATTTTTATTCCCTTTTGCTTTATCTTTTCTAAAAGTTCTTTTGTAAAATGTAGCCCTGCTGTCGGTGCTGCAACTGAGCCCTCCGTCTTACAATAAACCGTTTGATATCTGCTTTTATCCTCTTTGTCGCTACTTCTTGTAATGTACGGCGGCAGCGGCATATTACCTATTTTTTCTAATTGCTCTAAAAAAACACCCTCATATGAAAACTTAAGATGTCTTGTACCGTCTTCACCAAATGCCTCTACTGTTGCGCTAAATTCCGGATTCCCGCTTTCATTTAAAAAGTCGATACTGTCGCCGATTTTTAATTTTTTTGCAGGCTTTGCAAGGACTTCCCAAACATCGCCATCAATTCTTTTAATCAGCAGTATTTCAATATGCGCACCTGTTTCTGATTTTATACCGAAAAGTCTTGCCGGTATTACCTTTGAATTATTCAAAACCAAGCAATCGCCCTCATTTAAATAATCTATTACATCATAAAAATGCTTATGCTCGACTTGACCGGTCGCTCGATTGACAATAAGCAGCCTTGACGCATCTCTGGCTTGCGCAGGCGTTTGTGCTATAAGTTCTTCCGGCAAATTATAATCAAAATCGGATACTAACATCGTGCCCCCTATTCTATGCTTATATCTTTGTAATAGTAATTAAGTATTTCGTCGTATGTAAAGCCGCGTTTTGCCATTTCAATCGCCCCGTCCTGCGACATCCCGACGCCATGACCGTATCCAAGACCTGTAAACAAAACGGTATCATCCACCTTGATGTAGTCGCCGCCTCCGATTCTATCCGATAAACTTCCCGCTGTTGCAGTATTTTCAGTTGCTTTACTTCCCTCATTTTTTAAATCGGGTACCGTAAATAATCCGGACCTCGCGATTCCTTTTAGATTGGCAAGCCTAACATTTTGAACTAGATTTACGGTACCGTCGCTTGCGATACAAGCTACGTTCTCAGTAATATCAACAATAGTTTGCATATTTTTCCCAATCACAGTCATATTCTTATTCTTCGAAGCTACATTTGACTCCTCAACATACTGCTTATTTTCTTTTATATTCCTAAAATCGCCACCAAAGGTGAACATAAGCGACTTTATGTCCGAGGCTCCCAGTGTTGTCCTTATCTTGTCCTTTTCGATTATCACGGTTCCTGTATTTCCAATAAATGCCAATCTTTTAACTGCTCCTGCATCCGATCTTTCTTCAATTCGCATAGCTTGCAAATCGCCTATACTTTTTCCCGCATTTATAAGTTTTGTTTCAATTTCACGCTTGCTTATGGATTTTTTCCATGTAAAATCAGGAGAATAAATATCCTGTTTTGCTCTCAAGTATCCCAGTCTTTCATTCCAAATATCCTCGGAAGCGGATGTATACCCGCCGCTATTTTTTGAATAAAATGCCGCGACTGTTTTCCCGTCGTACTTCACTGTCTTTCCGAATGTGTCGTCCACTGCTCTTCTTACCGCACTAACTTCACTGTCCTTTCCCTTGTAATACTGACAATGAGGTGTGCTGCAAATATCGAAGCCGTAATTTTCGTGCGTTCCTCGCTTTACCCTTGCATAGCTTCTGCACGCTATCGCTTGAGCTTTTTGCGCTTCTATCGGTACGGATTTTCCAATTTCGTTTCCAACCACGCCGTATAAATATTTTTCTTCATCTATGTAATTTATTAAATTCAAAGTTCCCTTAAAGTCGTTAAAATATACGCCTCCTCGATAATTTTGTCCCTTTACCGAAAAACTGCCGTCATCTTCAAAATCAAGTGGCAAAACATGAATGCGCTCGAAATTTGACGCTAAAAATTCACTATCTTGCGTAATTAAAATGATATTTTCTAAATTTAGCACATAAATTTCAGCCAAATTTGGCGTATCAGCACAAATTCCATCAATTACAAGCGACGAAATTTGCTTATTTTGTGCAAGAAATTTTGGCAATTCGGCGCAAATTTGGCTATTTATTCTGATATCGCTTAAATTGATGTAAAGGAAACTATTTTTATCAAGTGAAGATAAAAACGCTTTTGCAATCATGCTTTTTCCCGAATTTGGCGCGCCATAAAGCAGGATTTTCCCACCAGTTATCAATATCTTTCGCGGTGTAAATTTGTGCTCGTTAAAATCGGGCATATTTTCGTATAAGAGTTTTAAAATTTCCATTCGGCGATTTTAGTATAGGTGTTCTAAAATTTGGCTAAATTTGGTTTATTGTCCTTTTAATAAGGAAAGAAAATCATAAAATTTAGTAAAATCATTGACTTTAAAAAGCATTTTAAATATAATCGCGGTCTTTTACTTTGTGTGTAAAAGTGTCGTATGTTTGCGACAAGTTCTTTTTTAAGGAAAGCAGATGGAAAGAATTAGGTTAAAGCTAAAAGCTTACGACCATAGGGTTCTTGATAGAACAGTTGCGGCAATTGTAGAAGCCGTCAAAAGAACAGGTGCGGATATTAGAGGTCCAATACCTATGCCTACAAAAATTAAACGCTACACGGTTTTAAAATCACCACATATCAACAAGGATTCTCGCGAACAATTTGAGATGAGAATTCACGCGCGTATGCTTGATATTGTAGCTGCTACTTCGGATACGGTTGATTCGCTCACGAAATTAGACTTAGCACCAGAAGTAAATGTAGAAGTAAGAGCAATGGGAAAATAAGGGGAAATTTATGGAATATATCGTAGAAAAAATCGGAATGAGTAGAACAATCGGTATAGTAAGCACACCCGTAACATTGCTAAAAATCGTAAATGCGAAAGTTTGCGAAGCTTATGAAAATGGCAAAGCGTTGGTTGCTTATGCAAATGGAAAAGCTAAAAACAAAGCGATCGCAGGACAACAAAAAAAATATAATCTAAGTGCAGAATTTAATAAATTTGCAACATTAGAGATTTCAAATGCACAAGTTGGCGACCAAGATACAGCTCCACTTAGTGAGGCAAAAATTTTAAAAATTAGCTTCATGAGTAAAGGAAAAGGTTATCAAGGTGTGATGAAAAGACACGGATTTTCAGGTGGTCCAGCAGCGCACGGAAGTAGATTTCACCGCCGTCACGGTTCAATTGGTAACTGCGAATGGCCAGGACGCGTTCAGCCAGGTATGAAAATGGCGGGACACACAGGAAATGAGAAAACTACAGTAAAAAACGAAGTTGTAAATTTCGACGCAACTAATGGAATTTTAGTATTAAAGGGTAGCGTTCCTGGGTTTAACGGCGCAATGGGCAGAATAAGGATAGTAAAATGAGTAAAGCAACGATTCTTAATGAAAATTTAGAGAGCGCGGGTAATATCGAGCTTCCAGCTAGATATGCTGAAATTAACCCACACAATCTTTATTTATATGCAAAATCATATTTAGCTTCACTTCGAGCAAATACAGCTCACACAAAGAGTAGATCGACAGTTAGCGGTGGTGGCAAAAAACCATGGCGTCAAAAAGGTCGCGGTGGTGCGCGCGCAGGTTCGACTAGAACGAATGTTTGGGTTGGCGGTGCTGTAGCGTTTGGACCAAAAAGCGATAGAAACTACTATCAAAAGATCAATAAAAAGCAAAAAAGACTAGCATTAGAGTGTGCTTTGGAACAAAAAGCGGTAGATGGAAAACTTTTTGTTTGCGATAGCTTAGAAATTTCAAGCGGTAAGACAAAAGATGCATCAAATTTCATAAAGAAATTAGGCGTTAGAGATGCGTTGATTGTAAAAAATGAGCTTGATGCAAAAACTTTACTTGCTTATAGAAATTTATCAAATTGCTATGTTATCGATGCTGGCGAACTAAACGCATATTTAGTCGCTGTATATAGTGCCGTAATTATTGAAAAAACAGCACTTGAATCTACTATAAAAGAGGGCTAAAATGGCAGATATAACAGATATCAAAACAATACTTTATACGGAAAAAACTCTTGGCCTTCAAGAAAAAGGCGTAGTTGTTATTCAAACTTCGCTAAATATGACTAAAAATAGATTAAAAGAGGTTTTAAAAGAGTATTTTGGAATTACTCCGCTTAAAATCAATTCATTAAGACTTGATGGTAAAGTAAAACGTTTCAAAGGCAGACTTGGCGAAAGAAATGATGTAAAGAAATTTTACGTTAAGTTGCCTGATGGAGCTAGTTTAGAAAGTGTAGGTGCATAAAAATGGCTATTAAAACATATAAACCTTATACTCCTAGCAGAAGATTTATGACGACTCTTAGCAGCGAAGATATCACTGCGAAAGCTAGTGTTAGAAGTCTTTTGGTGAAAATTCCTGCCACAGCCGGTAGAAATAATAATGGTAGAATCACAAGCCGCCACAAAGAAGCAGGTGCAAAAAAACTTTATAGAATTATCGATTTTAAAAGACGCAAATTTGATATAAATGGCAAAGTAGAAGCTATCGAATACGATCCAAATAGAAACTGCCGTATCGCACTCATCTCTTATGTTGATGGCGAAAAAAGATATATTATTAGACCAAACGGTTTAAATGTTGGCGATACAGTTTGTGCAGCAGAAGGCGGATTGGATATTAAACCTGGTAATGCTATGAAAATTAAAAGCATTCCTGTCGGAACAATTATCCATAATATTGAGCTAAAACCTGGTAAAGGTGCACAAATTGCAAGAAGTGCTGGCGGATATGCTCAACTTATCGGCAAAGAGGAAAAATACTCTATTTTGCGACTTCCAAGTGGCGAAATGAGAAAAGTTTTAGTTGAGTGTATGGCTACAATCGGTGTTGTTGGTAATGAAGATTTTATCAATACTACAATTGGCAAAGCCGGAAGAAGCAGACATTTAGGTGTTCGCCCGCAAACTCGTGGTAGCGCGATGAACCCTATTGATCACCCACACGGTGGTGGTGAAGGTAAGAAAAATTCAGGTAGAAATCCTGTAACACCTTGGGGCAAACCAACAAAAGGCTTTAAAACTAGAAAGAAAAAAGCTAGTGATAGGCTTATAATTTCAAGAAAGAAAGGAAAATAAAAAATGGCTAGATCGCTAAAAAAAGGTCCTTTCGTTGATGATCATGTAATGAAAAAAGTTACACAAGCTAAGCAAGCCAACGATAATAAGCCTATTAAAACTTGGTCTCGCAGAAGCACGATTATCCCTGAAATGATCGGACTTACGTTTAATGTTCATAATGGCAAGAGCTTTATCCCTGTGTATATTACCGAGCATCATATCGGCTATAAATTAGGCGAATTTGCTCCTACTCGCACTTTTAAAGGCCACAAAGGCTCAGTGCAAAAGAAAATCGGTAAATAAGGATAAAAAATGAGTAAATTTTTAGGAATTTATCTATTTTTACTATCAGTTTTAATCGGTTTTGAGCTGTTTGCTGGTATCGCTGTTGCACCAGCCATATTTCATCCTGAAAACAGCGTCGGCACTGGTGTTTTATCGCAGTTTCAAAGCGGTCAAATTATGAGCGGGATTTTTATTAAGATGAATAAATTTTTGCTGATTGTTAGCATTTTAAGTTTCCTTTTTGAGATGATAAATTTCGCCAATAATAAAACACAGAAATTTAACATCAAATTTTCTACGATTATGATAGCAACGATTAATTTGCTTCTTGCTCTCGCGTTTATTTTATACTTTACTGATTACATTTTAAATGCCCAATCTATCGGTGTTAACGCGATACAAACAGATGAATTTAGACAAATTCACAGCGCAAGCGAGCTGTGTATAAAAATACTTTTGGTTTTGCAAGTCGTGCTATTTTTCATCAAATTTCAAACAATAAAAATGGCAAAAAGCGATGAAATTTAGAATTTATTATGATGATACAGACGCGCAAGGCATAGTTTATCACGCAAATTTTTTAAAATTTTGCGAACGCGCTAGAAGCGAAATATTTTTTGCAAATGGAGTTATTTTTGAGCCAAATTCTCACTTTGTAGTCTCAAAAATTACCGCAAATTTTATAAAACCAGCATTTTTAGGCGATATTATTGATGTAAAAACCAGCCTAAAAACCCTAAAAAAGGCGAGTGTGATTTTAGAACAATCAATTTTTAAAAATGAAATGTTGATTTTTAAGGCAGAAATTAGCGTGGCGTTTTTAAAAGATAAGAAAATTGCAAAAATCGATGAAAAAATGGTGAAAATTATGCAGAATTTTGGCGAAATTTAGTTATTTTCGTCAAATTTCACACACAAAACTATAAATCTCACAAAAATCCCAACTATCTACTTTTCAGAAAATCTTAGAGGGTACAATAGCCGACTTTTATTTTAATTTTAAGGAGAAGCGATGAGAAATTTCATCAAAATCGCCGTTTAGCGTGCGCTATTTCAAGTTTTGCACTATCTGATGTATCGGCGTAGAAGGTGGCTTTTATTTAATTCCCAAATAAGCGGTGATAGTGGCGCAAAAATAAAAGGCAAAGCACCAAATATTGGCAAAAAGCGGATACGCTTGGGACGAGGCTCGTGCTTATGTTCAGTATAACCATGTTTTTGAAGCAAAGAAAACATTCAAAATAGATAAAAAAGATGAAGAGGTTAAATGGAATAATGATGAGTTTTTAATCGGAGCGGACTGGACGCCTGCGATAAATGATAGCGCAAAATTGTTGGTTGGCGTATATACAGAGGCATCTAGATTAAATGCAAAAGACGGCAGTAAAGAATATGATACTGGATGGCTATTCGGTGGCAAATTAGGCGCAATTGTATCGATGAACGATAATTTGGAGTTTGAAGGCGGCTTAAAAGCTGATAAAACTTTTGGCTATGAATATGCCTTGGAACAAAACAAATTCGGCGCATATACTAGTTTGAATTTAAAATTCTAAATTTAGTTAGGGGCTAAAAATGAGAAAAATTGGCTTGTTTTTGTGTTTGACTTTAGCTATTTTTATCTTTAGTGGTTGCGCAGCAAGAACTACAAATGCTCAGATTTTTCAGCCAAATGCGAGCTTTAAAACAGCAAAAGCTCAATGTGGCGAAGGGGTTTTAGCCAACGCCTACAAGAAGAAATTACAAAGCAATTAATATTAAATCAAATCCCTATTGGCGATGATTTGTTGATTATTTGTAATTTCATCAGATACGATGAGGGTAATCGTTTTGGCAGATGGCTGTTTCCTGGGCTTGGGCGCGGAGATAGTGTCGCAGAAGTTGTATTACAGGATAAAAACGGGCAAAAAGTCATGACTTTTATGGTCTATGATAAAATTAACGGCGGTATCTTTGGCAAAAATAGCGATGTCATGATAATAAATACAGCCACAAATATCGTGCGCGAAGTCTATTATTTTACGCATAAAAAAAATTAAACTACTTAAAAAATATCCATTAGCGAGGAGTTAAACCTCGCTAAATTTTTATAATTGATAAATTTATGCGACAGGTAAAAATTTAAAAAGCACAAAATAGGTAAATTTAGCAGTGAAAAAAGATTTTCAAAAATCATTAAAAACAAAAGACAATTAGCGATATTTGCGATAAAAAGCTCAAATTTATTTAAATCATATGTTTACAGCCTAAGCACAAATAAAAAATATCAACACAAAGCCAAACAATACAAAACTCAAACCAAAGCAAATTTATCTAGCAACATAAAGCCGACAACGCTAATTCAAACCAACAACGCAAACAAAAGCTTTTTGAAAAATTTACAACACAAAAATAAAAGCTTTTTTACAAATTTTAATTAAAAAACCGAAATTGAGTAAGAATTTAAGATTAAATTTGACTTTCGTTATGTAACAAGCGCGGAGTAATTTTGGCTAAAAATTCAAAACCCAGCGCGATTTTAATTCAATCTAAATTTAGTTCAAATTTTAACCCATTTTCAAAGTTATGCTTAGAATTTATCGCTTTTTCTAAATACAACACACATTAATGAAATTATTTGTTGCACTTATCTCAAAGCAAATTTTCAAAACTAATTAAAGGCTTAAACCAGCTTGCGCAAAGATTTTAAAAACGCTTTTTTAAACGAGTTTGTTTTTAAAAAATGTATAAAAAGCAAAAGAAATTAGATTAAATTTGCTTTGAATGAATATTTGCAAAGTGAGCAAATTTAAATTAATATTTACACAAAACAGGCGCGATAATAAGCTAATAAGCCAGAGCTGTTATTGGGGGATTGTTTTTACGATTTAGATGCTTTAAAGATTTGCGGACATTTAACTAAGAGTTATAAAAACAGCACCAAAAATAAATCAAATTTCAAGATAAAAAATACAAATAGCTATCCACTAAATTCACAAAAACAATTAAAGATGAGCTCTGTTTTTGTTGGGTTTTGAAAACTTAAGACAAATAAAAAAATTCAGCTGTTTTGTTCTAAAAAATTCAAAAAATAGATCACCAACAATCAAAATAGCATTTAAAATAGCAAATTTAAATGTAATACCAAAACTACACAAGAAATTTGATTAAAAATTTAAACCTACAATGCACCGATTTTACAAACGACTTTATAGTAAATTTTCACCATGAACCCGCGT
>ERZ773197.3088-NODE-3088-length-9952-cov-33.275538_pt1 | contig 9952 bp, 5 predicted proteins | sample MGYA00580999_ERZ773197 | MGnify/ENA primary metagenome ERZ773197 (study PRJEB29015, sample SAMEA2738166) | human oral metagenome | biome: human oral; feature: human-associated habitat; material: saliva | place: China | collected 2185 ... | reverse complement strand
GGCGACGCCCACGGACAGGCCCACGGAGGTTTCGAGCGCGGAGGAGACGACGACGCCGAGGCCGCTCTTGCGGGCGACCCGCAGGGCGGAGCGGACGCCGCCCAGGGGCGCGACCTTGATGATGACGACGTCGGCGGCCTCCTTGCGGGCCACCTCCAAGGGGTCTTCGGCGCGGCGGATGGATTCGTCGGCGGCGATGGGCACGTCGACGCTGCGGCGCACCTGGGCCAGTTCGTCCACCGTCAGGCAGGGTTGTTCGACGTATTCGATGGGGACCACTCCGGCCGCCTCGACGAGGGCGGGGATCGCGGCGCGTGCCTCGCCCACTTCCCAGGCGCCGTTGGCGTCCAGGCGGATCGTGGCCTGCCCGCCGACGGTTTGACGCAGCGCGTCGGCGACGGCGGCGATGCGCGCACAATCGCGCGAGATGCTCACGCCGGGTTCGGCGACCTTGATTTTCGCGGTCGCGCACCCGCCCGAGGCTTTGACACGCTCGTAGGCATCCTCGGGGGCGATCACGGGAATCGTGACGTTGACGGGCACGTACTTACGCCGGGGCACCGGCGGGAAGCGGCGCGCCGACTCGAGGGCGGCGGCCAGCCAGCGGGAGGACTCGGCGTCGTCGTAGTTCCAGAAGGGGGCCGCTTCGCCCCATCCGGCGTGGCCGTGCAGAAGGAGTCCCTCGCGGCGAGTCACGCCACGGAAGCGCGTGGTCATCGCTACCTTGTACACCAAGATGTCGTCGACGCCTTCGAGGGCGTACCGCGTTTGACGGCTCAGCGTGCGCATGGGGATGCGCATGAGCGTCGCCTGCTGCGATGCGTTCATTGACCCCTCCTTACATGTCGGTAACATTGTCGCGCAACCTGCGCTTATCCTCAACTCGTTCTCACTGACACTTGTACGGCCCTTTTGGGCTAACCATCTAGAAGTGACAGACTCTTCCCCCTTACCAAACGCCTGGCAAATAGCGCTATATGATACGTCACACCAAATGTGACTAGTCAACGTCAGCCCCTTCCCCCTTCCGACACACCGCATTCCGTGCGGTTAGCTTGCGGGTTCCTCCGCCCGATACGCCGCGAGGTCACGGCAGATACGACGCCCGCTCGACGCGCGAACCCGGGCTTCCTCGTGCCTTCCCCGCCCCGGCCTCGTCGATTAGAATCCGACACATGAGTGCTCTGCCCTTCGTCTCCGACACCTTCGACCCGACCCGCTGGCGCGAGGTCGAAGGCTTCGACTTTGCCGACATCACGTACCACCGCGGCATTTCGCGCGGACCCGAGGCGGACGGACGCCCCGAGGGCGCGGACATGCCGGTGGTGCGCATTGCCTTCGATCGCCCCGACATTCGCAACGCCTTCCGCCCGGGCACGGTCGACGAGCTGTACCGCGCGCTCGACCACGCGCGCCAGACTTCCTCGGTCGCGGCCGTCATCCTGACGGGCAACGGGCCGTCGGCGCGCGACGGAGGGTATTCGTTCTGCTCGGGCGGCGACCAGAGGGTCCGCGGCAGGGACGGCTACCGCTACGAGGTCGAGGGCGCGGACCCCGAGGCGGCCACCGACCAGCGCCGCGAGCAGATCGACCCCGCGCGCGCCGGACGCCTGCACATCCTTGAGGTCCAGCGCCTGATCCGCACGATGCCGAAGGTCGTCATCGCGGCGGTTCCCGGATGGGCGGCGGGCGGCGGGCATTCGCTGAACGTGGTGGCGGACCTGTCGGTGGCCTCGATCGAGCACGCGGCCTTCATGCAGACGGACGCGAACGTGGGATCCTTCGACGCCGGCTATGGCTCCGCGCTTTTGGCCCGTCAGGCCGGGGATAAGAGGGCGCGCGAGATCTTCTTCCTGGCCGAGCGCTACGACGCTGAGACTGCCGAGCGTTGGGGCGTCATCAACCGCGCTGTGCCGCACGCGCAGTTGGAGGAGACCGCGCTGGAGTGGGCGGCGACCATCGCGACGAAGTCCCCGCAGGCCATCCGCATGCTGAAGTTCGCCTTCAACCTGGCGGATGACGGTCTGGCCGGCCAGCAGGTGTTCGCGGGCGAGGCCACGCGCTTGGCGTACATGACGGCCGAGGCCCAGGAGGGGCGCGACGCCTTCCTCGAGCACCGAGCACCCCGCTGGGAGGACTACCCCTACTACTACTGAGGACCTGAGGCTGTCGGGTGCTTGCGCCAAGAAATCTCGGGGATCGCAAACGCGACCCCCGAGATTTCCTCTATGCACCCCTAGCCGAGGGAAGCGAGCGTCAGGCCGGTGATGACCTCGTTGCCGTTCTCGTCGTAGGACAGGGTGCCGCTGCCCGTGTATGACTCGGCTGTGCCGGGCGCTGGGTTCGGGACACGCAGCCTCTCAATCGTGAAGGTCGTCGGAGAATCAATGGTCACTCGAATGTCGTAGTACCCGACTTCGTGACGAAGGTCAACCTGCTTGACTCTCGGTGGAGCGTTTGTGGTCGCGTCGGGGCACAGGTGCGATGAGCTTCCCTGCGTGTCGATACACTGCGTGATGAGCTCCACGAGCTCGATCTCTGTTTCCGCTCGCAAGACAGTGCCATCGAAAGTGAAGGGCCTCACCGTCGTGGCGCCGGTACTCGACAGCTCAACGTCGAACCGAGACCGGACTGCGCCGTACTCGTCATCTCGATAGAGCTGCTGAAGCTTGCCAGGCAACGAGCTGAGGCGCGCTTCGCTACTAAATGAGCGCGCGCCGATCTCATACTCCCCCGGGTAGAGGGTCAACGTGAGGGCCCGTCCTTTGACCGGCCACTCCGCCACGGGGTCAAAGGAAGCAATGGTAGTGCCGTTGAAGAGAACCTCAGTCGTGGCGGCGGGCAACTCGACCGTCACAGTCTGCGCCATGCTCGTAGCGATCATCCACGACGCATCCAGGCTCTCACGGCGCGCCACCATCTCGATATGCTCAGGCGTGCCCCTCCCGAAGTTATCAGTACCCGTGACCTCGAAGGTCGCAGTGAGTCTGTCCGGCGAGAGCATCCCCTCAGACACTGCCAGAGACATATGAGTACCCACCGGAACCCTGAAATCCTCACCCGCATCGGTGAGCATCCACTCCGGGTCGGTGGAATTGGCGAGGCCATCCATCGCGGCTGCCTCGTCAACGTTTCCCTTTAGGATCGCATCGCAGTAGGCGTTCACCACGCTGGTCGCACCGGCCAGAGCCTGCGCGTCCAGCTCCCGGTTCGCCCGCTCAACGTGCGAGCGCCACGCGAGCACCGAGGCGACCGCGCCGATCACAACAGCAACAGCCACCATCGTTGAGAGCCAGTACCGCTTACGCGCAAAAAATACCGGCGGCGACGCAGACCAACGCAGCCGAGCCCGCACCACACGCGCGTACAGGCGGTGATAAAGCTTCTTCGCCGTCATAACGCCTCTCTCACGCAGGAACACAAACCTGACCGCTCCACATACTATCGAACGACAGCACCCTCAGAAACCCACCACACCGCCGAGGCCCAGGAGGGGCGCGACGCCTTTCCCAACCAACGCACCGCGCTTGGAGGATTCTCCCAACAACTGATGCCCCGGAATGTTCAGGTACTTGCGTCACCGATCGTCCACTTGCTACCTTTCGATGTTGCACACCCTGGGAGGATCCATGACACGCATTGAAACAGCAAGGTATGACGCTCAGGTAGCCTCGCCGACGCGCCCGTCGCGGCGCAAGCGCTGGGTTGCCGCCGCCTCGTGCGTGGGCCTCGTGGCCGCCATCGCAGGAGGCGGATACTGGTCGAACTACGTGTACCTGTCCGACCTGACAGCCTTGGATGCGTGGAACCGCTACATGGACCTCGTCAAAGACGGAAAGTACAACGAGGCCGTGAGATACTTCCCCGAACTCGCGACCCTTTTCGACGGTCAGGTCCAGCATGACTTCCTACGGGATGCTGCACACGCGCATGCCCCCTCGAAAGTCACCTTCGAGGGGCGCGCAGCCCCCAACAATCCGACGATGATCGAGGGCACGGCTCTTTTCAACGCCAGCAGAAGTGACGCCCACCACTTCGACATGCGATTCGAAGAGACCAAACGGAGGAACGGTCAGCTCGGCATGTGGAAGATCAACGTCTCTTCGTATGGATGGATGACCACGGTGATCGACACGGACGGCCTGCGCAGCATTCGCATCGGCGACATCCTGGTCAGCAACCCGCGGGGTTCCTACCTCCTCTTTCCCGGCAGCTACCGCATGGAAGCCACCCCCAAGAACACCGACTACTGGACGCTCAACTACGAGCACCCCCTGGCCGATGGGGCAGGGGAAATCCGAACCAACATGTGGACCAGCCCCTTCACAATTGAGCCGAGCGAGAAGCTCACCCAATGGATCCAAACCGAAAGCGAAGCCTTCGCGGCATCTTGCCGCACCGGCACGCCAGACCCCGCGCGACAACGCACCTGCGGAGCCCTCGCATTCTCCACCGAACCACTGGACCTGGTCAACGACCCTCCCTTCATCGGTCCACTGGAGAATAAGCGCTTCACCCTCACAGTAGGTACAGGCCCCACCGACCCCAACGCCGGCAAGCGCCTCCCCCAAGGGACCTCCTTCGAATGCCGCATCGACTTCGCTTACGACGGTGCAACGCCCACGCTGGAGTGCACTCTGGATAAATGATTCATGACGTGTACACGAACATACGCCAGCACTCAGGGACCACGCACCCCTCAGGCGAGGTAGACCCGCGCCTCCCACGGCTCGAGGACTGCCGGGACTCCCCGCTCGGCCTCGGGCAGGTCGCGGTTGGAAAGAAGCAGCTCGCCGACCACCCCACGCGCCGCCTCACCGAGGGACGCGGGCTGTGAGGAAAGGTTGACGAGGACCGTTGCCACGGCCTCGCCGAAGGTACGCCGGTAGGCGAAAATAGCGGGCGAGGGGGTCGCGATGCGCTCGTATGCGCCAACCGCGATGACGGGCAGGCCGTGGCGGATATCCGCGAGCGCGCGATAGTAAGAGTACACGGATGAGGGGTCGTCGACCTGGGCGGCGGCGTTGATCTCCCGGTAGTTTGGGGTGACTCCGATCCACGGGTCCCCCTCCGTAAAGCCGGCATTCTCACTCGCGTCCCACTGGACGGGGGTACGCCCGTTGTCGCGCCCGATCGCGCGCATCCCGGCCAGGACCGACTCGGGATCCTCCCCCGCCGCCACGGCCTCGCGGTAGTAGCGCAGCGCCTCCACATCACGGAAATCGTCGAGGCCATGGAAGACCCCGTTGGTCATGCCGAGCTCCTCGCCCTGGTACACGTAGGGGGTGCCACGCAGCATGTGCAGGGCGGTGGCCAAGGCGGTCGCCGACTCGTAGCGGTGCGCCTCGTCGCCGAAACGGCTGACGGCGCGCGGCTGGTCGTGATTATCCAGGTAGAGGCTGTTCCAGCCGACCTCGCCCTGGGCTTCCTGCCAGGCGCTCAGGCAGTCGGCGAGCTCGCCGGGGCGCAGCGGGCGCGGGTGGAACTTCCCCGCTTCGAGGCCGAGGTCAACATGTTCGAATTGGAACACCATGTCGAGCTCACGCCGGGCCGGATCCGTAAAAAGCAGGACGTTATCGCGGCGCAAGCCCGGAGTTTCGCCCACCGTCATGGTTCCGGCGCGCCCGTCGAACACCTCGCGGCGCATCTCGGCCAGGTATTCATGCAGGTGGGGCCCTTCCGAAAAGTGCGGAAAGCCCTCGCCCCACGCACGCCCGGGGTAGACGATGCCGTCGGGCAGGGCCGGGTCCTTCGAGATCAGGTTGATAACGTCCATGCGGAAGCCGTCGACTCCTCGGTCGAGCCACCAGTTCATCATCGCATAGACGGCCCTGCGGACCTCGGGGTTATCCCAGTTCAAGTCGGGCTGCTTCTTGTGGAACAGGTGCAGGTAGTACTGGCCCGTGGCCTCGTCCCAGGCCCAAGCCGAGCCGGAGAAGAAAGACTCCCAGTTGTTGGGCTCAGCCCCGGCCTCGCCGCCAACGTGCCCGGGGCGGGGGTCACGCCAGATGTACCAGTCGCGCTTGGGATTATCCCGCGAGGAGCGCGACTCGACGAACCACGGGTTCTCGTCGGAAGAGTGGTTGACGACCAGGTCCATGACGAGGCGCATGCCCCTCTCGTGGACGCCCTCCAGCAGGGCATCGAAATCAGCGAGCGTCCCGAACATGGGGTCGATGTCGTAGTAGTCGGCGATGTCGTAGCCGTTGTCGGCCTGCGGGGAGGCGTAGATCGGCGAGAGCCACAGGACGTCCACGCCCAGGTTCTTCAGGTAGTCCAGTTTCTGTCGGACGCCTTCGAGGTCCCCGAAGCCGTCCCCGTTGGAATCCTTGAAGGAACGCGGATAGATCTGGTAAACAACCGCGCCCTTCCACCACTCGTCGGGGCCCAGGCCGTTGCCTGCGGGGTTCAGAGCATCGCGAGAAAAGAACATGGAGCACCTGCCGAGAGTCGGGGAACCTACGTATGCAGCCGTTAGCCGCATGTCACTAGCGGCTTACTGTCAGCCATCAGACGCAGACTACCGCGTCTCAGGGCCCGCGCCAAGTTCGCAGGCCGCGCAGCCGCCAACCGGGGGAATTGCGACGACACGCCGACACAAGCGCCCTATGGTGTCCCCATAAATCTCGCACGTAATTCCCAGCGGTCAGTTTTCAACACACCCCACAAACGCTGCAATTCCAACGATGCGATTTCAAGGTTTGAAAGGTTTACATAGAAATTACGTGCGACATTGCGGGGGAACCACTCCAGCAGGTCCAGCACGGTGCACAACGCGCTACCCACAACAACCTCACGACGAGCGTCGAAAAACCTTGATACATGCACATCCGGATAGGTAACGAACATCCGGATAGGTAACGAACATCCGGATAGGTAACGAACATCCGGATAGGTTATTAAGCTATCCGGATGCGCACAACCTATCCGGATACGCACAACCTATCCGCGAAACCGCAACCCATCTGCCTACGCATCACCGATCCGAGAACCATCAGTACGCCCAGCACCGCGCCCGCAGCTCTCGCGCCCCTCGCGCGGCGAAGCGGGCCGGAACCCCTCGGTTCCGGCCCGCCCCCAATGCTCGAGCATGGGCTATCAGTAGTGCACGACCACCGTGTCGCCCATGTCGGTCCAGTCGTAGATGAACTTCGCGGCGTCAACGGGCATGTTCACGCAGCCGTGGGAGCCGCCATAGCCGCTCCACCCGAAGGAGGAACGCCAGGGGGCGCCGTGCATCGCGTAGGAGCCGGTGAAGTAGGTGACCCACGGGACACCTTCGGTCTCATACTTGCTACCGTCGGCGTTCTCGCCGCGCATGGTCTGCACGTCGTACTTGAGATAGACGTGGAACGTGCCAGTGACGGTGGGCGTGTCAGGGGCGCCGGGCACCATGTAGAACGGACCGCCCGCAACCTTACCGCCAACATAGGCGGTGACGGTGGCGTCAGAAAGGTTGATGTCGACCCACTTCTCGCCCTCGGCGGCCTGATAGACCAGGTTTTCGACGCCCTCGGCGACCTGCTTGGTTTCCGAGCCGGGCTCGACGTCGTCGTAGTGGAAGAGGCCCTCATAGGAGGTGCCGTCGCTCATCGCGGCAACGACGCCCTTCGTGATCTCTTCGGTGTTGTTAGTCTTCAGGCCCTTCTTGCCTTCGCGGGCGGTGGTCAGCACGTTGCCGGAGGAGTCCACGTTTTCGACGCGATTCTCGGGCTTGACGTCGGTGGTGGACGCCAGGGCGTTGACCCAGTCGGCGACCTTGACGGTGCTGATGGAGGGCTCGTCGAGGGTACCGTCATCCTTGGTGAGGAATTCGAACCACTGGACCTTGTCGGAGCGCTCGGCGTAGAAGGTGTCGATGCCGTCGGAGACCTCGATCTCGGTGTCGAGCATGGCGTTGGCCTTGTCTGCGGCTGCCTGGGCATCCTCGGTGGTGATGGAGGGCTCCATCTGGGAGACGGAGACGTCCTGGCTGACGGAGGTCAGGGTGGCGCCGGCATGCTTGACGGCGGCGGCGACCTCGTCGGGCGCGATGCCGTTGCCGTTCTGCGCGGGCGTGACGGTGAAGGATTCCCCGTCGGGAGCAACGATGACCTGCGCATCCTTCATCTCCGAGGTCAGGGTCGAGTTGACGGTCGCCGCGAGCTTCTTGATGGAGTCGTCGGAGACGGTGGTCACGGGCTCCACGGTACGCTCGGAGAAGAGGGCACCGACGAAGGCAGGCAGGGAGGTGGACCCCTTCATGGCCTCGTCGGCGGTAGCCTCGGCGTCGACCGTGATACCGGCCTCATTGAGCGAGGCCGTGGTGGCCTTGCCTTCGGCGGTGAGGGTCACGTTCGTTGCGTCGGCGCGCGAGGTGACGGCAGCGATGACCTGGTCACGGGTCATGCCGTCGACGGAGGTCCCGGCGACGGTGGTGCCGGGCAGCACGCGGCCGGAGTAGTTCGCCGCGTAGACAATGACGGCGCAGACGACAACAAGGACGAGGGCGCACGCCGCGCCGATCGCCCACCTGGTTTTAGCGGAAAGATTCTTGAACATCGTCGCCATCCTATAACCTCGAGCAGGCTCACGAAAGTAGACGGTTGAAATTTCAGCTGCGCAGTGTGCCACATAAAAATTGACCGCATCATCAAGAATTCACGCACCAAACGTGATCATTGCCGCGAAGCGGCTCCCCACCAGCACGAACGCAAGCCCTTATGCTTGTTATATCCGCGTTTGCTGTCGAACTTGGGAGGCTCACCATGGCTGCGCCGCGAATTCTAGTTGTCCCCGGCGGCACGGCGATCAACGCCGTCGCCCTGGCGAACGCCTCGATCCACAAGCTCGTTGAGCTCTACGAGGAGCGACAGGCCGACCCGAATCACCCGGCGCCGCACACCGTCGTCTTCCTGCGCGACCCCGCCCTGGTCCCCCCGGCCACGCTGCGCGGGTCCGCGGCGACGCCCGAGCAGGCGTTCCCCGAGCAGGACTACCCCGGCCTCGCCGATCGAATCACCAACGATCCGCACTTCCTCGACGGCGTCGACCTCGTCATCGCGACATCGGGTTCCAGCGTCGGCAAGCCTCGACTGGTCGGCCTCTCAACCGACGCCCTCATCGCCTCCGCGAAGGCCACGGAGCTGGCACTGGACGGCCCGGGCCGCTGGATCCTGGCGCTACCCACGCACCACATCGCCGGCGCGATGGTCCTCCTGCGCGCCGCGGTCGCAGAGACGAACCCGCAGGTCGTGGACACGACGCAGGGCTTCGACCCGGCGGCGCTCCTGCCCGCGATCGCGGGCGTCACCCAAGACCAGATGCCGGGCTACCTCTCAATCGTGCCCACGCAGCTCGTGCAGTGCCTCGATGCGGGCGACCAGGTCATAGACGCCCTGCGTTCCCTGTCGGCGATCCTCGTGGGCGGCGCGGCGATCAGCCAGAACCTGCTCCAACGCGCCCTGGACGCGGGCCTGAAGGTGCGCACCACCTACGGCATGACGGAGACGTCGGGCGGCTGCGTGTACGACGGCGAGCCGATGCCCGGCGTGACAATCCGTGCAGTCGACTGGGACGGGCGCACGCGCCTGGCGTTCAACGGCCCGACCCTGATGACGCGCTACCTGGAAGCGGAGAGCCCCTTCTTCGAGGAGGGCGGCCACCGCTGGCTGGTCTCGGGAGACATGGGTATCATCCGGGCCTCGGGCAAGGTGGAAGTGAGCGGGCGCGCGGACGACGTCATCACCTCGGGCGGCCTGTCGATTGCGCCGGGGCCCCTGCGCCGCGCGGTGCGCTCCTACGAGGGTATTTCGGACGCGTGGATCCTGGGCACCCCCGATGAGAAGTGGGGCCAGATCGTGACGGCGTTGGTCGTCCCGAAGCAGATGCCGTCGGATTCACTGGAGATGGCGGAGCTCGGCTCGGCGGTCCGCGAGCACGCGGCCGCTCGCATTGGGCGCGCGCAGGCGCC
>ERZ773197.3078-NODE-3078-length-9960-cov-4.320040_pt1 | contig 9960 bp, 7 predicted proteins | sample MGYA00580999_ERZ773197 | MGnify/ENA primary metagenome ERZ773197 (study PRJEB29015, sample SAMEA2738166) | human oral metagenome | biome: human oral; feature: human-associated habitat; material: saliva | place: China | collected 2185 ... | reverse complement strand
CGATGCGTACTCCATCAAGGTCGGCCGTTTGGTGTTTGGCGAGAATATCCATGGCGATTTTGGCGAGATAGAGATTACTGCCGAGACCAGCAGTGGCGGTGATGCCGGTATGACCTAGAACATCTTTAATGATAGTGCGCGCGAGTTGCTCGGCGTCCATTTCGTATGCGCGGAGATAGCTGGTAATATCAAGAAAGGCTTCATCGACAGAGTAGACATGAATATCTTCGGTGGCGACATAGGCAGCATAGATAGCAAAAATTTCAGAGCTAACTTTGAGATAATCGGCCATGGCCGGTTTAGCAATAATGAAACTGCCGCGAGGGACTTTTTCATAGACTTCAAAAAGACGGGCCCGACCAGAGACTCCGAGGGCTTTGAGGGCGGGTGTGACGGCGAGGCAGATAGTTTTTTCGGTACGTGATTCGTCGGCCACGACGAGGCGAGCAGTTAAGGGGTCGAGGCCACGTTTCACACATTCGACGGAGGCATAAAAAGATTTAAGATCAATCGCGAGGTAGGTTCGCTCAGGAGTAATTTGCGCCATATTATTTATTATATAAAAAGGCTAAAAATAGTCTAGGCAAAGTAGGTGAGGTATGATATTATGACGTCAGCGCTAAACGAGCTCTTTTATAAACAGGAATGGAAACTTAACCAGGTTAAGAGAGCCTTACTAGGCTGAATTAACCATACTTAATTTTGCATCACATGCAGATTGGAGAGGAAGTACCACACTTCGGCCTGAAAGGATAATCGAAATGCTATTAGGCGGAGGGCTGTGTAAATTCACGGATTTTCGTTGAGAGATTAAGTAGATTTTTCCGAGATGAGATGGTTGTTGGCCGAGTGTTTTGAGCCACGTAGCGCAAAAAACGTACCAACCTTTCAAAAGTACATACAACGTAACGGGTTTAACTAGTTCTAAAGTTTTTACCAAAAGTCACTTGTTTCCATTCCCTGTTTGCTTTACGTCTACCGTATTAATAGTACGGAGTCGGCCGCTCACTTAGTAGCGGCAGTAACACATTTTTCTCGACTTTTAAAGTCGACCTGCCCCGATAGCTTCGGGGTTTTTTATTGGCAACAAGTAAAGGTTCGGGTTTTAGAAAAAATAAACTCCCGAGGTTTTCGGGAGTTCTGTGAGAAAATAGTGAAGCCAAGCACCAAGCCGATTGAGGTTGGTGGGTTAAAAACGTAGAGTGGAAGTTGCTTCTGGAGCAATATCCGTGGTGTCAATTTCAGTTGCAGCAAACTGGTCGCAGAGATTCACGAGATAGCGGCCACGCTTGAGTGTGGTTCTCCATTTTCTTGGAATACTTCGAAGTCCATATTGAATACCAGCTAGTGAGCCAGTAAGGGCGCCGATCGCGTCAGTGTCATCGCCGAGATTAACTGCGGTAAGCACAGCATCTTGGAAGCTATCAGTAGTAAGAAACGACCAAAGTGCCGCTTCTAATGTATCTACTACATAGCTACAAGAAGGAATAAATCCTTTAATGTTGCGATAAATTTCATTTTTCAGAATTCGGCTATATAGAGTGATTTCTTCTTTTTCAAACTGACTGTAATCATCTAGCTGAGTTTTGAGATAAGCCCCTTTTGGAGCATCGCCATCCAGTAAGTGGCAGACGAAATTAGTGTAAATTAGACAACCCAGCACGCTAACTGAATGAGCGTGGGTGAGGGATGAAATATTTTTCACTAATTCGTAACGTTTTTCACCGGTGATTTGGTTGTTGTGACAAACGAAGGCTACTGGCAAAATGCGCATGAGTGAGCCATTGCCATTATTGGTGTGATGGTTTAGGCCGCATTTGACGGGGTGTCCGCCAATGAGGTAATTTTCGATCGCGCGTTTGCAGGTGTCGTCAATATCAAAGGCGAGATTGGTGGCAGTGAATTCATCATGCAAATACCACTTGGCAAAATTCTTCATAATGTCGTGATAATGGAAACGTTTTCGATCGATCAGCGACTGCATTAAACAGATGGTCATGGATGTATTATTAGACCAAGTCCCGGCAGGTTGATGATGGGTGCCGACAGGCAGCATCTCAGTGACCGGTATGAGTTCTAAGAAATTTCGATTTAGAGACTTAATGGGTACCCCTAATGCGTCGCCAACAGCAAAGCCGATAAGGCTGGAACGAATTGTTTGCTTCATGTCCTTTTTCTCTAAATGTGCCATAGTATCTCCTCCTATCGATTGGGTGATGATGTGGGAATCTTTGTGAAATGGGACCAATTTTGGGTCAGATTTTTCACGGTTTTTCTCGCTTCGAGATTTATATATTGTAATATTTTTATAGTGATTTGTCAAGGTATTTTGACAAATAATATAGTTTGTGTTACAATAGTATTTATTCTATAAGAATGCACATTTAGAAAGGGGGTAATTTTATGAAGCAGACACTTAAAGATTTTATTCTCGACTGGAATAAGTCACACAATCGCTTTTCCTTTTGGTCTCAGGAAATACCTGGTATGGATCGTCCTGCTGAAGTAGGGGTTCGTTATTCGGCGGCTAAGTATCAGGACTTCTATTCTACCGATGAATGGAATAGATTGAGGGATATCATTGATGCAAAATCGCGCGGTACGATGTATGTTGTTAGTGATGAATATCTCTTTGAGAGAGGAATAATTGATATTAAGGTTGCGTCATCAAATCATAATTATCAGGAACGGCATGTCATTGGTGTCCTTAGATGGATTGGAGAAGAGTTCTTCTTTAAACAGGAAAAGAGTGAGTCGTATCATTAGTGTCCTTAGATGGATTAGATAAGAATTTTCCTTAAACGGGATAAGAGTGAACAGGGATTCCTAAGGGCTCGCTATTAAAGGCGAGCCATTTTCATTTTCTTATAATATAATTAGGAGTAGTAATTGTTTGTTTGGAGGTATTATATGCTTAACCCGAATGCGTCGAAAATAAAAACAGAATATGGGCGTGTAGAAAACATCTTGGCGATGATGACGCCTAATCCACGCCATTTTGAAGGGTCGAATTATCCGACTGATGATGTCAGAAAAGATCTAAAACTGCTTGATGACTTTAAGCATACGCCGGAATATAAAAAAGTTGGAGAACGTTCTGATGCAAAACTGCTAGAAATAACTTTTACGGATATGGTAGAGCGTGGTGAATGGTTTAGTGAAGAAGATTCTTATGGTGATGATCCAGATTATTTGGCATTAGTCACATTCCCTACCGCCGAAGTAGATGATGTCTTTAATCATATCGATGTAATTGGCATGATTAGCAATGAGACTACTAACCATGAAACGCTCCCATTTGCAATTGATTTAACCTATAATACCGATAACGATAAAATGAGCCAGAAATTCAAATGGAAACATGTCTATGGGAAGAGAGATACGGCACCGGATGAGGCATCGGAATTTGGGGAAAGCTTCGTTAGTAAAGACTATTCTGGTAACGATATAATTATGACTAAAGCTCTGCCATTGAAGTTTCGGCATGGCTTGAAGATTCCTGGATTTGCTTCTGCTAAATATTATGAAGACAAAAATAACTCCTGGAATCCTATGTATAAAAAAGGACGAATTGATGTAATGCCCAGATTTATTGTGGGTTATTCAACGGATATTGCCGATGTGCTTTCCCGCGGCATGCCAACAGATGAGTTTAGAAAGAAATACGGTGAAGCTTCATACCAGAAAGAAAGGTCAATATACAAATACGCTGAAAAGTGCGCAAAATGGTGTACGTTATTTGAATGCTCTAAGCAAGCTTCAGATATTCGTTATATGCTAGAAAATATGGGTCCTGAAGAGGTAAAATGGATGCAGGAAGATGAGCTAGAAAAGGCTAAGAGGCAGATTACGGCGATGGACTCTTATTTTGATAGAGCCATCCAAGTAGCAACTGAGAAAGCTCAATCTAATTCGGATGAAATGGCCGCCATGAAATATGCTGATAGGGATATGGTTTGTCAAGCAATTAATTATCATAGTAATGATACTTTTAGAAATAGAAATTGAAAAAATACCCCCTACGGATAAAGTAGGGGGTAGCTTGATTATGAAAAATTTTTACCATAGGGATTTATCGTGACGATGTCTCCTAGCTCCTCTATAAGTGCTGCAAGGTGACGCTTAAGTTCTATTGGTACTGGTTCTTTTCTGATGAGATTAAAAACAGCTCGATAGTATTGTAAAATATCCCACTTTGAAGCATTGAAGCGGTGCCAAATTTCATCACCAAACCGATCGTAATCTTTTAGAATATCGGTAAGATTATGAATTTTATCGGCAGCGACGACAAAGTAGGTCTCAATATAATATGAGCTACCGAGGCGCTTCAAATAACTTTTCTTGCGTTCCTTCCACAGTAGCTTGGGTTGACCGGCGGTTTTAGGTTCTGAAACATCTTTGACGATGTCGGTAATCTCATTGCCAAAATCACGACGCATATCGGCCTCAGAGTAGATGTCTGGATTAACATCTTCAAGAATATCGTGCAGGATCCCAGCAGCAATCGTGGTCTCGTCATTGGTATATTGACTAATAATCATGCTGACGGCAACGGGGTGAGAGATATATGGAATATCAGTTCCCTTGCGGTTTTGTCCTTGATGGACCTTGGCGGCGATTTTGAGTGCTAGATTAATTTTGTCAGTAAACATAGATTCACCTAACCTTTCGTAATGTGTGTGGAGTGGCTGTTTCGGTAAAAATTCCTCAAATTTTTAAGGTGCAATAAATTCACCTCTCTCTCGAGCGGTGAAAGTTGTGTGGCAAATTTTTCGTAAACCTAAATGTCTTTTACTTTGGGTTCACGATACCAGATGATGCCAGATTTTTCAGAGACAGGGATTTCTAAATTTTGCTCTTTAAAATCCTTATAGGTCGAAACCAACCATATAACAGGAGATCCAGTGATATTAAACCCAGCGTTATTAAACCATACTAGAAGACCGAATTCATCTGCGTCGGTAATTATACCGATAAAGTGCCTCTCATCAAATATATCTCGGTATGACGGCCATTCGGCCTTTGAAACTTTTTGCCAACCGTTGTATTCGAGAATCTCACCCCAATGCTTAGCATCGAAGCGATGTTCTCCAGGTTTACGTGTCCACGGTTTAGGTAATTTTGGTGAATTACCGCAGTATTTTTTCATTAACCAGGCTACATAACTAGTACTACGCCGAATGACGAAGCCACTAGAATCGGTAACTAAAGTATAGAAGTTGCCGTCGGATTCTGGCCAATTGGCAAATTTGAGATCAGCGTAAGGATATTCCTTGGTGTCAGTTTCCATGATGAAAAGATAGAGTTGGCGACAGATTGCGCGAATAATCCGATTAGGCTGCCAGGCAGCACAAGATTGTCTTGCGAAAAAATTTGCTACTTTAATCTTAAATGTACTCATGATACCCCCCCTCCTTTTTTCATGTTGTATGGGAAAATACCCAATATATATATTATACAATGAAGAGTAGTGGATGTTAATTTCTGCAAATTATACTATAAAGAGATAAAGTATGATAAAATTGGAAAAATGAATAATCCTCGAGGAAAGGTTATTATCCCAGCGAGTGTCAGTCCCTGGCCACATGAACGACGTGTTGCCAAAATTCTTGCTCTTGCTGGTCATGCTGTCGAATTTATTCCCGAGTCGACTATAAAAACTGCCGACATATTATTGGATGGAGTTGAATTCGAAATAAAATCCCCAAAATCTGGCAACGCGAACTCTCTTGAACACATTCTTAAAAAAGCTATTAAGCAATCCAATAATATTATTATTGATGCATCGCGAATGAAAAACGTTAGAGATGATAGTACGCGAAGACTTCTAGTTAATCAGGTTCGCATTAGAAAACAGATCAAAAAATTAATAATGATTACGAAGCAAGGTCAAATTATTGACATTTCTGCCCTTGTTTAATACAATGAAAATATCGGAGCACTCGCACGGCGCCGAAGGTACCTACCGCGAGAGCTTCTTTTTTTTGTTGCAAAGGCCCTGGACCTTAACGCGCTATGCTGAAAAATATATGTTTCGTGATATTATTAGACATGAAGATATTTATAAGTTAATTTGCGGAGAAATAGCTAAATGGGTCTATTTAGCAAAGAGGCGCCGGTGGTTCCTAAAGCACCCGAGTTCCTCGATAATATTAATCGAAAAGTTATTGACGATTTAAAAGAAACAATCCGAAAAGGCAGTAAGGTTTCCATTGCAGCTGCTTCTTTCTCAATCTATGCTTTCGAGGCCCTCAAAAAGGAACTCAGTTCAGTAGATGAGTTCCGTTTTCTTTTTACTGGCGAAACATTCACAAAAGAAAAGGCTCCAAAAGAAGCACGCGAATTCTATATCCCAAGGCTCAATCGCGAACGTTCTCTTTATGGCACGAGTTTTGAAGTAAGACTCCGTAATGAACTCAACCAGCAGGCTATCGCTAAAGAGTGTGCTGACTGGATTCGCAAGAAAGCTCATTTTCGCTCTAATATTTCAGGCGAGATGATGCTACCATTTATGAATATTGAGAACTCAGAAGAAAATATAACTTACAATCCATTCGCTAATTTTACTACTGCTGAACTTGGCGAAGATCGCGGCAATAATGCATATTCGACGACAATGAAAGTATATGCTCCACTCACTGAGCAGTATCTAAATACGTTTAATCAAGTCTGGAATGATAACGATCGTCTCACGGACGTGACAGATACCGTCCTCAAAAATATAACTGCGGCCTATAAGGAAAACTCACCAGAATTCATTTACTTTGTGGCGCTATATAATATCTTCAGCGAGTTTCTTGAAGACGTTGATGATGCCTCTCTTCCAAATGAAGCCGTCGGTTTTAAACAATCAAAAGTCTGGAATATGCTCTACAATTTCCAACGTGACGCCGTCGTTGGTTGTATTACGAAACTGAATCGCTATGGTGGTTGCATTCTCGCTGATTCTGTAGGTCTTGGTAAAACATTCTCTGCACTCGGAGTTATCAAATATTTTGAATCGCGTAACCAACGTGTGTTAGTTCTTTGCCCGAAGCGTCTTAGTGATAACTGGAATACTTTCAAAGGTAATTATAAAAATAATCCTCTAGCCGATGATCGCTTGAATTACGACGTTCTCTATCATACCGATCTTGGCCGTGAACGCGGGGAGTCTAATGGCATAAATCTGAGTTTAATAAATTGGGGCAATTATGATCTTGTAGTGATCGATGAGTCACATAATTTCCGCAATGGAGAGCGCAGTACGCATAGAGGCGACGAAAACTATGAGAATCGATATAAGAAATTGATTCGTAAGATTATTAAATCTGGCGTGAATACGAAAGTATTGATGCTTTCGGCTACTCCGGTCAACATTAATTTTACGGATCTGAAGAACCAACTTATGATAGCAAGCGGCGGAAATGAGTATGAGCTTAGCGGCAAACTAAAAACCGGAAGTTCGCTTGAGAAAATCTTCCGCGATGCGAATAACGCATTCAAGACCTGGTCTGAACTTGAGCCAGAAGAACGCACAACCGATAAACTGCTTGAAATGCTTAACTTCGACTTCTTTGATTTGCTTGATAGTGTTACGATCGCCCGTTCGAGAAAACATATCGAAAAATATTATAATGAAACTAATCTTGGTACATTCCCTGAAAGGCTTACGCCAAAGAGTTATCGTCCAGACCTAACTGACCTTAATGATATTGATTTCAATACATTGTTTACTTATATTGATAAATTGAATCTTCAGATTTATACACCACTGAAGTTCGTACTCAAGTCAAAGCTTTCAAAATATGTTGACCTTAATTCTTCACAAGGTAAATCGTGGGAGAACCGCGAAGCTGGTCGCAACGTCCTCATGATTACGAATCTTCTGAAACGCGCTGAAAGTTCCATATATGCATTCCGTGAAACTGTGGAACGCCTGAATAATTTAATTGTTGGCACAATGAATAATATCGACCGCTTCGATCAAGGTCGTGTTACGAATTTTAACTTCGCAGATATCATGGATGATATAAATGAAATTGACGATGATGACAATGATTCAGATTATACTGTCGGTAAAGACCTCAAGATTGAACTCGGCGATATCGATCGTATTTCTTGGCGCCAAAAACTATCCGAAGATCACGAAGTTCTAGAAGAACTCCTAGAGAAGATTCTCTTAATTACTCCAGACCACGATTTGAAGCTTATTGAGCTAGAAAAAGTCATTAAGAAAAAGATCGAAAATCCAATCAATGACAATAATAAGAAAATCGTTATCTTTACGGCATTCGCTGATACTGCCGACTATTTATATGGGGAGCTGGCATGCGCTGTCGAAGAAAAATACGGACTCCATACCGGCGTGATTACTGGTAGTAAGAATCCGGATACTAACTGTTCCGGTGTTCCGAAAGACTTTAATAGTATTCTCACCTGTTTTAGTCCGAAGTCAAAGAACCGTAAAGCATTTGGAACAGCCTTTGCCGGTAAAGATATTGATATCCTTATCGCAACAGACTGTATCTCTGAGGGACAGAACTTGCAAGATTGTGACTTTTTAATTAACTATGATATTCACTGGAACCCAGTTCGTATTATTCAGCGCTTCGGACGCGTCGATCGTATTGGTTCAGATAATAAGCAGATTCAACTTGTGAACTTCTGGCCAAATGTTACACTCGACGAATATATCAACCTTAAAGCACGTGTTGAAAATCGTACTAAACTTATTTTAATTACTGGTGCTGGCGGCGATGTACTCGAGAATACTGATCCAGAGCTAGAATATCGCAAAGAGCAACTAGAAAGACTCCAGAAGGAGGTCGTAGATCTCGAAGAAATGAATAGTGGCGTATCGATTATGGATCTTGGGCTTAATGAGTTCCATATGGACTTACAAGAACTTCATAAGAAATATGGTGACGCAGATCATATTCCATTCGGAATTAGTGCCACCGCGGCAGCCGTTAAAGACGAAGCTCCGGCCGGTGTAATCTACATTCTCAAGAACATCAACTCGGGCGTGAATATCGACAAACAGAATCGTTTGCATCCGTTCTATTTAGTTTACATTCAAAATAGTGGCGAGATTTTCGTAGATCATCTGAATCCTAAATCCCTTCTTGATAAAATGCGCTTACTCTGTAAAGACAAAGATACTCCAGATCGTTCGCTGGTTTCTAGCTTTAACGCTGAAACTGAGAATGGGAAGAAAATGGATAAGTATTCGAAGCTCCTTTCTGATTCGATTTATAACATCGTGAATATTAAAGAAGAAAAAGATATTGCTAGCCTCTTTAAAGCTGGCGGAACTACAGTGCTAACTAACCAGATTTCAGGACTCGACGATTTTGAATTAATTAATTTCTTGGTGGTGAAATAATGATTACTTTCCCAGAACACGCTAAAGTTGGTCGAATTGTTGCTAAAGAAAACTTTTATGGTAAAACTGACACTGCGACGAAGAGCCTCTTTCAGAGTGAGATTGCTAGGATTACATGGGAGTACAAGCTTGCTCCAGAAACTATTAATATCCCGGCTAAGAAATGGTCTGAGATTCAGGTTTTTCGTATTAATCTAAAGAATTCCGAGGTACCAATCAAGGTTTTAAAAGTTATCGATTCAGCGATCCCATACCCAATTCTTTTTTTGATTGAAAAAGGTTCCGTTGAAAAGGCTATCATCTGCTACAAGGAGCAAAGTCAAAAAGACGAGAATTCCGCGAAGGTAGACACTTATTTTGAAACTGAATGGAACGACGAAAGATTAAAGAATGTCAAGATTGATGGCCTCAATATCGATACTGTTTTCTCGAACTTTGTACGCCAGATTGCTGGAGATAAGCTGCTAGCAGCGAAAAATGATTCATCTGAAGTTTCAAGGACTATTAAGGACGATGTCGAAGCCATGAAAGAGCGCGATAAGATTCAGAAACAAATCGATGCTCTTACGCGAAAAATTAACGCAGAACCATCG
>ERZ773197.3077-NODE-3077-length-9961-cov-3.397133_pt1 | contig 9961 bp, 17 predicted proteins | sample MGYA00580999_ERZ773197 | MGnify/ENA primary metagenome ERZ773197 (study PRJEB29015, sample SAMEA2738166) | human oral metagenome | biome: human oral; feature: human-associated habitat; material: saliva | place: China | collected 2185 ... | reverse complement strand
TTCATTAGTTTAGCCTTGACTTTTTATTTGCAGGCTTTTTAAAATCTCTTTAGCATGCCTTGTTTTTTCTTCAATAAACTTTATCTTTATTTCTTCTCTGTTTCGAAATAGTAAAAGCTTGCAATTCCCCAGCATTTCATTTTTAGTATGATATTTACATTTCACGCAGCAATTCATACAAATGAGCTGTTGATGTTTATAACAGTACTTCCACTCCTTTGTTTCCGGATTGTCTGTTCTTATTCCGCAGCATGGACAATGTTCTATTTTGCACATTTCTGTTTAATTTCGTTGAGCTTTGCCCTTTCTTTTCCTTTTGCTCTTCTATTTCTTTTTTCTTGAATTCGTCTTTCTTTTCTTCCCGGATTCTTTTTCATAACTATTCCTTTCTTTTTCTAATATTGAATAAGGATGTTTACCACATCTCTTATTAGTGACGCTTCTGAATCACAAGTCACATTAACCAAAACAGTTCGTTTATCTTGAAATATTGCATGCACAAGCTCTATATTCTTTTTCTTTTCATACTTTAGATATATGAGATTTTTAAAATCTCTTGTTTCTCTCAGTGTTATCAGAAGTTTGTCGCAAATATTCTGCTTATTCTCTACATGTTTCGATTCTTCAGTAATGATTTTCCTTGTTCTCATATCAGCCACCCCCTAGCCACGGTTTGCCGGATGTTACCATTTGTTCATAGCACCAGCCTTTGTAGAAAAGTATTGCAAAGAAAAGTCCTACTGCTCCGGCAAATATAAAAACCACTAAATCTTTTTGCCATTTTGTTGGCTTCCATATGTATTTTTTATTTCTAAATTTGAATTTCATTACTGCAATCTCCTTTGTAATTCTCCAGCCACTTCTAAAATGTCATAATATTTTCCGTCAATAGCCTGTAATCCTTTTATATACCTTTTTACATGTTCTTGTTTTATCATTCCGAAGGTGTCAGCAATTTGCTTTTTTGTTATAAATTCCGCACCTCTTGCGTGCTTTTTAAGACGCAATACTATGTCTTGTTTTTGCATATTCCCTCCCTCTTTGTTATTTTTTTGTGTTATAGTCTCCTTACAGGACACTGCCATGTCCAAGTATTATGAAAGGAGATTTTTTAATATGTTAGATCCCAAAATGCGTGCTCACGATATAGCTATTGCGGCTTTGCCTATAATCCATGCGGAGCAAACTGAAGAAATCATTCGTGAAGCAGAAGAACATAATGAGTCTGAAGTACATATACAATTAGATATATATGAAATTTATAAAGAAATTTATGCTACAGCCCTTGATGCTTGTCTCCGCGACTTCCCTGAATAGTTGCTTGGCCAATTTCTTTTTTACAAATTGTTGTATTATGGAAAACCTGTAACCGATTTTGTGACTTAGTTATGAAATCGGTTATTTCTTTTCTACTTCCTTTAATAATTATTTTCATACATCTTTCCTCCCTCTTCAGTGTTGGTTTATAAACTTAAAGTTTATTTAAGTGGTAAAAAAATATAGTCTTGAGATATTTTGTATAACTTACACATAAAATCTAATTGTGCCGTTTTTGGAATTATTTTTCCCTTCTCCCAATTTACGATGGTTTGTTTAGTAATCCTCATTTCTTTTGCCACATCTTCTTGCGTAAAACCTGCGTTTACTCTTGCTGCAGCCAATGTGATTTGTAATTTATCTTCCAAGGTTTCACCTCCTACTATTTTTAATTGATATCATTATATATCAACTTTAAGTTTATGTCAACACTAAAAGTTGATATATTTTAATTTTAGTATTGTCTTTTTCAAACTTATAGTTTAGAATGTTCTCAAAGGATGTGATATTGATGTACAACTACGAATTCGAAAAAAAGTTTAATGAGATTTTCGCAAAAAATTTGCGTCATTATATGAATTTAAAAAATATTTCTCAAAACGAACTGGCTAGATTTTTAAATGTATCACCAACTTCGGTAAATAACTGGTATAACGGTTATAAGATCCCCAGAATGGATAAGGTTGATAAAATATGTAACTTCTTTCGTATAAAAAGGTCAGATATAATGAATGAACATACTAATGAACATACTGAAGATGATAATTTACCGACTAACGCTATATTGCCTTCAGCTCACTCTCTCCCAGTGATGGGTACTATCTGTGCCGGCACGGGAAGAATATGCGAAGACGATTACCAAGGGCATTTTGTTATTGATGTTGACTGTAAGGCTGATTACTGCTTAAAAGTAAAAGGTGACTCCATGATAGGTGCTAATATATTCGATGGTGATATTGTATTTATAACTAAAAGTTTTGACTTTGAAACTGGAGAAATATATGCAGTAGAAATGCTTGATACCAGTGAGGCTTCTCTAAAAAGAGTACACAAAGATGGCGAGTCACTGGTTTTAGCACCGTGCAACTCTGACTATACTCCTACTGTTACAGATTATAGCGAAGTAAGAATTGCCGGTAAGTGTGTTGGGGTATTTCATAAATACATATAAAGTAATTTATTGTTAACGAATTAAAAAGGGAGAATAATATGCTATTTTTTAACCGTCAAAATTCTAATATAAATTGTGACTATATAATTTTTGATTTAGAAACATCTTCAATAAATACAAAGACTTGTGAAATACTCGAAATCGCTGCAATTAAAATTCTTAATGATGAAATTGTTGACACTTTTTCATCACTGATATGTCCTATGGGGTTTTTGGATAGAGAAGCTCTTGAAATAAATAAGATTTCTATTGAGGAATTAAATAATGCTCCGCCAGATTATGTTGTTATGCCCAAATTCTTTGAATTTATCGGTGGATATGATTTAAAAGGATATAATATTAAAAGTTTTGATATACCCATACTAAATCGTTATGCCTCTAAATTTAATTTCACTATGAAAAACTCAATTGAAGATATTTTATACTTAGCAAACAGAAAATTACCTTTCCTTCAAAACAGAAAATTAACAACGATATCTGCATATTTTAAAATTGACACAACTAAATCACATAGAGCTTTAAGTGATTGTGAAATAACTTTGGACGCTTATCTTAAGCTGTTAACTCTATCCGATATAAAAATGGAAAATAGGAAAAAAACTTTTAATACCAAAAACAATTCCTCAACACTTCAATTAAATGAATTGAAGGCTCTCGTTCATGGGATCATCGCTGATAGTGTATTAGAGCAGGAAGAAATTTTTTTCCTACAAACTTGGCTCAATAACCATAGTAATTTAAAAGGAAACTATCCATACGATAGAATATATAGTCTGTTAGAAAAAGTATTAGAAGATGGCATTATTGAACAAAGGGAACTTAATGAGTTATTACAATTATTTCAAGATTTCATTGATGGCAAAATTGCATCTTGCACAACCAAAAAAATAGATATATCTGATAAGGTTTTTGTTTTAACTGGAGAATTTAGTATTGGAGATAAAAAATCAATTATAGAAAGATTAGAAAAAAAAGGTGCAATAAATAAAAATGGAGTATCACAAAAAGTTGATTACCTAATCGTTGGTTCAATTGGTAGCCCCGACTGGTCTTCGGGAAATTACGGGAATAAAATAAAGAAAGCAAAAGAATTACAAACAAAAGGACATCCTATCATAATAATATCGGAAATTGATTTTTTCAGTGTTTTATCGTAACTATAACAAAGGGCACTTGACAGAATAAACGAGAAAGTAAAAGAAATGTTTATAAGATAACAAAAAGTGTTGACTTTTTACGAGGTTTAATTATATGATAGTTAAACGGATAGGATATTCGTAATCTAGCCTATAGGGCATCAAAGAAGATCTAGTAAAAGAACCTCGTCTTTTGACGGGGTTCTTTTCGTTTAATCATAATTTTTTCAGTTTTTTTGAGTTATAGATTTTTATAATCCAAAATAATGGGATATTTTGGATTAAGATTATAGAACGAAGGGGGTTTTATTGTGCCTAAAACTTATAAATATAAAAAAAGTTTCACTCATAACGGTAAACGCTATTGGGTGTATGCAGATACTAAAATTCAATTAGGACGCAATCTTTTAGCGAAACAACAAGCATTAGATACTCAGGAATATGAAGAAAGCAATATCAGATTAAAGGATTGGGCAATTCTCTGCATTGATACATATAAAGTCAATCAAAAAGATATTACCAGAAGGAAATATATGAGCAGGGTAAATCATTGTATTATTCAACATCTTGGTGATAAGCCTATAAAAAAAATACGTCCTATCGATTGCCAATCAGTTCTCAATTTACAACATGGAAATAGCAAAGCCCAAATTAATTCAGTGTATCAGGCTCTTAGATTCATTTTTAAGTATGCCGTAGCAGAAGGTTTAATAATTAAAGATCCTACCACTCATCTCACTAAACCCATAGGCACTTACACTCCAAGAAGGGCTTTAACTTCTAAAGAACGAGATTGTATACTTGCAGTAGCAAAAAAAGACAGAAGATACTATTACTATTTGCTAATGCTACTATGTGGCTGCAGACCTTCTGAAGCTGCAGAGTGTCAGGGTAAAGACATTAAAATTATTGACGGTTTTGCAATGTTAGAAATAAGGGGAACAAAAACACATAACGCGGTACGATTTGTACCAATTCCGGAAGAATTGTATATGCTTATAAAAGACACTCCACCTTTTGAATTTATAGCACAATCAAAATCCGGGAATAAAATCACAAATTTTAGTCGATTATGGAGATATTTTAAAAGAGATTTAAACCTCTTCATGGGTGCAAAAACATATCGTAACAAAATTGTTGGAGTCGAACCTGTTGCAAAAGATTTATTCCCGTATTGTTTACGACATGAATATTGTACCAATTTAGCCCGAAAAGGTATTGATATACGAGTTGCGCAGAAATTAATGGGACATGGAGATATTTCTTTGACTGCAAATATTTATACTCATGTTGACATTGATATTATAAAAATTGCTTCCGAATCGCTTTCCGGATACTCGGAGGGTACCACACAGGGTACCACACCCAAAAGGGTAAAAAAGGGATAAAAAGGGAATGAGATTTATAAATCGTAAAATTATTTTGTACTAAAAAACCCCTTACAAATGTTGAAATTATAGCATTTGCAAGGGGAAAAATAATGGAGCTTCCGAGCGGGATCGAACCGCTGACCTGCGCGTTACGAATGCGCTGCTCTACCAACTGAGCCACGGAAGCAGACTGCAGAGAATGTCCTCGTACCAGACCAGTTTAGCATGTTGAGCGACTCTTTGCAAGAAATTTATTTTACAACTCATATACAACTCACATACAACCCATATACAACTCATATTTGTGTATCGTCACATAACATTCTGACTTATATTTTCACCCTTACCTAAGGCTAATCCACTTTAGTTTATCGATATTATTTAAAACCAATGAATTGCCGTCAAATTCATTTTTTAACTCTACTTTATCTTTGACTGATATGTGGTTATACCAATGTCCGAGACTTGCATATTTGCCCATATGAATATTAACAAGTGCAGTTGTTATAGGATTCCATGTGTTTTTCTCAACTGTTTCCGCTACCATATAATAGGCGTCCAGGAATATCAGATTCCTGCCATAAATCCAAAAGGGCAATTCAATATTTAGGATTGTAAGCATCGCAGAAAAAATAAAATCTCCATGTGGCGATTCCGTTTCATAGTGGAGTTCTATCTCACTTCCGCAATAGGCAACGTCGGCACCCTCAGCACCGATGGTTAATGGAACTCCTTCTTCAGCTATATAAAAATCCAAAATATTATCTCCTTACCATTTTATTTCATCAACATCAGCTTCGCTGAGAGGATTGCCTTTTATAGGCTCACTGCTGTCTATTCCCGTAAGCACAAAATGGAGTACCTCCCACATCTTATCTATGTCCGGCAGCCTCTCCGCCTCTTCATCCCAATCTTCTACATTTTCAAATATATCATCTTCCTCTCCGTTAAACGCTTTAAGCTCTGCCAAGTCTTTGTCACTTAGATATTGATAGTTTGCAATCATTCCTATTTTTTTATCTCCTTAAATTATTTGATTTTTATATAATATTTCTGCCAATCTATATACCTACGAGTTAGCCTTAGGGTTGGAGTTGTGCTTTCAATCGCCGAGGGCTATTTTTGTATATATTTTGCACTAAAAAAGACAGTTTTTCAACTGTTTTTTCATTACAATTTTTTCGTAAATTTTTCTAAAATAACTCGCTATGTGTTCCTGCTCTTGTTAAATATAAATACAATTCTTCTTCCACTATTTCATAAATCAAAAGTCAATCAGAAGTTATATGAAATTCCCTACAATTTACAAAATCACCCTCTAATTGATGGTCTTTATTTTTTGCCGGTAACTCTTCTCCACTTGCTAAAATCTCAAGCACATTTTTTAGTAAAGATAACTCATACTAACGTCAAACTGTTATCATGAAACAGGATGTGATTTCTTTAAAAAAGGAACAATTCAATCGTTACCGCCTTATTCAAGAAGTTATCGACGGGCAATTGACCGCTAAAGATTCCGCAGAAGAACTCAATCTATCCACTCGCCAAATCCAACGCCTGAAAAAGAAGCTCAACCGGTTCTTGCAACGATTTCTGCGTATGCAGGTATTCTTTCAGTCTGGCTACAAATACATCACTTGGTTGCACAATACATATTGTCAAACGGGCGCTATGACTACACAGGGATTGACTCTGCCATTTACTTCTCTATTATATATAAAAATAGGTGTAGATGATTTTTTTCATCTACACCTTTATTGTACGAAACCGGGATCTGTCGGAAACTTCAATTCCACAATAAAAAACTTCGAATTTATTTCATATTCATTTTAAACAGCCAATTTAATGCCCCGCTTTTATCAATCTATTAAAATTAAGATTTACAGTGAATCGTTATGGATGAGAACGCTCATATATGCACCTTTTTTGAAAAATGATGTACTCACACCCCACGCAACTGCTGAGCACGCTAATTTATTTGCATGCTTTGCCTTGATGCTTCTAGAATCAAGCACGATGCCCTTTGGATATAACTCAGCTGATAAATACTGGTGTAAGCTGTCTGCTGAACCGGACTCAACAGCCTTTATCGAACGCAGAGGATGTGTATCCCACCATTCATCCGGCTTTGAAAACGAACCGTCGGCTCTCATCTCACCTGAAGATAGATTCTGTGCGCAAACTTCTCTGATTTTCTCTAAAGTCTCATCGTCAATTACACCGTCAGTAATTGAATACGCATAGTATGCACATGCCACGCCATCATCTTCCAGCTCTTTAATAAGGTAAAGGTTTGAAACCCCTCTATCCTTAAATTTCTTCCACTTGGCTGATACCTTCTTAAGACTCGCATCCGTATAAACAGAAGAATTACCATCCTCCAGTGCATGTGTAAGCTCTCCTAAATTAACATCTTTCTTTTCCCAGTTGTCAATGAAATTGATTCTTAGATCACCCATCTAAATTTTCCTCCTTATAATCTTCTTGCCAACTATCCAATGTATTATTATCAAATACGATCATCGTATCAATAAACGGTTCTACTGTAACTTCAGTATAAAAAGTCCCCTTTTTGCTGTGATACGCTGAAACTCCTGAACGCGATTTTACGGAAAACCTCATCGCATATTGTCCCGGTGGTAGTAATATCGATGGTGCTAATACTTCTTCGGAAAAGAAGGCTCTATACCACGTTTTCCCATCATCACTAACTACCACATCATAGAAATTGCCATATCCGTTATCTATCCTAAGATACACTTTGGATAATTCATTGTTGTGTTTCATACTCTTAATTATCTTAAAAGCTTTCTTGTACTTAGACTGCCGATATATCAAAAACCCTACACTTATGTAGAACATTATCGCCATAACAACAACTATTATCCAAGGTTTATTGTATATAAAACTCGAGATTTCCTTCACACCGTCTTCCCTTTCATATAGAAATTTAAATTCATCTCTCAATAATCGCAAACATTATATCATTTTTAAGCCATTTTTTCTACTGCCAAATTTCTTATTTACCCCAAGCATTGATGATGTAGAAACCTTTATAACAAAATATCTTGACGATTATAAAGCTATTGTAAATTTATATCCTATCGCTCATATGCTCTATCCGGATATTTTCAAAATCCTCAGGTATTTGCTATGCAAAAACAATTTATACTCCGGTTGCTATAAGGTTGATGTGGACTCTGCCATTGATTCTTATGTGGAATTACACAACTCTATTATTTTTCTTGCTAAAAATTTAACTAAAATGAAAAAGGAAGTAATAGACATCTTTAACTTATTTGCTGAATATAAAGTTAAAATACCTACATCCGAGATAGCTCTAATTTATCAAGCATATAATCAAGAAAACAAAAATGAATTGGTGTTCAATGAATTAAATCCTTTTATAAGGACTAACACAGATAAATTATTCAGTTCTTGGGAAGATATAATAAAAACACTTCCAAATAAATTGGATGCCCCTTTAGAATTTCCTACCTGTGATAGTATTATTAGATTTTTACGACAAACAGTTCAAAGCCTAATACATGAAGAAATGAGTCTTAGAAAATGTAAAAACTGCAATAGATATTTCATAACCCATTATTCAAGCCTTGCCGAGTATTGTTTAAGAAAAGTAGAAGGAACAAATGCAACTTGTCAGGAATATGCAAGCAAAAAAACATATAAGAAAAAACAATCGGAAAATCGTTTATATCAGGTATTCACAACCTACTACAATCGAATCTATGGAAGAATAAGACGAGGTACATTGGATAAAGATTCAACCTTACTTGATGATATAAAAGTACTTCACCAAGAATTTGCTTCTAGATATGATAGTGCAAAAGATAAGGATTCAAAAGAAAAAATTATCAATTTATTTATATTGGAAGCAGACAAATTACTGAATTAGGAGGTATTAAATTTTATGAATAATGAAGTTATTATTTATAAAGACGGTAAGTTGGAGCTTCCTGTGGAAGTTACACCGGATAAAGAAACTGTCTGGTTAAGGGTCGAAGAAATGGCAAAACTTTTTGACAGGGATCGTTCTGTAATACAAAGACATATAAAAAACATATTTAAGGAAGATGAATTAGAGCAAAGTTCAACTTGTGCAAAATTTGCACAAGTTCAAAATGAAGGCAACAGATCCGTAGAAAGAATTTTTGATTATTACAACCTCGATATGATTATCTCCGTTGGATATAGAGTAAAATCACAAAGAGGTATTGCATTTAGAAAATGGGCTACAGCTATCTTAAAGGAATATATAGTTCAAGGTTATGCAGTTAATGACAAACGATTAAAAGTATTAAACAAAGTAATAGAAATCCAGTCAAACATAATTGCCGATGTTCTTGAACTGGATTCTAAAGAAGTTCTTGATGTTATACAAAAATATAGTCAAGCTCTTGAATTATTAGATGATTATGACCATCAAATTGTTAAAAAACCGATTTTATCTAACAAGGAAGCTTATAAATTAAATTATAAAGAATGTCGTAATCTAATTGATAATATGGCGTTTAGTGCTACATCAACTATATTTGGTAAGGAGAAAAGTAAAGGTGCATTAGAAGGTATTATTGGTTCCGTTTATCAAACTGCATTTGGAGAAGATATGTATCCATCTGTTCAAGAAAAAGCAGCAAACCTTCTTTATTTTATAGTCAAAGATCATCCTTTTATTGATGGATGCAAAAGAATCGCTGCAAGTATCTTCCTACATTTCCTAAACAAAAATAATTTACTATTTGAGGATAATGAAAAAATAATTTCTGACAGCACCTTGGTTGCAATTACTTTACTATTAGCAGAATCAAAACCAGAAGAAAAAGAAATTATGATTAATGTAATTATGAATTTCTTGGAATGGTAATAAGGAGACCAACTATGAACTGTCAATAAAAATATATTGAATTGACAGAGCATGACGAAAACAACTCCTAGGGAGGAGAAAT
>ERZ773197.3076-NODE-3076-length-9964-cov-5.025532_pt1 | contig 9964 bp, 6 predicted proteins | sample MGYA00580999_ERZ773197 | MGnify/ENA primary metagenome ERZ773197 (study PRJEB29015, sample SAMEA2738166) | human oral metagenome | biome: human oral; feature: human-associated habitat; material: saliva | place: China | collected 2185 ... | reverse complement strand
CGATCATGATGTCTGTCGGCCTCGTGCTGGCCTTCGCCGAGGAGATCGCAGTGCGCGGGCTCATTCTGGACAGGTTGGCGCGCTGCGGCACCTCCCGGCTCATACAGATCGTTGTAACGGCGGGGATCATGGCCCTCTATCACGGCGTCGTCGGGCACAGTGTCTGGCCCTCCTACATGGTCGCCTCCTTCTTTCTCTTCGGAATCCTCTCAGCTATCTACGTCTATGGAGGTCGTAGCCTCACCCCGGTCTTCATCGCTCACGCGATGACTCATTTCCTAGGGGACCCCGTCCTCATGCAGGGCATCCTCTACGGAGTCCGTGGCGGCTGATTGTCCTGGGCGGTCCTTGTCCGATTCCATCCCCCGTTGGTCCCTGTCAGTGGCAACCGATGGCACGTAGACTGGCGCCCGGTGCGGCCCGTGCCGCCCAATCCGGCCGGGGCAATGACCCCGAGTACCCACAACCCGAAAGGTTCCCGATGTCGATTCGTCGCGTCGCCCTGCTCACCGCTGGCGGTTTCGCCCCCTGTCTGTCCGCCGCCGTCGGCGACCTCATCGAGCGCTACACGCAGGTCGCTCCCGAGGTCGAGATCATCGCCTACCAGTACGGCTACCACGGCCTGCTCACCGGCAACTACATCGTCATCGACGAAGAGGGCCGCAAGAACGCCGGCATCCTGCGCGACTTCGGCGGGTCCCCGATCGGCAACTCCCGCGTCAAGCTCACCAACGCCAAGAACCTCGTCGAGCGCGGCCTCGTCGAGGAGGGCGTCAACCCCCTGGAGTTCGCCGCCGAGCAGCTGCGCAAGGACGGCGTCGACGTCCTGCACACCATCGGTGGCGACGACACCAACACCACCGCCGCGGACCTGGCCGCCTACCTCCACGAGAACGACTACGAGCTCACCGTCGTCGGCCTGCCCAAGACCATCGACAACGACGTGGTTCCGATCCGCCAGTCCCTGGGCGCCTGGACCGCGGCCGACGAGGGCGCCGGCTTCGCCTTCAACGTCATCGGCGAGCACCGCTCCAACCCCCGCATGCTCATCGTCCACGAGTGCATGGGCCGCAACTGCGGCTACCTCACCGCCGAGACCGCCCGCCGCTACCACGACCTGCTCCAGACCAAGCAGTGGGCCCCCTCCCTCGGCCTGACCAAGGAGCGCTGGGACGTCCACGCTGTCTTCCTCCCCGAGGTGAAGCTCGACATCGCCGCCGAGGCCGAGCGCCTCAAGGCCATCATGGACGAGCAGGGCAACGTCAACATCTTCCTGTCCGAGGGCGCCGGCGTCCCCGAGATCATCGCGGAGATGGAGGCCGCCGGCCAGGAGGTCCAGCGCGACCCCTTCGGCCACGTCAAGCTCGACACCATCAACCCCGGCCAGTGGTTCGCCAAGCAGTTCGCCGAGCTCATCGGCGCTGAGAAGGTCATGGTCCAGAAGTCCGGCTACTACTCGCGTGCCGCCCACGCCAACGCCGAGGACCTCGCCCTCATCAAGAAGATGTGCGACCTGGCCGTCGACTGCGCCCTGCGCGGCGAGTCCGGCGTCATCGGCCAGGACGAGGAGAACAACGACGAGCTCACCGCGATCGCCTTCCCGCGCATCGCCGGCGCCAAGCCCTTCGACATCACCCAGGCCTGGTTCACCGACCTCATGGCCGAGCTGGGCCAGAAGGTCGAGCCCGCCGAGGTCGCCCCCGAGCACTGAGGCTGAGCCAGTACCCTGCCGCGGTCGGTGCCGTCCCCGTGACGGCGCCGGCTGCACCTCTGTGCCCGTCTGTGCCTTGGAGGGTGGTGCTGGCGGCCCCATGTGTCACGTTTGGCGACTATTCAACCCGCCTGCTGTGCTCCTGGAACGGAGGCCTTCGCATCCGTGCAGGTCACAGCGTTGCAACCGGTCCGTGCGCGCTCTGTTGCAGCCCTAAAAGTCGCCCACAGTGACAGAATTCGTCTCCCAACCCCCGTGTTTCGCGATGCGGCGCCGAACCCGGGCAATCTCCCGACTGGCCTATGCTGACGGGCGTGATGAACGAGCTCTCCGCCGCCCGCACGGACGCCCAGGCCCCCGCATGGCGTCACCTGCCCGCCCTCCAGCAGCCGACCTACCCCGATGAGGCCGCGCTGGCCGACGTGGTGGCGGACCTGCGCCGCCGGCCCCCGCTCGTCTTCGCCGGAGAGGTCGACTCCCTGCGCAATCTCATCGCCCAGGCCAGCACCGGGGACGCCTTCGTCCTCATGGGCGGGGACTGCGCCGAGTCCTTCACCCACAACACGGCCGACAACATCCGCCTCAAGGTCCAGACCATCCTCCAGATGGCCGCGGTCCTCACCTACGGCGCCTCCACGCCCGTGGTCAAGATCGGCCGCATGGCCGGCCAGTACGCCAAGCCCCGCAGCTCGGACACCGAGACCCGCGGAGAGGTCACCCTGCCCGCCTTCCGCGGCGACTCCGTCAACGGCCACGAGTTCACCCCCGAGGCCCGCATCCCCGACCCCACCCGCATGCTCGACGCCTACCTGCGCTCGGGCACCACCCTCAACCTCATCCGCGCCTTCACGATGGGCGGCTACGCGGACCTGCGCGAGGTCCACTCCTGGAACCGCGGCTTCACCGCCAACCCCGCCTACAAGCGCTTCGAGTCCTTCGCCGAGGAGATCGACCGGGCCATGCGCTTCATGGAGGCCGCCGGCGTCGACTTCGACGCCCTGCGCCAGGTCGACTTCTACGCCGCCCACGAGGCCCTCCTCCTGGAGTACGAGGACGCCATGATCCGCGAGGACTCCCGCTCCGGGCGCCTCTACGACACCTCCGCCCACATGCTCTGGGTGGGGGAGCGCACCCGCGAGGCCGACGGCGCCCACGTGGCCATCCTCGCCGGCGTCCACAACCCCGTGGGCGTCAAGGTCGGCCCCACCACGTCCCCCGACGACGTCGCCCGGCTCATGGACCGCCTCAACCCCGAGGGTCTGCCCGGACGCCTGTCCCTCATCACCCGCATGGGCGCCGACCGCATCCGTGAGGCCCTGCCGCAGCTGGTGGAGGCGGTGCGCGCCGACGGGCGCCCCGTCACCTGGATCACCGACCCCATGCACGGCAACACCATCACCTCGGACAACGGCTACAAGACCCGCCGCTTCGAGACGATCCTCGACGAGATCCGCGGCTTCTTCGAGGTGCACCGCACCCTGGGCACCGCCCCGGGCGGCATCCACGTCGAGCTCACCGGCGACGACGTCACCGAGGTCCTCGGCGGCGGCGAGCACATCGACGAGGCCGGCCTGGCCGAGCACTACGAGACCCTCGTCGACCCGCGCCTCAACCACCAGCAGTCCCTCGAGGTCGCCTTCGAGATCGCCGAGATGCTCAAGGGCTGAGAACACTCGCTGAGCGCCCGCCTGCAGGGCAGGCGAAACGTGGCCCGGTTCCGCTGAAATGGAACCGGGCCACATTCGTCAGAAGATGTTGATGGTGACCTTGGAGTCCGGCTTGACGCTGGAGCCCGGCGCGGGGTCGGTGGAGCGCACCGTCCCGAAGGGGCCGCCCAGGCGCTTGTTGACCTCCACCTTGAGCCCGGCGTCCTCCAGCGCCTTCTTGGCCTCGTCCTGGCTCTTGCCGGTCACATCCGGGACCGTCACTTTCTCCGGCCCCTTGGAGACGGTCAGGTCCACCGAGTCGCCCTTGTAGTAGCCCGAGGCCCCGGCGATGGGGGAGGAGGAGATGACATTCCCCTTCGCCACGGAGTCGGAGTAGCCCTTGCTGACCTTGCCCTTCTTCAGCCCGGCATCCTCCAGGACCTTCTTGGCCTCGTCCTCGCTCATACCGGTCACGTCGGGGATCGTGGCCGGCTCCTTGCCCTTGGAGACCACGAGCGAGACCTTCTCGGTGTGCTTGATGACCTTGCCGGCCTTGGGGTCGCAGGAGATGACCTTGCCCGACTCCACGCTGGCGGAGTACTCCTCCGTGACATCCCCCAGGGTCAGGCCGGCCGCAGTGATCGCGGCCGTGGCCTGGTCCTTGGTCTTCCCGACGACGTCGGGAACGGTCTTGGTCTCCACGCCTCGGGAGACGGTGGCGGTGACGGCCTGGCCGAGCCCCACCTTTTGGCCCGCCTTCGGCTGGCAGGAGACGATGCTGCCGGCCGGGACCGTGTCGGAGTAGACGCGCTCGGGCGTGCCCCAGTCGAGCCCCTGCTTCTCCAGGGCGAGCTGTGCCTGGTCCTCAGACATGCCAATGATGTTGGGCACGGAAACTCGTCTGCCGGGACCTGCCGTCAGGTACCAGGTGGCGCTCGCGCCGGTCCCAGCCACGGCCAGCAGCCCGATGACGAGTGCACGACGGCGGCTGAAGCCGCCAGCGCTCTTCTTCCGGGTGGGGACGGCAGTGGTTTCCTGAGCGTCGGCCGCCAGGGCCTTGCGCGAGAGCGCACGTGTTCTGCCCTTGGAGTCCGGGCCGATGGAGCCGATGGGAAGGGAGACGGTGCGCATTCCGGCGTGCGGTGAGGAGCTCTCGGCGGAGGAGTCATCGGCGTCGTCGTCCTGGGGCTCGTTGTCGATGGCGGAGCGGGCGGCCTGAGCGTTAGCCGTCATGACCTGCTGGGTCCGGATGGAGCCGGTCCCGCCCCCGCGGCGCACGGAGAGCTCGGAGTCGGTGAGCTCGTCGACGACGTTGCGCAGCAGCGCCAGCGCCTCATCGGCGTCGGCCGGGCGCTCCTGGGGCTCACGACGCGTCATGGTGGCCACGAGCTCGTCGACGTCGGCCGGCATCTCGGGCACCAGCTTGGAGGGCAGGGGCACGTCCTCGTGGACGTTGCGGAAGGCGATCTGGATGGGGGAGTCCGCGGTGAAGGGCTGCTGGCCGGTGAGGAGCTCGTAGAGGACCACCCCGGCGGAGAAGACGTCGGCGCGGGAGGTGGAGTCCCCCGAGGTGATGAGCTCGGGCGCCAGGTAGGCGACCGTGCCCAGCACGTTGCCCGTCGTCGTCTGCGTCACCTCCGTGACCGCCCGGGCCAGGCCGAAGTCGGCCACCTTGGCCACCGAGCCGTCCGAGGGCAGCAGGACGTTCTCCGGCTTGATGTCGCGGTGGACCAGGCCGGCCCGATGGGCGGCGCCGAGCGGGCGCAGCAGCTGGGCCACCAGGCCCAGGGCCTCCTTGACCGACAGCGGTCCCGCCGCAATGAGGTCGCGCAGTGTGGGCCCCTCGACGTACTCCATGACGAGGTAGGCGACCCCGTCGAGGCTGCCCTGGTCGAAGACGGCCACCACGCCCGGGTTGGACAGGCGTGCCGCGGCCCGGGCCTCACGGCGGAAGCGCGAGACGAAGTCGGGGGAGTCGGCCAGGTGGGCGTGCATGAGCTTGAGCGCCACGGTCCGGTCCAGGCGACGGTCATGGGCGCGGTAGACGGTGGCCATCCCGCCACGCGCTAGGCGGTCGACGATCTCGTAGCGAGAGTCGACCAACCGACCAATGAGAGGATCTGTGACCACGCCGCGATTCTACGATGCCGGCGGGGCGGTCACAGCCGCGGCCGGATCAGGTGGGTAGTACTGCCAACTGGCGGGGTGCCCGGATATCCGCGCCGGATCAGGAGACTCGGTGCGTCAGCAGGTCCGCCAGCACCGCCAGGTCCTCCAGGGATGCGGTGCTCACCACGCCCTCGTCCCCGAGGCGCTCCAGCGCCCGGTTCCCGGCCTCACGGTGCGCGGCGATGATCTCCTCGTGGGCGGCGCGCGCGCCGCAGTCCTCGATGAGAGCGGCGACCTCGCCGATCTGCTCCTCCGTGGCCTCAGGATTGGCCAGGACGCTGCCAAGCAGGTGCCGGCCGGCCTCGTCGCAGCGCCCCCAGGTCAGGGCCAGCAGCACTGTGCGCTTGCCCTCGCGCAGATCGTCGCCGGCCGGCTTGCCGGTGGCCTGTGGCGAGCCGAAGACTCCCAGATCGTCGTCGCGCAGCTGGAAGGCGATGCCGACGTCCTCGCCGAAGGCGGCCAGGTGCTCGGCAGTGGTCCCGCTCGGGTCCAGTCCGGCCAGGAGGGCGCCGATGAGCAGTGGGTGGCGCACCGAGTAGCGAGCCGACTTGTGCCGTACGACCGACAGGGCCTCGTTCTGCATGCGCCTGGCTGCGGCACCCGGCTCCTGGTCCCAAGGCAGAGGCAGGTTCTCGCTGCGCACGTCGAGGAACTGGCCCAGGGCCACCTCGGTGGTCATGGCGTCGAAAGCGGACCTGGCGTACCGCACCGCACTGCTTCGGGTCTGGCTTGAGGCGCGCGACGGCGCCAGCGCGCTCATCTCCTCACCGGCCAGGGACAGCAGGAGGTCGCCGAGCAGGATGGCGCCATTGGCCCCGAAGGTCTGCGGGCGCCCCAGCCAGCCCCGGGCCTCGTGGTTCCGGGCGAAGACGCGGTGTGCTGCGGGCAGGCCCCGGCGCGTGTCGGCGCTATCCATGAGGTCGTCGTGCACCAGGGCACTGGCCTGGTAGAGCTCCAGCGCCGCACCCAGGTGGACGGCGTCGGAACCGGTCAGGCACTCGGCTCGCTGCTCCGGGGCGCTCAGGATCGCGCAGCCGACGGCCCCCAGGACGGCGCGCATACGCTTGCCCCTACTCAGGACGCTCCCCGCGGCATCGAGCAGCTCCGGGGCGGCCTGGCCCAGGTCCTCCCAGCGCCGGCGGCAGTCCTCCAGGACCTGGGTCAGACGGTGCTCGACGACGGGACGGACACGGCCCAGGGCCGCAGGCAGCGCACTCATGACCGCCAGAGTAGTCCCAGCTCAGATGTCAGGCGGGCCGGCAACCCCAGTGGTGGTGGGTTTACCGCGGCGCGACGCCGAGTGCGAACGAGATGAGGGCGTACTAAGTCGTCTGTGCGGTGATCCTGGGGAATAAACGCTACAATTCGGGGGTTGTCTACTGTGCCGGATCGGGTTCCCATACCCCGTCACCGGCTGTCCGCCCGCCCACGCGAAAGGAACTCCGTGGCTTCTTCCACAGTGACGCGCTCCAGCACCGAGCTCACTGACGACGTCGACGAGACCCCGCTCGACGACGAGGACTTCGACCTCGACGACGAAGGAGACGACGACGCCGACTACGACGACGAGGACTACGACGACTCTGACGAGGACGACGAGGACTCCTCTGATGGGGACGAGGACCAGGATGACGACTCCGAGGCGCAGGCTGTCCAGGAGGATGACGGCCCAGCCGCCGAGCTGCGCGACTACTACCTGGATGTGAGCCTGGAGGAGAACGGCGACGGCTCCAAGCGCAGCCCCTTCAACAACCCCGCCTCTCTCAAGGGGGTCCGCCTGGCCCCGGGGGCGACTCTCTTCGTGCGCTCGCGCACGGTCGTGGAGAACCTGGAGATCGCCGGCCACGGCACCCTGGAGGAGCCCATCACGCTGGCCCCCTACGGCCACGGCCCGGTGCCCCGCTTCGTCATCGGCGACTCCGCCCCCATGGTGGCGCGCGACTACCTCGCTCAGAACGGCTACATCTTCCGCGGCTGGGTCATCAAGGGCATCAAGATGCAGCCCTCCATCGCGGCCCTGACCGGTGAGCTCGAGCGCATGCGCCGGGAGGAGGCGGAGAAGGCCGCCTCCAAGAAGTCCGGCAAGCGCGGCAAGTCCCAGGACAAGGACGGCTCCTTCACCGTCTCCGACTCCGACGAGGGCGACGAGCCCGCCCAGCGGGTCGTCACCGCCGGCGCCACCGCGGACCCGGTCAAGGACTACCTCAAGCAGATCGGTAAGGTCGCGCTGCTGAACGCCGAGCAGGAGGTCGAGCTCGCCAAGCGCATCGAGGCCGGCCTTTACGCCGAGCACCGCCTGGCCGAGGAGGGCAACGACCTGCCGGCCAAGCTGCGTCGCGAGCTGCACTGGGTGGCCCAGGACGGCCAGAGGGCCAAGAACCACCTGCTGGAGGCCAACCTGCGACTGGTGGTCTCCCTGGCCAAGCGCTACACGGGCCGCGGCATGCTCTTCCTGGACCTCATCCAGGAGGGCAACCTGGGCCTCATCCGCGCCGTGGAGAAGTTCGACTACACCAAGGGCTTCAAGTTCTCCACCTACGCCACCTGGTGGATCCGCCAGGCCATCACCCGCGCGATGGCGGACCAGGCCCGCACCATCCGCATCCCGGTGCACATGGTCGAGGTCATCAACAAGCTCGCCCGCGTGCAGCGCCAGATGCTCCAGGACCTGGGACGTGAGCCCACCCCGGAGGAGCTGGCCGTCGAGCTGGACATGACCCCGGAGAAGGTCGTCGAGGTCCAGAAGTACGGGCGCGAGCCGATCTCCCTGCACACGCCGCTGGGTGAGGACGGGGACTCGGAGTTCGGTGACCTCATTGAGGACTCCGAGGCCGTGGTCCCGGCCGACGCGGTGAGCTTCACCCTCCTCCAGGAGCAGCTGCACGCCGTGCTCGACACCCTCTCCGAGCGCGAGGCCGGCGTGGTCTCCACCCACTGGCCGGTCGCCGGGTCCATGGAGAAGACGGCACCGGTGGCCGGGTCCGTGGCAATGCTGGCCCCGGTGGCCGGGTCGGTGCTGTACGCCCACTGCTGGGCCGACGACGTCGGAGCCACGCCGGAGGTGCCCGCACGCCAGGCCGCACTGGCCTTCTTCCCACCGGCCAGCTGCAGCACTGCCGGGAAGGAGGAGTAGACCCACAGGGGGAGCAGCTCCGCCAGCACCGAGATGATCGCCGCGACGATCCCAACCAGGAGGAAGGTCAGGGCGTTGGGCTGCAGGCTCACAGACATGTAGTGGCCGGATCCACCGCCCGAGGAACGCATCGGGGTGTCAGCGCCTGAGAAACGCAACGGAAGCAGCCCGTAGAAGACGATCGCCCCCAGGACGAGCGACACGAGCGGAAGCTGCCAGACGCGCTGCCACTCGGTCCGCCCCGTGCGGGAACGCCTGACACCCACGCGCAGCGCCGCCGCCACGATGGCCACGATCATGGCCGCGAACAGCAGGATCGACCAGCTGCCGAACCAGGTCCAGGCGTAGGCGTCGCCGCCGTCCTTGCCGCCCAAGGACGGCAGGAAGTAGGCCAGGGCCGCTGCGGCCTCACTCTTGTCCAGGGTGATACCTCCCAGGGATCCCATGCCCAGGGCAAGCAGCACCAGGTTCGGCAGGAGCACCGGCAGCAGAAGAATCGAGGCGAAACCCGACCCCTGGATCAGTACCGCAGCGATGTAGGCGACAATGATGAAGATCCCCAGGACCACGCCCAGTGCGGTGCTCAAGGCGCCCAGCTCACGGCTGACCTGCACCACCGGGCTCGGCAGGCGCTCGAGCCCGCCGCTGCGAGCCACCACCAGCGCCACGAAGACCACCACAGTCACCAACAGGATCGTCATCAGCGCGGAGGAGGAGACCGTCATGACCTTCAGCCCCATCATCGTGGCGGTCATGGAGAACGGTGCCGTCACCAAGCAGGCCACCAGGGCCACAGCCAGAGCCTCGGCTCCGGCCCGCGCCAGGGTCGGGACCAGCGGGGCTGCCGACCCGTCAACCGCGGCCCGGCGGCGCGCCAGCCAGAAGACCCCGATGCCAGCGGCGGTCAGTGCCCCCATGGGTAGCAGCGTGAAGGTCAGGGTGACGGTCTCGTATGAGTTCGACCCTGACATGACGAACTGCCCGCCCAGGCTCCAGCCCATGAGCAGCGGCAGCATGGAGAAGGTCGTCGGGAACGTGTCCGTCGTGTCCATGGTTGTGATGGCCACGAGCGTGAGGATCGCGCTGACGGCCGCAGATCCGAGCACGACCGCCAGCGTCAGGCCCGTGGAGGTCAGACCCGGAGCGCGGAGCCACGCGGTGAAGGTCTGCGCCAGGGGCGAGGACTGCCCGACCTGCTGGGGCAGCCCGACCTGCTGGGGCTGCGCGAACCCGCCTGGTGCCTGAGGCATCGGCTCTCCCGGAGCAGGCGCCACGGCGACCGGGGCACCCACGGCCTGCGGGGCG
>ERZ773197.3073-NODE-3073-length-9972-cov-10.410205_pt1 | contig 9972 bp, 10 predicted proteins | sample MGYA00580999_ERZ773197 | MGnify/ENA primary metagenome ERZ773197 (study PRJEB29015, sample SAMEA2738166) | human oral metagenome | biome: human oral; feature: human-associated habitat; material: saliva | place: China | collected 2185 ... | reverse complement strand
ACCTGGCTGATGGTTCGGAATATACAGGAGCTTATCACTTGAGTAAGGAGAAATTTAAAGACTTTCATCGTCCGCGCATTCAAGCCTTGCTGGATGCGGGCTGTGACTTATTGGCACTTGAAACAATTCCTAACGGAGCAGAAACCAAGGCGCTTGTTCATTTATTATCGGAAGAATTTTCGCAGGTGGAGGCCTATTTATCTTTTACAGCTCAGACGACGTCAGCGATTTCAGATGGAACACTGATAGAAGAAGTTGGGCGCTTGGCTCAGTCGAGTCCACAAGTATTGGCTGTCGGTTTTAACTGTACAGCTCCGCATTTGATTGCTCCTTTATTAGAAAAGTTAAAACAGGTGTGCGATAAGCCCTTACTAGCCTATCCAAATTCTGGAGAGGTCTATAATGGGGTGACGAATACTTGGCAGGACAATCCTGAGCAGCAGCTCTGTTTAACTGATTACAGCCATCTTTGGAAGAAACAGGGCGTTCAGCTTTTTGGCGGTTGCTGTCGAACTCGGCCAGAAGATATAAGGCGGCTAGCAAGCGAACTAAGAACTTGAAATATAGCATTCCAATTTCAAGTTCAAATTTAGAAAAAAACTTACAGAAAACGCTTTCGAAAAACAAAAGTTTGTGATATACTGTACATAGTTTAACTTAGAGGAGAATTATTATGGTCGAATCGACATTTATTCCAAAAATAGAAGCAGCTTGTCGTAAGAAAGAAGGCTTGTTCGACACAAGCAAAGGGAAGTATGCTGTCCGCTCTATCTTTGCGGGGGCCTTTCTGACTTTCAGTACAGGAGCAGGAGCTATTGCGGCAGACCTAACAAATAAGATTGTCCCAGGAACGGGTCGTTTTCTCTTCCCTTTTATCTTTGCTTGGGGATTGGCCTATATCGTCTTTCTGAATGCTGAGCTGGTGACTTCCAACATGATGTTTCTGACGGCGGGCACTTTCCTGAAGAAGATTGACTGGAAAAAAGCATTGATTATTTTGTTCTATTGTACTTTCTTTAACTTGATTGGGGCTCTGATTGCTGGGTGGCTCTTTGCTAATTCGGCGGCTTATGCGGGACTTAGTAAGGAAAGTTTCATTGCTGGTGTTGTACAGATGAAGCTTGCCCGTTCCAATGAACTTATTTTACTTGAGGGAATACTAGCCAATGTATTCGTTAATATTGCGATTCTTTCCTTCGTCTTGGTGAAAGATAGTACAGCTAAGCTTTTCTTGGTTATTTCAGCCATTTATATGTTTGTATTCTTAACCAACGAACACTTGGCAGCTAACTTTGCTTCTTTTGCTATCGTCAAATTTAGCTCAGCCGCATCACAGGTGGCAAATTTTGGTATTGGAAATATCCTGCGTCACTGGGCTGTGACCTTCGTAGGAAACCTGATTGGTGGTGGTCTTCTGATCGGTCTGCCATACGCTTGGTTCAATAAAAAAGAAGAACATTATGTAGATTAAAATGTAGCCTTAGGGCTACATTTTTTTGAAGAAGTGACGCTCTGATTTCCGTCTAGATCTGCTTAAATTGACAAACATATAAAATTTTGTCATACTTTATTAATATTTTTATATTTAAGGAGATCTTGATGAATAAACTTACTATTCAAGCACCAGATGGCAGCAATGTTAAGACTTTGTCACCAATGTACTCTATTACAACCTTGCTATTTAACTTTTTCGTTCCTCTCTTTCGTAAAGACTGGAAATACTTTGGGATCATGCTTGGATCACTGTTTGTATTTGCTGTGATTGCAACGCTTCTTATCCCAGATGATTTCTTGAGACCTGTAGGAACTGCCTACAACTTATTTTGGGCCTTTTTCTATAATCGTCTTTGGATAAAAGACCGAGTTTTCACTGATGGCTGGGTGCCTGCTGACGATGCTAGTAAAGCCTTGCTTGACAAGACTTTTCCTAAAAATGCATAAAAAAGTAAAAAGATTGCACAAAAAGCTTGCAATCTTTTTTTTCTTTTGCTATAATTATCAATGGTTTGAAAAAACTGCCTAAGACAGTAGGGGAGCTCGACTCATAAAGATCCTACCGAGGACAAAACGTATCATGTAAAAAGAAGCGTATTGTACTTTCGTGTCTAGGTTTGGGCGCGTTTTTCTTTTGGAAAAATTCCCCAAGCAAAATAATTACGGAGGTGAAACACTAAATGAGTGAAGCAAGTATTGCTAAAAAAGCGGAACTAGTTGATGTAGTTGCTGAAAAAATGAAAGCAGCTGCAAGTATCGTTGTTGTGGATGCTCGTGGTCTTACAGTTGAACAAGACACAGTTCTTCGTCGTAATCTTCGTGGAAGCGAAGTTGAGTATAAAGTTATTAAAAACTCAATTTTACGTCGTGCAGCTGAAAAAGCTGGACTTGAAGGTCTTGCTAATGCATTTGTTGGACCATCTGCTGTTGCATTTTCAAATGAAGATGTTGTAGCACCAGCAAAAATCATCAATGATTTTACTAAAGAAGCTGATGCACTTGAAATTAAAGGTGGAGCTATTGAAGGTGCTGTTGCATCTAAAGAAGAAATCGTTGCTCTTGCAACTCTTCCAAATCGCGAAGGACTTCTATCTATGCTACTATCTGTGCTTCAAGCACCAGTTCGCAATGTTGCTCTTGCAGTCAAAGCGGTTGCAGACAACAAAGAAGAAGCAGCTTAATTTTAAGTTGCGCGTAGCCTATGCTACAAACTAATAATAAATAACGAAAACATATTTGGAGGAAATAACAATGGCATTGAACATTGAAAATATTATTGCTGAAATTAAAGAAGCTTCAATCCTTGAATTGAACGACCTTGTAAAAGCTATCGAAGAAGAATTTGGTGTAACTGCAGCTGCTCCTGTAGCTGTAGCTGCTGCTGGTGCTGGTGAAGCTGCCGCTGCAAAAGATTCATTTGACGTTGAATTGACTGCAGCAGGCGACAAGAAAGTCGGCGTTATCAAAGCTGTTCGTGAAATCACAGGTCTTGGTCTTAAAGAAGCTAAAGAACTTGTTGACGGAGCACCAACTGTTGTTAAAGAAGGTGTTGCAACTGCAGAAGCTGAAGAAATCAAAACTAAATTGGAAGAAGCTGGAGCTTCAGTTACTCTTAAATAATAGAGTACCGCAATTTGATTGCGGAAGCCTAATAAATCAAGGTTTTAGAGTTGCTTAAGGCGATTTAAAATCAGAGGAATGATGCCATTCCCCAATTACCCCACTAAGGATTTATCTTGGTGGGGTTTTTGTTTTCTTGAGAATTCCCTTTATTCATGATAAAATAAATAAGATAATGCTAGTACTTGGAGAGAAAATGAACTATTATAATGTTGGAAAGATTGTGAATACGCAAGGTTTGCAAGGTGAAATGCGTGTTATGTCCGTGACGGATTTTGCAGAGGATCGTTTTAAAAAAGGAAGTATGTTGGGCCTTTTTGATAAGAAAGATAATTTTGTCATGAATGTGGAAATTGCTAGTCATCGTAAGATGAAAAATTTTGATATTATCAAATTCAAAGGAATGTACCATATCAATGACATTGAGAAATATCGTGATTTTACTTTGAAAGTGGCTGAAGAAGACTTATCGGATTTAGATGAGGGCGAATTTTACTATCATGAAATTATTGGCTTGAATGTTTATGAACAGGATATTTTGATTGGAACAATTAAAGAAATTTTGCAGCCCGGTGCTAATGATGTCTGGGTGGTAAAGCGCAAAGGCAAGCGTGATTTACTGTTGCCTTATATTCCGCCTGTTGTATTGAATATTGATCTTGAAAATAGTCGAGTAGATGTGGAAATTCCGGAAGGACTGGATGATGAAGATTGATATTTTAACATTATTTCCGGAGATGTTTGCCCCGCTGGAGCATTCAATAGTTGGCAAGGCGCGTGAAAAAGGATTGTTAGAGATTCACTATCATAACTTTCGGGAAAATGCAGAGAAATCACGACATGTTGATGATGAGCCTTATGGAGGCGGTCAAGGAATGTTGCTCAGAGCGCAACCAATTTTTGATGCTTATGATGCGATTGAGAAAAAACAGCCACGGGTTATTTTGTTAGATCCCGCTGGTCGAATGTTTGATCAAGCCTATGCGGAAGAGCTTTCCCAAGAAGAAGAATTGATTTTTATTTGTGGACATTATGAAGGTTATGATGAGCGGATTAAAAGTTTGGTGACAGACGAAATCTCGCTTGGAGACTATGTTTTGACCGGTGGAGAATTGGCTGCCATGACGATGATCGATGCGACGGTACGGCTGATTCCTGAAGTTCTTGGTAAGGAAGCCAGTCATACTGATGATAGTTTTTCATCAGGGCTTTTAGAATATCCTCAATATACTCGCCCGTATGATTTTCGTGGAATGGTTGTGCCAGATATTTTGATGAGTGGTCATCATGAAAATATCCGAAAATGGCGTCTATATGAGAGTTTGAAAAAGACTTACGAGCGTCGTCCAGATTTGCTAGAAAAATATGAGTTCACAGCAGAAGAAACTGAAATGCTGGAAGAGATTCGTAAAGAAAAAAGCGATTGGTAAGAGTAAAAGTTTTCTAATGCTATTTAGAAAGCTTTTTTATTATTGTTAAAAAAACAGATAAAAAATTCTTGACAGCTAATTTCTATCATGGTATCATATTAACCAGTTAATAAACTGGTTAAACACTAGTTAAGGAGTGATATATGAAATTAAAGAAATATCTATTTTCTATTTTTGTGGTAGGATTGACTTTGTTGTTGACAGCGTGTGGAACAAGTACAAAAAAACAGAGTAAAGGTCTGAAAATTGTAACAAGTTTTTACCCGATTTATGCCATGGTTAAAGAAGTGTCTGGGGATTTGAATGATGTTCGGATGATTCAGTCAAGCACGGGAATTCATTCTTTTGAGCCATCGGCGAATGATGTAGCTGCTATCTATGATGCGGATGTCTTTGTTTACCATTCTCATACACTAGAGTCATGGGCAGGAAAATTGGATCCAAATCTAAAAAAATCTAAAGTGAAGGTACTTGAAGCTTCAGAAGGGATGAAGCTGGAGCGTGTGCCGGGATTAGAAGATGTAGCTGCTGGTGAAGGAGTGGATGAAAAGACTCTTTACGATCCACATACGTGGTTAGATCCAGAAAAAGTGGCAGAAGAAGCACAGATTATCGCTGATAAACTTTCGAAGATTGATAGTAAAAATAAAGAAACCTATCAAAAAAACGCGAAAGATCTGGCAGGTAAGGCAAAAGAATTGACTAAAAAATATCAACCGATTTTCAAAGCTGCAAGGCAAAAAACATTTGTGACTCAGCATACTGCCTTTTCTTATTTGGCGAAGCGATTTGGATTGAAGCAGTTGGGGATTGCCGGGATTTCTCCAGAGCAGGAACCAAGTCCGCGCCAATTGACGGAAATTGAAGAATTTGTCAAAACTTATAAAGTTAAAACCATTTTTGTGGAAAGTAATGCTTCATCAAAAGTTGCGAAAACTTTGGTCAAATCTACAGGCGTTAAACTAAAACAATTAAACCCTTTGGAAGCTGATCCGCAAAATAATCATACTTATCTTGAAAATCTAGAAGCCAATCTAGCGACATTGGCAAAAGAATTGAAAAAATGAGGAGAATCATGAAGAAAAAATATCTTATCGGTTCTGTTGCAGTTGTTGTCCTAAGTTTGTGTAGCTATGAGCTGGGGCGTCATCAGACAGTATCTAGCAAGGAAAATAACCGTGTTGCTTATGTAAATGGAAAATCTAAAGCAAACAAGGGCAAGCAAGCAGAGAATTTGTCGCCTGATGAAGTGAGCGCAAAAGAAGGAATCAATGCGGAACAGATTGTTGTCAAAATTACAGACCAAGGTTACGTAACTTCTCACGGTGATCATTATCATTATTATAATGGGAAAGTCCCTTATGATGCGATTATCAGTGAAGAGCTGATTATGCGGGATCCAAACTATACCTTGCAGCAGTCTGATATTATCAACGAAGTGAAAGATGGCTACATTATCAAGGTAAATGGGAAATATTATCTTTACTTGAAAGATCCAAATCATACCAGTAATGTTCGTACAAAAGAAGAAATTGCTCGCCAAAGGGCAGAATATAGTGGCAAAGGCCATAAGGGAGCGAAAGGTGGTGCTGTAACAACAGCTGTCAAAGAAGCTCGTGCGCAAGGTCGTTATACGACGGATGACGGCTATGTTTTCAATCCGACAGATGTGATAGAAGATACTGGAGATGGCTTCATCGTACCGCATGGTAATCATTTCCATTATATTCCAAAGAAAGATTTGTCTCCTAGTGAGTTAGCTGCTGCTCAGAGCTATTGGGACAACAAACACAAATCTGGCGGTACGACATCAACTCCGAGTCCAAGTCCAACGCCATCAAGACCATCAAATGGCGGAACTACACTACCTTCTATCCATTACCAACCATCAACGCCGGGAACACAGACTCATCAGGGCAATAATCATCATGCGCAGCCATCACAACCAAGTCATCAGAATACTCCATCTGCTCATCAAGAAATCATCAATCTGTTAAAACAACTGTACTTGATGCCGTTAAACCAACGTCATGTGGAATCTGATGGTTTGATATTTGACCCGGCACAGATTACTAAAAAATCTTCTAGTGGGGTGGCAGTGCCACATGGTAATCATTATCATTTCATTTACTATAGTCAAATGTCGCCACTAGAAGAAAAAATTTCGCGGATGATTGTTCCTGGTACGGACTATTCAGAAGCGAAAAAGCTAGCTGGTCAAAGTAATCAACAGACAAACCCAAGTAAACCGAACCAAGATACGGGCAAGGACCAAACACAGCCAAACAAACCTAATGATGGCAAGCAAACTGAGCCAAGCAAAGAGCCTGAAAAGCCAAAAGAAGAACCATCTGAGACAGAAGTGACGGATGAACAGATTCAAACCTTTATCAATAAGGCTGAAAGTTTGATGAGTAAGGTGACAAATGCTAGTCAAAAGGCAAGCTTTGAAGAGCAACTCGCTGGTATCAAATCTGGCTTCACTCTTGGAACAGAAGAAAAAGCAACAGTGCTTCAAAAAGTGAAAGATTTGTTGTCTGAAATCGTCAAGGCGGTTGATCCGGAAACACAAGCGGGACTGACAAAGAAAAATGCTGAAATCGTTGCTGCTTTCAAGAAAGTCTTAACACCAATTCGTCAAACGCTTGAAAGCAAAGGGGATAAAGCACAACTGGCAACGGTTGAAGACCTCATGCAACAGGCTGCCAATCCGAATGTGGATAAGCTTGCCTTATTGGATAAGGTTTTGAAATTGTCAAGTGAGGTACAGCACCCTGAACGCGCAGGCAAAGCAAATTCGCAAATTGCTTATACGGCTGATGAAGTAGCATTAGCTAAAGCTGCAGGTCGTTATGCAACATCAGACGGCTATATCTTTGATCCACATGATTTGACGGAAGACCAAGGCGATGGCTATACAGCTCCGCACATGAATCACAGTCATTATATTCCTAAGAGCGATTTGTCCAAGTCAGAAAGACAGGCGGCAGAAGCTTATATGAAGAATAAAAAGCCTCAAAAATCTGAAGATAACCAAACGAATCCAAATAAGGAAACAGCTTTGTCTATTTACAATCGTGTAACCCCAGCTAAAAAGGTGCCGGTTGAAGCGATGCCTTATAACACAGCCTATGTTGTAGACATGAAAAACGGTCAGCTCATCATTCCGCATTATGACCATTATCATAATGTCTCTCTTTCTTGGTTTGATCAAGGACTTTACAAAGCACCTGACGGCTACAGTATGGAAGATTTCCTTGCGACCGTGAAATATTACGTCACTCATCCAGAAGACCGTCCGCATTCTGACAATGGTTTTGGTAATTCTAGTCAGCATGGTAAGAAAAATCAATCAGATAACGGAAAGAACTATGCACCAAATGAAGAGCCAAAAGAGAACGCAGACAAGTCTGCAAATAAAGAATCGGATGCTCAAAAGGAAAAATCTGAGGAAACAGAAGAGCAGCCAACTGTTAATCCTGAAGAAGCGGCAGAAGAAGCAAGAGCAAAAAGCTACGGTTTATCAGTACAAGAATTTAAAAAGAAACTGATTAAAATTGCTTTCAAATATAATGTTAGCTTAGAAAATCTCAGCTATCAACCAGCCAATAAAACAGTTAGCTTTACAGATGCTTCAGGTACAACAAAAGTTGTCAATATCCTCACAGCTGAAGTGGTTTCTTAATATGCACCCCTCAAGAGTTGAAAACTTGTTTTTCAGCTCTTTTGCTTATTCTATGTTTATAGAGGGAGATTTTATCGTGTTCGCTGGGCAGCTAGGATAAATTAGAAGCGATTCATTCCGTCCGAGGGTCAGCTTGTTTCAACTAAAAGTGATTCGCTCCATCCGAGGGTCGGACGATCTTCTATAAATTGACAAATCTATCATTTTTGAGGAATTACTTTACTGGTGGTATAATAGGTCATAGAGAAAGAAAAAAGGGATACACGCAATGAAAGATAGACCAGATTTTACAACGATGAAAACCTATCAAGAGTTTTCACACTATTATTGGTATCGTACAGAATTAGCAGATATTTGTAAACAATTGGGATTGGAGTATTCAGGTGTCAAAACAGAGCTAGAAGAGGAAATCAAACAGTATTTTGCAGGGAATGTTGTTCAGAAGAAAGTTCCTTTAAAAACCAAGAAAAAGCAAGGCATAGAGCTTACTTTAGACACGCCCTTGTTATCCTGTGGTTTTGCCTTTAATACCCGCTTTCGGGAGTTTTTCGCCCAGCAGACAGGTGTTAGTTCATTCAAGTTTACAGCGGACATGGCGGCAGCTTGGCGGAAGGTAAAAGCAGAAAAGGATGGCGAGTTTACACTGCGAGATATGTTAGCAATTTATCAAGGTCAATCAACTTACGCTAAGTATGACAATACCAGCTGTCAATGGAATCAATTTGTCAAAGATTTCTGTGCTGATAAAAATAATGCTGCTTTTCAACAAAAACTTAAAGTTGCAGCTATTCTTTGGCAGAAAGTGAAACATTCAACTGCTTCTAAAGTCTATCACCAGCAGCTAGTAAAGAACTATTGGGATGATATTTTTATGTATCTGAAAGGGAAATAGGAGGTAGTATTTGTCCATTTGCGAAAAAACAGTCACGAGGCTGTTTTTTTGGTATAATAGAGAGTATGAATCAATCAGAAAAAATTTCAAATTATCAATTACTTTTAGCACAGCTTGAAGCATTACTTGAGGGTGAAAGCAATGCTTTGGCTAATCTGTCAAACAGCTCTGCTTTGCTAAATCAAACCTTGCCACATTCCGTTTTTACCGGCTTTTATCTTTATGACGGAAATGAGTTGGTTTTAGGACCTTTTCAAGGTGGTGTATCCTGTGTGCACATTGCGCTAGGAAAAGGAGTCTGCGGAGAAGCTGCCGCCAAACGGCAGACGGTGATCGTCGAAGATGTTACTCAGTATGGTAACTACATTTCCTGTGATAGCAGGGCACGTAGTGAGATTGTAGTGCCTATGGTAAAGGATGGACGCTTAGTAGGAGTTTTAGATTTGGATTCTCGTTTGCTGGGGGACTATGATGAGATTGATCGGGAATATTTAGAAAATTTTGTAGCCATCTTGCTAGAGAAAACAAATTGGAATTTTGAGATGTTTGGAGACAAAGCCTAATGTATCAAGCTTTATATCGGAAATACAGAAGTCAAACTTTCGGTCAGTTAGTTGGGCAGAAAGTTGTAGCAACAACTTTACGGCAGGCAGTTGAACAGGATAAAATCAGCCATGCTTATCTCTTTTCAGGTCCTAGAGGAACAGGAAAGACCAGCGTAGCCAAGATTTTTGCCAAAGCTATGAATTGCCCTCACCGAAAGAATGGTGAACCTTGTAATGAGTGCTATATTTGTCAAGCCATTACCGAAGGAAGCCTAGAAGATGTCATTGAGATTGACGCGGCTTCTA
>ERZ773197.3072-NODE-3072-length-9974-cov-4.863595_pt1 | contig 9974 bp, 8 predicted proteins | sample MGYA00580999_ERZ773197 | MGnify/ENA primary metagenome ERZ773197 (study PRJEB29015, sample SAMEA2738166) | human oral metagenome | biome: human oral; feature: human-associated habitat; material: saliva | place: China | collected 2185 ... | reverse complement strand
ATTGCTGGTCCGAGCGATACGAATACTTTATAAGTATTACACCTAAGGGAGAAAAGCCCAGGAGGTAGGTTTCGCTTGAAGCCTACTTGCTGGGCTTATTTATTTCTTATGTTTAATTTTAGGGGGTATTTTATGGAAAAAATTTACACTGGAAAGACAAAAGATATTTACAAGAGCGAAGATGGAAATTACATTTTAAAGTTTAAGGATGACGTTACAGGAGAAAATGGAGTTTTTGATCCGGGTGCTAATACTGTAGGTTTATCAATTGAAGGTGTAGGACATGAAGGTTTAAAGATTACTAAATATTTCTTCGAAATTTTAAAGAAAAATGGAATTAGAACTCATTATATAGATTGCGATTTAAATGAGAATACTATGACAGTAAAACCTTGCGAAGTTTTTGGTAAAGGTATAGAAGTAATTTGTAGATTTAAAGCTGTAGGTAGTTTTATAAGAAGATATGGTTTATATGCAAAACCTAATGATGATTTAGATACTTATGTTGAAATTACATTAAAAGATGATGAAAGATGTGATCCTTTAATTACTAAGGATGCACTTGTTATGTTAAATATATTAACTGAAAAGGAATATGAAGACTTAGTAGCACTTACTAAAGAAATTTGTACTATTATTAGAGATGTTTTAAAAGAAAAGGGACTTACTTTATACGATATTAAGTTGGAATTTGGTAAAGTTGATGGAGAAGTTGTATTAATTGACGAAATATCAGGTGGCAATATGAGAGTGTACAATGGAGATAACATTGTTGCACCAACTGATTTATATTCTTTTTTGCTTAAATAATCATAGCCGGAGAATATTCCGGCTTTTTATATTGTGAAACTACAAGGTTTTTAGATGCCAACCAGGTGATAAGAATTGAGAAAGGGATTAATATTTAAAATAATTTGGAGGTAAATATGAAAGTAGCTATTATTATGGGCAGTATTTCTGATAAGGATATTGCCAAAAAAACTTGTGATATTTTAAAAAAATTTGAGATAGAATATGATGCAAGAGTTATCTCTGCACATCGTTCATTAGACTTTGCAATAGATTTTGTTAATAAAATGGAAGAAAATAAGATTGAATTAATTATAGCATTTGCAGGTAAAGCAGCTCACCTAGCAGGTGTTTTAGCTGGCATTTCAACAGCTCCTGTAATAGGAGTACCTGTTAAAGCTTCAACACTTGATGGATTGGACGCTCTACTTTCAACTGTTCAAATGCCTAAAGGAGTTCCTGTTGCAACAGTAGCAATAGATGGTGCTGAAAATGCCGGTATTTTAGCAACACAAATTTTATCATTAAAATATGATGAGTTAAAAGTTAAACTTAAAGAATATAAGCTTGAAATGAAAGAACAAGTAAAAAAAATGGATAATGATTTAGATATATAAATGGAGGATATTTTAATGGCATTAACATATAAATCTGCAGGAGTAAATAAACATGAAGGATATAATGAAGTAAATTTAATAAAAAAATTTATTAAAAACACATATACAAAAGGGGTTCTTTCTGATTTAGGCGGTTTTTCAGGACTTTTTGAACTTGGAAAAGATTTTAAAAATCCTGTTTTGGTTTCCGGAACTGACGGAGTTGGAACGAAAGTAAAATTGGCTCAAATGATGGATGTTCATAATACAGTTGGAATAGATTGTGTTGCAATGTGTGTTAATGATATTTTATGTCAAGGTGCTAAACCTTTATTCTTCTTAGATTATATTGCTACCGGAAAACTTGTTGCAGAAAAAATGGCAAGTATTGTTGAAGGTGTTGCAGAAGGATGTATTCAATCAGGAAGTGCTTTAATTGGCGGAGAAACTGCTGAGATGCCAGGAATATATAAAGAAGAAGATTATGATATTGCAGGTTTCTGTGTAGGTGTTGTCGAAAAAGATAAAATAATTGATGGTAAGAAAAATGTAAAAAAAGGAAATGTTATTTTAGCATTACCATCTTCAGGAGTTCATAGTAACGGTTTTTCTTTAGTCAGAAAGATAATTTTTGATTATAAAAACTTTTCATTAAACGATATGATAGAAACAGGAAAAACTTTAGGGGAAGAACTTTTGACTCCAACTAAAATTTATGCGAAATCAATAGTTAATTTGTTAGAAAAATTTAAGGTAAATGGTCTTTGTCATATAACAGGTGGAGGAATTTATGAAAATGTACCAAGAGTTTTAGGTGATGATGTTGATGCTAAAATTATAGAAAAAAATATTCCTCAAAAAGAAATTTTTTCACTTCTTCAAAGATGGGGAGAAATTTCAAAAGAAGAAATGTATGAAACTTTTAATATGGGGATAGGTATGTTAATCTTTGTAGAAAGAGAAGATGTTGAAGGAATAAAAGACTTATTTAAAGAAATGAATGAGGAAATTTACGAAGTTGGAGAAGTTGTAGAAGGAAATTCTAAAGTAATTTTATGTTAGTAAATTTTGGAGGAATTATGGATAAGAGAATTTTTGTTAAGAAGAGGGATGGATATAATAAGGAAGCTTTAGATCTTAAATACAATTTAAATATTGAATATAATTTAGGAATAAAAGATTTAGAGCTTTATATTATATATGATATTTACAATATCAATGAAAAAACTTATGAATTAGCCAAAAATTCAGTTTTTTCAGAAGTAATGATTGATGAAGTAGTTGAAGACATAATACTACAAGACGGAAGATATTTTGCTTATGAAACATTACCTGCTCAATATGATCAAAGAGCTGATAGTGCAGTTCAATGTGTATCTCTTTTAGATAATAATTCAAAAATTACTGTAAGAAGCGGAAAACTTATAATTTTTGATAGAGTTTTAAATCAAGATGAAATGGATAAAGTAAAAAAATATTTGGTTAATCCTATTGAATCAAGAGTTAAAGATTTGAGTATTTTGAGTTTTTCAATGAGTTCAGAAATGAAAAAAATGAAAGACTTAAAAGGCTTTTCTTCTTTTTCAAAAGATGAATTAATTGATTTAAAAAATGAAATGTCTCTAGCTATGAATATTGAAGATTTAATTTTCATTCAAGATTATTTCAAAAATGAAGGAAGAACACCTACTGAAACTGAAATCTACGTTTTAGACTGTTATTGGAGTGATCATTGTAGACATACAACTTTTGAAACTGTTTTAGACGATATTAAAATTGAATCTGAGCTTTTCCAAAAAGAAATGCAAAGTGCTTTTGATATTTATTTAAATGTTAGAAAAGAATTAAATATTACTAAACCTATAACTCTAATGGATATGGCAAGTATATTTGGGAAATATCACAAAAGAGTATTAAATGATAAGAATATAGAGGTTAGTGAAGAAATTAATGCTTGTTCATTTTTTACTGATATTGAAAATAATGGAAAAATAGAAAAATGGTTAATTCAATTTAAAAACGAAACACATAATCACCCTACAGAGATTGAACCTTTTGGTGGAGCGAGTACTTGTGTTGGTGGAGCAATTAGAGATCCGTTGTCCGGAAGAAGTTATGTTTATCAAGCAATGAGAGTAACAGGTTGTGGAAATATTTTACAAAAAAGAGAAGAAACTTTGAAGCATAAATTACCTCAAGTTGATATTTCTACAAAAGCTACAAGCGGCTACTCATCTTATGGTAATCAAATTGGACTTGCAACAACTTATGTAAAGGAACTCTATGATGACTCTTATGTTGCTAAACATATGGAAGTTGGAGCGGTTGTTGGAGCAGTCAAATACGGAGATTTCAAAAGAGAAACTCCTGTTAAAGATGATATTGTAATCTTAATTGGAGGAAGAACAGGTAGAGACGGTATTCAAGGAGCAAGCGGTTCAAGTTTAATTCATACAAATGATTCTCTTGAAACAGCATCAAGTCAAGTGCAAAAAGGAAATGCCATTGAAGAGAGAAAAATTCAAAGATTATTTAGAAAACCTGAAGTTACAAAATTGATTAAAAAATGTAATGATTTTGGTGCGGGTGGTGTTTGTGTTGCAATCGGAGAATTATCTGATGGAATTGAAATTCATTTAGATAAAGTTTTATTGAAATATGAAGGGTTAAATCCGACAGAAATTGCCACAAGTGAGTCACAAGAACGTATGGCAATTGTAATATCACCAAATGATTATGAAATTTTTATAAAAGAATGTGAAAAAGAAAATATAGAATATTCTAAAGTAGCAACTATAACCGATAGAAGAAGACTTGAGATGTATTATTATGATGATAAGGTTATGGATTTAAGTGCAGACTTTTTGGCAACAAGTGGAGTAAGACAACACTCAAAAGCAACACTATGCGATAATGATGGTAGCAATCCTTTTGAAAATAAGATTGTTTCTAAAGAAAATGTATTAAATGAATTATCTTCATTAAATGTGGCTTGCCAAAAAGGAATTGCTCAAAGATTTGATGCTTCAATAGGTGCAACAACCGTATTAATGCCCTTCTCAGGTAAAAATCAATTAACTCCTGTTCAAGCTGGTATTCAGACATTACCTACAATTCATTCAACAAGTGATACAGCTACAATTTTGAGTTATGGATTTATTCCAAAGATATCTCATTACTCACCATTCTTATCAGCTATTTATGCTGTTTTAGAATCTGTTGCCAAAGTTTATGCTGTTGGTGGAGATAAAAGTAATTTATATTTTTCATTCCAAGAATATTTTGAAAAACTTGGAAAAGACAGTAAAAAATGGGGAAAAGTTACTCAAAGCTTACTCGGAACTATCTATGCTCAAAATGAGATAGGTTGTCCAAGTATCGGAGGAAAAGATAGTATGTCAGGAACATTTAATGACTTAAATGTCGTTGAAACTTTGATATCTTTTGCATGTACTCCTGTTAAAATTAAGAATGTAATTTCTCCGGAATTAAAAACAATTGGAAATTATATATATTATGTTCCTATTGTAAAAAATTCGAAAGGATATCCTGAAATTAAGGAAACATTAAAAAGCTATGAACTAATAAATGAACTTATAAAATCAGGTAAAATTTTATCAGCATATGTTCAGGAAGAAGGTAGTGTAGTAAGTTCTCTAGTAAAAATGGCAGTTGGAAATGGTTTAGGTTTTACAGTTAATAAGGAAAATATTTTAAATTTTGATCCTGCATCAATTGTTGTAGAATCAAATTGTGAATTACCTTTTGAAAAAATTGGAATGGTTAGTGAAGAAATATCTATAAATGGAATTAAATTTGATTATGATGAAATATATAATGCATATACAAAAACATTAGATAAAATCTATCCTTTATATCAAAATTTAGACTGTGGAAATTGTGAAAATTTATCTAATTATAAAATTGAAAAAAAATATTTTAAAGAATATATTGAAAATGTAAATGTCTTAATTCCTGTATTTCCTGGAACTAATTGTGAATATGACGTAGAAAAAGCATTTATTGACGTAGGTGCTACAACAAAAACTGTTATATTTAGAAACAAAAAGGAAGATGATATTGAAAAGTCAATTGATGAATTGGTAAATGGAATAAAAGATGCACACATTATTATGATACCAGGCGGATTTTCAAGTGGAGATGAGCCTGATGGAAGTGCAAAGTTCATAGTAAATGTTTTAAAAAACGAAAAAGTTAAAGATGCAATTCATAAACATTTAGATGATAAAAAATTAATTTTGGGTATTTGTAACGGATTTCAAGCATTAATTAAGTCAGGACTTATACCTTACGGAAGAATAAAGTCTTTAACTGAAGATGACTTGACATTATACAGAAATGACAGTTATCATCATATTTCAACAAGTGCTATAACTCGTGTTGCAAATGTAAATTCTCCTTGGACTCAAAATTTTGAAATTGGACAATTACATGAAATTATGTTCAGTCATGGAGAAGGAAAACTTGTTGGAAACAATATTGAGAAATTTAAGGATTTATGTACCTTCCAATACTGTGATTTTGAAGGTAATGCAAGTAGCAATGGAAAATTTAATCCTAATGGTTCATTATATGCCATTGAAGGTATGATTAGTGAAGACGGATTGGTTTTAGGGAAAATGGGACATAGTGAGCGTTATGGAACCGGTTTGTATAAAAATAAAACTATAAAAGGAATTCAAAATATATTTAGAAATGGTGTAAATTATTTTAAAGGAGAAAAATAATATGAAACTTTTATATGAAGGCAAGGCAAAACAATTATTTCAATGTGAAAATAATGAAGAAATATATATTCATTATAAAAATAGTGCAACTGCATTTAATGGAGAAAAAAAGGAGGAATTTGATAAAAAAGGCATTTTAAATAATACAATCACCTCATTTATTTTTGAGTATTTAGAAAGAAATGGAATAGAAACTCATTTTATTAAAAAAGTGAATGATACCGATCAAATCTGTAAACATGTTAAAATTATTCCTTTAGAAGTTATTACTAGAAATATAGTAGCGGGTTCTATGGCTAAAAGATATGGTTTAGAAGAAGGTATGAAATTAAAAAAGCCAATTTTTGAACTGAGCTATAAAAATGATGAACTCAATGATCCTCTAATAAATGATGACCATGCAATAGCTTTAGGAATTGTTTCAGAAGAAGAACTTTCTTTTATAAAAAAAGAAACTGAAAAAATTAATGAACTTTTGAAAAAATTTTTTTTGAAAATGTTAATTTAAACGAAATTTATAATATTGATTGCATTTCAAATTACGATAAAAATAAAGAATATTTAAAATGGTTTATTAATTTAAAAAGTATGGAAAATTATGAATCTAAAGATTTAAAAAATTTACCTCCTAAACTAAAAAAACAAATAGAAACAATATCAATTGATGAGTTTTATAGAGGAGATACCTTTGATATTAATGAAATTATTGAATTTAAAAACTTAAAAAATATTATAGTGGCAGATAAAAAATTAAAAAACTTTCATAAAATAGAAAATCTTTTAGAAATAGAAGAAATTGATTTAGATTCTGTAGAAATAGTAGATAGTGATTTAAGTATTTTTGATAATAAGTTAAATAATTTTACTAAATTGATGAAGTTTAAAATTTTTGATGTAAAAGAATTTAAAAATATAAACATATTAAATAATTCCCCTAATCTAAAAGTTTTAAACATTGCTGGAGTTGAGAACATCAAAGATATAGGTATTTTAAAAAATTTTAAAAATTTAGAAGAAGTTGATATTTCCAATAATAAAATAAGTGATATTTCTCCATTAAAAAATTCTAAAAATATTAGAATACTATCAATAAGTAATAATTTAGTTAAGGATATTGAGGTAATAAAAAATTTTAAAAATTTAAAAGAAATTTATATTCCTCACAATAAAATAAAAGATTTAACTCCCTTGAAATCTTTAGAATTTTTAGAATACATTCTTTTAGATGATAAAATAAGTATAACAGAAATTAAAAAAATTTTACCTAAAAGATTATATAAAAATGCAAAAATATACACAGATGACGCTGCCTATTTAGGATTAATAGAAGTGTCTTATGAAAAAGGAGAAAATTAAAAATGTATAATATAGTAAAAAATTATCCAAGATATGAGACTATTAATAGTAAAGATTTAGTAAAAAAACTATTTAATTCAAGAAGATTACTAGATTTATCAGCCCCTAATACATGTGCAATAAGAGTATCAGAGGCTTTAAATAAAGCAGGGTTTACAATAGACGGTACTATTTTATCCAAAAATGAATATGAAAAAGGGAAAAATGATAAATGGTATGTATTAACAGCTATGGGAATGAAAAGATATTTAGAAAAAAAAATATGGAGGGCTTGCTAGATATTCTGTTAATACTCCTGAATTATATAGAAGATTTCGTCAATTACTAGGATCAGGAATTGTTATATTACAGCCAAATTCTAAAAGCTTTACAGGACATGCTGATATATGGTTTGAAGAAAACTTTGTTGGAAAGAATTATATACATAATAAATGGGTTAAAGAAGTTTATATTCTTCCAAGCTTTAAACTAAAAAAATAAATTTAATATTGCAAACTATAAATAAAATAAAAAACTAGATGATAGTAGCAATATATTTTAATTGTGAATAACTTTTTTATTTGATTGTCTATTAATTTATAGATAGAAGTTTTTAATCTTTCAAATTTTAAAAAATGGAAAGGAGAGGAGTTTTATTTGGAAAATTATTATAAAATACTAGGTGTTTCAGAAGATGCTGATGCAAAAGAGATAAAGACAAAATACAGAAAATTAGCCATGAAATATCATCCAGACAGAAATCCTGATGATAAGAATGCTGAGGAAATGTTTAAGGCAATCAGCGAGGCGTATGAGATACTTGGAGATGAGAATAAAAGAAAAGAATACGATGAGAAAAGGAAGAATAAAAGGAATAGTAATAACAGCCAGAGATTTGATGGGAAAAAATCAAGCAGAGCTGAACAGAATAGTGAATCAGCTAAAAGGGGGGCTGAGGCATTTTTCCGTAATTTTTCAGCAAATCCAAATGATATAAAGAATATGTTTGAAAGTGCTAAGGATGGTTTAAAGGAAGGGGTGAAACCAGAAAAAAATATATTTAGAGAAGTGTCAAGCGAATTAAAACCTAAAAAAGTAGGATGGAATATAATAAAAGAAAAATTAAAGAAAGCAACAGTGAATTATGAAGTGTACGATTATATAAATCATCATGTCCCAGAACACAGAAACTTTTTAAAATTTTTTTATCCTAGTAATAATCGATATAGACGGAGTATAGAGTATATGAAAAATAACAAGTATCTTATTATGACTGAAAAAGACAATACTAAACCATTGTTCTAAATAAACATCATAAAGTAAAATTTAATATTATTTTGTAGGAGAAAAATTATAATGAAAAAATTTATTTTGATAATCTTTTTTTGTATATTAATGAGTTGTGGAAATCGAGAAAAAGAAGTAATAATAGAAGATATTGATGATGTTTCTTTTCATCAGGAAAACAAAAAAAATCCTCAAAAAGCTCAATTAATGGCAAGAATTGCCTATGAATTGAACAGAGAAAACTATAAAGAAGCAGAAAAGTATTTTTTAAAAGTGGCAAAATATGACAAAACTGCTTATGTTTCAATTGCAAATATGTATTATGAACATATTGATAAAAAAGAAGGGGAAAAGAGATATGAAATAGCTTTTGAAAAAGGAAATAAAAAGGCAGGTACAATTTTAGGTATGATTGCTGAGGATAATAATGATTATAAAAAGGCGGAAGAATGGTACAAAAAATCATTGGATAAAGAGAATGTATTAGGATATAAATCTTTTGCTACGTTTTTATATAAAACAAATAGAAAAAATGAGGCTGAGAAATATTTTATAGAAGCTGGAAATCGCAAAGATGCGGATTCGATGTTATACTTAATAAAAATATATTATATGAAAAAAGATAATGAAAAATTGAAATACTGGCAAGATAAAATATTAAATACAAAAGAAATTTTTAGATTTGATGATGAAGCAAATGATTTACTGGAATACAGTTTATCAAAAGATAGAATGGATAAAGAGTTCTTTGAGTTGTATATAAAAGGAGAGGAAAGTATTTTAAAAAAAGATTATGATACAGCAGAAAAATATTTTTTACAAATGGAGAAGTTAAAAAAAGAAGGAATTTTGTATACAGCTGATTTTTATTATCGTTTTAAGGATGAAAAAGAAAAAGGGATGGAAAAATATAAAAAAGCATATGAAAATGGTTTAAAGAAAGCTGCTGTTTTTATAGGAATTATTGAGCATAGAAATAGAAATATTGATGAAGCAAAAAAATGGTATAGGATAGCAGCGAATTCAGAATACACTGATTCACAAATATATTTAGCACAAATTTTGGAAGAAGAAGGTTATAAACTCGAATCTTTTGATTTGTATTTAAAAGCGGCTGAGCTAAAAGATTATAGAGCAATTGATTATTTGTTAAAATATTATTATAGAGAGAAAAATTTGAAAGAAATAAAAAAATGGGTAGATGTAGTTAAAAAATCAA
>ERZ773197.3067-NODE-3067-length-9986-cov-6.875441_pt1 | contig 9986 bp, 6 predicted proteins | sample MGYA00580999_ERZ773197 | MGnify/ENA primary metagenome ERZ773197 (study PRJEB29015, sample SAMEA2738166) | human oral metagenome | biome: human oral; feature: human-associated habitat; material: saliva | place: China | collected 2185 ... | reverse complement strand
ATAATTTAATTAAAATAAGCATCATTTATATTTTTTTTAGTTCAGTAAATTATTTCCTTGCTTGACAACGAATATCAGAGTATAATTAAGTAGCAAAGCATATAACAGCTTATTTATTATTCATTAAATTAGGAGTCAAAATGAAAAAGAAAAATTTAAAATACGTTCTTATACCAGCATTTGCAGCTGCAGCATTATTCCCTGTTTTAGCTAACGATAATCAAGCTAAAGCAAATGACGATAAAGCTGCAACAACATCAACCGTTAGTAAAGCTGAAAATACTAATGAAAAACCAGCTAGTACCCCTACTACTCCTGCAAGTCCAGCTAACAGCGTAAAACCAACACCATCAACTAATAGCGCAAGCGTAGTAAACAACGAATCTGTTAAACCAGCAGTTCCATTGACTATAGCTGAATATAAACAAAAAAGTGCTTTAGAACTTGCTCAATTAATTCGCGAGAAAAAAGTTACTAGTACAGAACTTGTTGACTTAGCTTACAAAGTTATTGCAGAAGAAAATCCTAAATTAAATGCTGTTCTAACAACTGAAAATGGAAAAATTCCTAAAGCTATTGTTGATGAAGCATATAGAACTGCTAAAGAAATTGATAATCGTATTAGTGCTGGGAAACTAGCTGCTAACCCTGTTGATTGGAAAGCTCAACCATTCTTAGGTGTACCTGCTTTAATTAAAGGTCTTGATCAACTTAAAAATGGTGACTATACTAATGGTGTATATCTAAACAAAGGTAAAATAGCTGACGAAAGTGGTCCTGTAGCTAAAGAATTTGCTAAATTAGGTTTTGTTATACTTGGTCAAACTAACTACCCAGAACTTGGTACTAGAAATATCACAGATTCTAAATTATTTGGACCTGCTGGTAATCCATGGGATCCTAGCCGTAATACTGGAGGATCTTCAGGAGGAAGTGCTGGTGCTGTAGCTAGTGGTATGGTACCTATAGCTAGTGGTAGTGATGCTGGAGGATCTATCCGTATTCCTTCTTCATGGACTGGACTTATCGGTCTAAAACCAACTGGGCACGTTGTTAAATTCCCTCTAGTGAAAACTATTGAAGATGCTAAAGCTTACTTTGAAAAAACTGAATTAAGTAAACCAAAGACATTAATAGAACCACCAAAAGATTTGAAAAAATTAAAAATAGCCTACACTCTTAAAACTCCACTTAAAGATCTTGAATTAAGTGAAGTTGCTAAAAAAGCTATTTTAGAAACAGTAGCTTTCCTAAGAAAAGAAGGATTTACTGTTGAAGAAGTTAAAGAATTCCCTATCGATGGATACGAAGGAATTAAAACATACACTGTAGGTGGTATCGGAGAAGAAAGTTATGTTGCAGCTGTTAAAGGTGTGACAGAAGAAAACAAACGTCAATTAGACCCTACAACTTACGGATTAGGAACTTCTTCATATATGGGACCAAATGCAAATACTGATGTTTCTTCAGTAAAACCATTATCTACATTTATAGATCAAATGAATGCATTTTATAAAAAATATGATTTATTCTTAGTCCCAACTAACGCAGTTACTGCTCCATCTAACGATAAAAAAGTAGATCCATATATAGAGCCAGATATTGCAGAACAACTATATAATATTAACAAAATTAAAGATCCAAAAGAAAGATTTAATTTATTAACTAAACAATGGTTACCAATGACAAGACGTTCTCCATATACTTGGGTGTTTAACTTATCTGGAAACCCTGCGATTTCACTACCAACATATCTAAGTGACAAGAACTTACCATTCGGTGTAATGTTCGCAGCAAAAGACAATTCAGAAAAAGTTCTTTTAGAGATTGGCCAATACTTCCAAGATAAACATCAATTCAAAATGAACCCGGCTATTAGAAGTTCAAATGTTTCAGAAAATGGAAATAAAATCGGAATAAATGAAGACGGAACTAAATTTGAATACACAGTTCCAGCTTACGCACCTTCTGTTACAGAATTACCAACATTAGATATCAACAATGGTACTGCTACTATTCCAAGTAAATCTGAAAATTCAAAAACTACTTCTGTTAAAGAAGAGAAAAAAGTAGTAAATACAAACTCAACTAAATTAGATTCAACTCCTAAAACTCTTCCAAATACAGGAGAAAGCACAAACAACTCTCTATCAGCAATTGGACTTTCATTCCTTGCTTTAATAGGACTATTAAAACGCAAAAATAATAATTAGTATTAAATTAATATAAATACGGTTGATTCCTATAATTGACCGTATTTATTTTATTTTCCAAAAAATATATTTTCTCCTAATCTTTATATAATCTTAATTAAAAGAAAACCATAATAATATTTTTTCATTTCATCAAATTATTTTCTTGATTGATAATCGGTATCGGAGTATAATGGTATGTAGAAAGCTTTTTCAAGGCTTAAATCATTATTTAAAATAGGAGCTAAAAATGAAAAAAAATAAGATTAAATATGTACTTATACCTGCCTTTGCAGCTGCAACATTATTTCCAGTATTAGCTAACGATAATCAAGCTAAAGCTAATGAAGATAAAACTACAGCACCTTCAAATGTGAGTAATACAGTTAGTACTAGCGAAAAAACTACTGCTGTAAATAGCACTGATAACAATGCTACTAATAATGCAGTTGTAACACCATCTACTAGTTCTGCTTCTCCAGTTAATGCTGTAGCACCAACTTCTAGTAACAATGAATCAACAAACAGTGCTAGTGTTGAAAACAAGGAAGTTGCTAAACCAACAATTCCATTCACTGTAGCTGAATATAAACAAAAAAGCGCTCTAGAACTTGCAAAACTAATTCGTGAGAAAAAAGTTACTAGTACAGAACTTGTTGACTTAGCTTATAAAGTTATTGAAGAAGAAAATCCTAAGTTAAATGCTGTTCTTACTACAGAAAATGGTAAAATTCCCCATGCTATTGTTGAAGAAGCATATAAAACTGCCAAAGAAATTGACAATCGTATTAGTGCAGGAAAACTAGCTACTAATCCTGTAAATTGGGATGAACAACCATTCTTAGGTGTTCCTACATTAATTAAAGGATTAGATCCTCTGAAAAACGGAGATTCTTCTTACGGTGTGTATTTAAATAAAGGTAAAACATCTTCAGTTAGTGGAGCTGTTGCGAAAGAATTTGCAAAACTAGGTTTTGTTATCCTTGGACAAACTAACTACCCTGAGTTTGGAACTAGAAATATTACTGACTCTAAATTATTTGGACCTGCTGGTAACCCTTGGGATCCTAGTCGTAACACTGGTGGATCTTCAGGAGGAAGTGCTGGAGCAATAGCTAGTGGTATGGTATCAATTGCGAGTGGTAGTGATGCAGGTGGGTCAATTCGTATTCCTGCCTCATGGACTGGGTTAATCGGTTTAAAACCAACTGGGCACGTGGTTAAATTCCCATTAGTAAAAACTATTGAAGATGCCAAAACTTATTTTGACAAAACAAAAATTAATAAACCAAAAACATTAGTAGAAGTTCCTAAGGACTTAAAATCACTTAAAATTGCTTACTCTTTAAAAACACCATTAAAAGATGTTGAATTAAGCGAAGATGGTAAAAAAGCAGTTCTTAAAGCTGTTGATTTTCTAAGAAAACAAGGGTTCACTGTTGAAGAAGTAAATGAATTCCCTATTGATGGTTATGAAGGTATTAGAACATATACAATAGGTGCAATTGGTGGCGGGTATACTGCAGCAGCGAACTTAGCTAAAGAAAAAAACAAACGTGATTTAGATCCAGCAACTTATGCTTTAGGTACATCTTCATATAAAGGGAAAACTGCAAACACTGATGTGTCTTCTGCTAAAAACCCAACAATATATGCTAACCAAATGAATGAATTCTACAAAAAATATGATTTATTCTTAATGGCTACTAATGCGGTAACAGCACCATCAAATGATAAAAAAGTAGATCCTTATGTTGATCCAAAAGTTGAAGAACAACTTTATAATATTAATAAGATAAAAGATCCAAAAGAAAGATTCAATCTACTAGTTAAACAATGGGAACCTATGATGAGAAGAACACCATTTACATGGTTATTCAATTTAACAGGAAATCCAGCAATCTCATTACCTGTTTATAAGAGTGCAAACAACCTTCCTCTTGGTGTTATGTTAGCAGCTAAAAACAATTCAGAAAAGATTCTTCTTGAAATGGGACAATTATTCCAAGATAATAATCAGTTCGTAATGCATCCAAACGTTAGAAATACAGTTACAGCAGAAAATGGCAACAAAGTAAGAGAAAATGAATATGGCACAAAATATGAATATTCAGTCCCTTCTGATGCTCCTGTTGTTTCAGAATTACCAGAACTAAACATTAATAATAATACAGTTACTATAACTATTAAATCAAAAGATAAAGGTATAAGTGTTGATTTATACTCTACAGATAATAAAGATTTAACTTTATCAGCTAAAGATATCACTAAAGATGTAAATCTTGAAAACTTAAAAGATAAAATTATTGCTGACACCAACAACAATATTAATGATAAGAAAGACATTACTTCAATAAGAGTTGTTGATTTAGAGTTACAGAAAAATAATAAAACTGTAAAATTTAATGTTCCAAGAACAGTAAAAGTTGCTCTACTTCAAAATGAACAAAATAAAGATATATTTGTTTATCACATTAAAGAGGATAATTCTATTGAACTTATTCCTTCATCAGTAGCCAACAATAGCTTACAATTTACAGTTGATCACTTTAGTAAATTTGCCATTATCGCTAAAATTAAAACAGCTTTAGCATCAAGCGAAAAAGATATAAATTCATCAGCCGTTCAAGAAGAGAAAAAATTCACAGTAATAGATACTAGAGGAGCAAATTCAACTTCTACTAATGCACCAAAAACTCTTCCAAAAACTGGTGAAACTACAAACAAATCTCTTGCAGCAATCGGCCTTTCATTACTTGCTTTAATTGGATTGTTAAAACGTAGAAAAAATAATTAATTGAAATATATAACCTCGGAAATAAGTTTCTATTAAGAAACCTAGATTCCGAGGTTTTATTTCTTTGTAAATTTTAAATTATAACATGATTCATCTAAGTATATAAGAAAAAATGTAGTCCATAATAAATATGAACTACATTTTTTCTTATAATTGTTCAGCTACCTTCAGACGAGCACAAGCTTTAGCTAAAGCTAATTCCGCACGTCTTACATCAAGACCATCTTCTTTTTTAGCAAGACGATCTTCTGCACGTTGTAATGCTCTTTTAGCACGTTCAACATCAATATCTTTACCTAATTCTGCTGTTTGAACTATAATAGTTACTTCGCCTTTATGTGTTTCCACAAATCCTTCACTTACAGCTAGATATTCTTCACGTCCATCGGGAAAAATCACTTTAAGAGGACCAACCTTTAACGATGCAACCATAGGAACATGGTTAGCCATTACACCAAGTTGTCCACTTGTAGTTCCCAATACAACCATAGAAGCTTCTTTAGCGCTATAAGCTTCTCCATTAGGAGTAACAATGCTTACACTTAAAGTATTCATTTATTTACCTCCTATTTGTATTATACTTCTACTCCTAGTTTACGAGCTTTTTCTAATACGTCTTCAATTCCACCTACAAGACGGAAGCAGTCTTCAGGAATATTATCATATTTACCATCTAAGATACCTTTAAATGCCTGAACTGATTCAGAAACTGGTACATATGATCCTGGTTGCCCTGTAAACTGTTCAGCAACGTGGAAGTTTTGAGATAAGAAGAATTGAACACGACGTGCTCTATCAACTGTTTTCTTATCTTCATCACTTAACTCGTCCATACCTAAGATGGCGATAATATCTTGTAATTCACGATATTTTTGAAGAGTTCTTTGAATTGTTGTCGCAACTTGATAGTGTTCTTCTCCTACGATTTCAGGAGCTAGTGCTCTTGATGTAGAAGCAAGTGGGTCAACGGCTGGGTAGATACCCATCTCTGTTAACGCACGCTCAAGGTTTGTTGTTGCATCTAAGTGAGCGAATGTAGTCGCTGGAGCCGGGTCAGTGTAGTCATCGGCTGGTACGTAAATCGCTTGGATAGATGTAACAGATCCTTTTTTAGTTGATGTGATACGTTCTTGTAAACGACCCATCTCTGTAGCAAGTGTTGGTTGGTAACCAACGGCTGATGGCATACGTCCTAATAACGCAGAAACCTCAGAACCTGCTTGTGTGAAACGGAAAATGTTATCGATGAATAGAAGTACGTCTTGTCCTTCTTCATCACGGAAGTATTCCGCCATTGTTAATCCTGTTAATGCTACACGCATACGAGCACCTGGTGGTTCGTTCATTTGTCCGAATACCATGGCTGTTTTGTTAATAACACCAGAATCTTTCATTTCATAGTATAAGTCATTTCCTTCACGAGTACGCTCACCTACACCTGTGAATACTGATAATCCACCGTGTTGTTGCGCAACGTTGTTGATAAGTTCTTGGATAAGAACCGTTTTACCAACTCCCGCACCACCGAAAAGACCGATTTTACCACCTTTAATATATGGTGCAAGTAAGTCGATAACTTTAATACCTGTTTCAAGAACCTCAACGTGAGTTGATAATTCTTCGAATGTTGGAGCTTCTTTGTGAATTGAATCTTTACGAACTTCTGCTCCTGCTTCTTCACCGTGGTCAACTGCTTCACCTAATACGTTGAACACACGACCTAATGTGTAGTTACCTACAGGAACTGTAATTGGTGCTCCTGTATCTACTACTTCTGCTCCCCTATTTAATCCATCAGTAGATGACATAGCGATTGTTCTTACTACGTTATCACCAATTTCAAGAGAAACTTCAAGAACTAATTTTTCTTTTTTCCCATCGCCTTTTTCTATATAAACTTCTAATGCGTTTAATAGATTTGGCATATGCCCTGATTCGAATTTAACATCTACTACAGGTCCCATAACTTGGAGAATATAACCTTTATTCATATGTTGTATGCTAACTTAATAGCTTCTCCTTTCTCATTACTATTTTGTTGCTGCTGCTCCACTTACAATCTCTGTAATTTCTTGTGTAATTGCAGCTTGTCTTGCACGATTGTATTTAATCGTAAGTGTATCAATAATATTTCCTGCATTATCAGTTGAATTTTTCATTGCTGTTTTTCTTGCAGAATGCTCACTAGCTTTACTATCTAATATACTTCCATAAATCATACTTTCAGCATATTGAGGTAGTATTACATCTAGCACAGCTGTCTCACCAGGCTCAAATTCATAAGCTCCAGTAGGTTGTTGCTCTTCTGAATTTGCGAATTTATCTGTATTATCAATAGGAAGAACTTTACTTTCAGTTACAACCTGTTGGATCATACTAACAAAGTGATTATAATGTAAATAAATTTCATCATATTCTTTATCAATAAAGTATCCTACTACTTTATTAGTAATTTGTTTAACCTGAGTGAAACTTGGCTCATCTGGTATATCTCTATAACTATCAACTACATTATAGCCATTTTTTCTAAAGAATTCTGCTCCATAGTTACCTATAGCAACAATACCATACTCGCTATTAGCATGTCTTTCATTAACAGTATTAACAAAATTTCTAATAACGTTCGAGTTGAATCCTCCACATAAACCACTATCACTAGTAATTACCACATAAAGAGTTTTCTTAGCTTCTCTTTTTTCTAACATAGGGTGTTTAATACTAGAACTTTTACCAAAAATTGTTCCCATCACTTCTTGCATTTTTTGCATGTATGGATTAAATTTTTGTGTATTTGATTGTGCTTTTAAAAGCTTAGATGTTGAAACCATCTCCATCGCTTTTGTAATATGACTAGTTTTCTTAGTAGAATTGATTTTGTTTTTTATATCTCTTAGTGACGCCAATTAGTTCACCACCTTTACTCTACTACTTATCATCTTAAGCAAAAGTTTTCTTGAATGCAGCGATTACTTCATCCATAACTTCTGTTGCTGGTAAGTCTTTTGTTTCAATAATGTGCTTAACTGCTTCATTTTCATGAGCATCTAAGTATGAATATAATTCTTGTTCGAATCTATGAATATCTTTAACTTCTACATCATCTAAGAATCCGTGAGTTAAAGCATAAAGAATCATAACTTGTTTTTCTACTGGAATTGGTTTATGTAAGTCTTGTTTTAAAACTTCAACTGTACGTTTACCACGTTCTAGTTTTTCACGAGTCGCTGGATCTAGGTCAGAACCGAATTGAGCAAAGCTTTCTAACTCACGGTAAGATGCTAAGTCAAGACGTAAAGTACCTGATACTTTTTTCATCGCTTTAATTTGTGCAGATCCCCCTACCCTAGATACTGAAAGTCCGGCGTTAATCGCTGGTCTAATACCTGAGAAGAATAAATCTGATTGTAAGAAGATTTGTCCATCTGTAATTGAAATTACGTTTGTTGGAATATATGCAGAGATATCACCTGCTTGAGTTTCTACGAATGGTAGTGCTGTGATACTTCCTCCACCGAAATCTTCATTTACACGAGCAGCACGCTCTAGAAGACGTGAGTGTAAGTAGAATACGTCCCCTGGGTATGCTTCACGACCTGGTGGTCGTTTTAATAGTAATGATAACTCACGATAAGCAGCTGCTTGTTTTGATAAGTCATCATATACGATTACTACATCTTTACCATTAAACATGAATTCTTCTGCCATCGCAACTCCTGCATAAGGTGCAATGTAAAGAAGTGGTGCTGGTTGAGATGCTGATGCTGTTACTACGATAGTGTAGTCTAAAGCACCGTGTTCTTTAAGAGTTTCTACAACACTACGTACTGTAGATTCTTTTTGTCCTATTGCTACATAGATACAAATTACATCTTGTCCTTTTTGAGCTAAGATTGAGTCGATAGCAACTGCAGTTTTACCTGTTTGTCTATCTCCGATAATAAGCTCACGTTGTCCACGTCCGATAGGTACTAATGCATCAATCGCTTTAATACCAGTTTGGAATGGAACAGATACTGATTTACGTCCCATAACCCCTACTGCTGGAGATTCGATTGGACGACGTTTTGTAGTGTTAACTGGTCCACGACCATCAACTGGTTGTCCTAATGGATCAACTACACGTCCAATTAGTTCTTCACCTACAGGTACGTCCATTACACGTCCAGTACGGCGAACTTCATCTCCTTCTTTAATATCAGTAGTTGGACCTAAAATTACGATACCAACATTTGTGTCTTCAAGGTTTTGAGCAAGTCCCATAACCCCTGTTTTAGTGAACTCAACTAACTCACCACTCATTATTTCATTAAGACCGTATACACGAGCTATACCGTCCCCTACTTCTATAACTGTACCGACATCTGTTGACTTAACTTCAAACTGATAATTTTCTATTTGTGATTTTAGTAATGAACTAATTTCTTCAGCTTTAATAGCCATTTATGTCCCTCCTTGTTTCAACTTCTTCTAGATTGAAGAAATTTTTGATTTTATAGCATTCAATTTAGCCTTAATAGTAGCATCAACTACTTTGTTATTATAAGTAAGTTTTAAACCACCTAGAAGACTTTCATCTACAAAATTATTAATTTCTACATTTTCTAGTTGTAACTCATTTTTAATTTTTTCTTTTAGATTTTCTAACTGTTCTGCAGTTAAAGGTGAAGCTGATTCAGCTTTCACAACAACATTTCTTGAATGTTTATTAAACAATTCAGTATATTGTTCTAAAACGAAATTAATTAATGAGATTTGCAGATTACCTGCTAAGATTTTAACAACATTCACAACATTTTTATTTACTCCTGCAAATGATGCATCAATCAAGTTAATTTTTTTTATTTTTTCTAAATTAGGGTTGTTCATCAATGTAACAAAATCAGAGTTTCCATTAACTACTTTTGCAACTTCCTTTAACTCATAAGAAACTTCTTCTAATGTGTTATTTTCTTTTGCAACTTCAAATAATGAATATCCAATTTTATTAGCTAATACTG
>ERZ773197.3066-NODE-3066-length-9987-cov-6.892469_pt1 | contig 9987 bp, 10 predicted proteins | sample MGYA00580999_ERZ773197 | MGnify/ENA primary metagenome ERZ773197 (study PRJEB29015, sample SAMEA2738166) | human oral metagenome | biome: human oral; feature: human-associated habitat; material: saliva | place: China | collected 2185 ... | reverse complement strand
AAGGCGGTGGGCGACGCCGCCGGGGAGGCGGGGAAGGATCTTGCGGCCGTCGGAGAGGAGGCCGCCGCGTCCGCCGCCAAGACCGGCCTGCTCGCCAAGGCCATGGGCGGCCTCAAGGGCGTCATGAGCGGCATCGCCTCCATCGGCCCCATGGGGTGGATCGGCATCGCCGCCACCGCCATCCCCGTCGCCATCCAGCTCTACGACGAGTGGGCCAACTCCGCCAAGCGCGCCGCCGAAGCCGCCGAGCAGGCCCGTGTCGAGAACCTCCAAGCCCTGGGCGGGGGCGAGGCCCTCACCAAGGCCCTCCTCCAGGACGCCAAGGAGGCCGCCGACGGAACCCAGCAGACCTTCGGCGCCCTCGAACTGGCCGTCGACGGGTCCGCTTCCAGCACCAGGGACAGCGCCGACGCCCTCTACTACTGGATCGACGCCTCCGGCAACCTCGTCCAGGCCACCAAGGACCAGGCCGCCGCCATGGGCTACTCCACCCTGGCGATCGGCGACCACACCGCCGCCCTCATCAAGGACGCCATCGCCTCCTCCGACGCCTTCAAGTCCCTGTCGGCCAACGACTTCAAGACGCTCACCGACCAGGGCTTCGACTGGAAGGAGTGGTCGCGCCAGTACGCCACCGGCGGGCAGGACGCCGCCAACTCGTACATCGACGGGTTCATCCAGCAGCTCAAGGACCGGAAGGATGAGATCTACAAGGCCAACACGTACGAGGCGCGCACCTACTCCGGCCCCTACGACTACACCGGCACACCCATCCGCAAGTACTACAGCACCCAGGCCGGGCAGCAGGCCGAGCAGGACGTCCAGGATCTCAACAACCAGATCGAGGCCCTGGAGAGCCTGCGTACCAAGCTCGGCGACGTGTCCGGGGCCGCCTCCGACGCCGTGTCGTCACAGACCGCCCTCGGCCAGATCGTCCAGGGGCTCACCGGCGACACCCAGGACGCCGCCGACGCCACGGGGAGCCTGGCCGACGCCACCGCCGACGCCGCCGAGGACGCCAAGACCGCGGGGCAGGCGTGGGACGAGTACCTCCAGTCCCTCGACGCCATCGTCGACGCCGCCTTCCAGTTCACCAACGCCGAGGCGGGCATGTACTCCGCCCTCGACGAACTCAACCAGTCCTTGTACGACAACGGCAACTCGTTCGACACGTTCACCGAGGCGGGCCGGTCCAACCTGGAGGCCCTCCAGAACTACCTGAAGGCCACCGCCCAGTACGCCGGTCGCATGGCCGAGGAGATGGGCATGAGCGGCGTCGAGGCGCAGGAGTACATCGCCTCCTACGTGCAGGCCGCCATCGACGACCTCAAAGCCCAGGGCATCGACACCACGTGGGTCGAGGCGCAGATGTCGAACGTCGTCTCCTCCCTCGACCAGACCATCTCCGGGCCCACCGTCGACATGAGCGCCCTGAACGCCGGTCTTCAGGACGCGGTCACCAACGCCAACAACGCCGCCGCCCTCATCCAGCAGATCCTCGCGGGTGTCGGTATCCGCACCTCCTCGCGGCCCGGGGGCGGGCTTAACACCGGCGGGAAGCGGCTCAACAAGAACGCCCTCGGGTCGAAGGGCGGCCTGACCACCAAGCAGATCACCGCGGGGATGAGCATCGGGGCGATGGGGTTCACGGGGGGCGGCGGCTCGGTCCGCGGCCTGGCGAACACCATGTTCCAGGGCAACAAGCAGCGCTACCAGTTCACCCCCAAGGAGTCCTCCTCGCGCGGGGGCGGCGGTGGAGGCGGCCACCGCGGGGGCGGCGGTGGCGGCGGAGGTGGTCGCGACTACACGCCCCGGTCCTCCTCGTCGCGCACCAGGAAGGAGAAGACCCCGGAGGAGATCTTCGAGGACTTCCTCTCTCGCCTCGACAAGGCCATGAACCAGGCTTTGAACCGGTTCTGGCAGAACCAGGACGCCCAGGACAAGTACCACGCACAGCTCAACACGATGCGCAAGGCCATCGAGGACGCCAACAAGTCCATCAAGGACCTCACCGACGACATCTGGGACCTGAACAACACCCTGTCGGAGAAGGAGAACGACCTGGCGAACCAGCGCTACTTCCAGTCCGTCGCCAAGAAGTACGGGGACACCAGCAGGCAGCGCGACATTCAGGTCGACATCGACAAGACCACGAAGGGGATCTCCGACACGAAGAACTCCATCGCCGACAAGGAGAAGGAGATCGCCAAGACGAAGGAGGGCATGTACGCCCTCCAGGGGTACACGGAGGCGGCCATCAACAACCGGGCCGCCCTCAAGGCCCTCCAGTCCACCATGATCGACATGATCAACGCCTACGCCGCTTCCGGGGCGTCCACGGAGCAGCTCACCGCCTACGCCGCCCAGCTGAAGCAGGAGTTCATCGCCCAGGCCACGCAGATGGGCTTCAACCAGGGCGAGGTGACCGAGCTCGCCGGCGCCTTCGACCACCTCACCTACACGATCAACACGGTGCCCCGTGTCGTCGACGTGGAGGTGTCGGACAACGGCTCTGCTGCCGCCACCGGGGACCGTATTCGCAACATGGCGTCCAACGGTGGCGCCGGCTACACCGCCCCCGTCACCGCCAACGCCGACACCTACAAGGCCGTCGGGGACCTGCAAGAGCTCACCAAGGACGAATACAAGAATATCTACGTCCAGTTCCGGCAGATCCAAAGCCCTGTCGTCGGCATGGGGGTCTTCCGGGGCGGCCGCTTCGCACACGGCGGCCGCGTACCCGGCTACGCCACCGGCGGCGGACTGCTCGGCGGCCGGCGGGCCGGCAACTGGGACGCCGACAACCTGCTCGGCATCAACCGAGCCGGCGGTGTCGTCGGCCTCCAAGGCGGCGAATACGTTATGCCCCGGCGCAGCGTCGACAGGTACGGGCCCGACATGATGGAAGCCATCCGGTCCGGGCAGTTCCGCCCCGAAGTCAGAGTCAACGGCGGCATCGGTGACAGCGGCCCCATTACCATCAACCCCAACCAGATCCACCAGCTCGCCCGAGCCGTGTCGACCGTCCTCAACCTGGACGGCCGGGCCGTGGGCGCCGCTGTCAACAACGTCAACGCCCGCTCCGGGCGGAGAGGGACCTACTGATGTCAGCGCGCCATGGTGTCGCAGCCCTGTGGACGGGCAGGCGGTTCGCCTGGATCCCCGCACCCGACGCCCCCGCCTCGCACACCTTGGTTTCTTGGGGGTCCGCCGACCAGCTGGTCGGGGGCGGGGCCGTCGTATCCGCCTCCAGGTACGCGGCCCGCACCATCGAACTGTCCTGGTCCAACCTGACCCGCTCCGAACTGCTGCTCATCCAGGACATGCTCACCTGGGCGGGCGAGGACGAGATCATCTACCGCGACGACATGAACTCCGGCGGCAACATCCTCTCACCGTTCCTCGGCCGCCCCCACCTGCACGCTGACTCGCTGACGCCCCTCGCCTACGACGACAAGGGCACCGTCCTGGGGCGCACCGTCGACGTCAACAACGGGCCCCTCAAGGCCCTGGAGTTCACCGGGGCGCAGGCGGCCGACGGCAGGCCGCATGTGTACCGGGAGCACGTGCTCATCCCCCCGGGCGCCGACATGCACATCGTCGCCTCCGGAGCCCTCACCGCGCCTGGCCTCATCCAGGTCACCGGCGGCGTCAACATCTCGTCGGCCGCCATCACCCGCATCCCCGGCCTCGACGACGCCCCCAGGATCGTCGACGTGACCGTCACCGCCCCCGCCGTGGCCGACCAGATCCTCACCTGGGTGCGGGCCGCCTTCTCCGCCCGCGGGGCCGCCGCCCCGGACATCTGGCCCTACGCCACTCCGGAGGGCTTCGGCTCCATGCGCGTCGAACCCGGCTCCCTGGCCGTCACCGGCGTCAACCCCGCCTACGGGCTGTTCTCCGCCACCGTCACCCTGCGGGAGGTCTGGCCGTGGCTGTGAGATTCTTCGGCGCCCCCACCGGGGTGGGCTCCTGGTCCTACGACGAGGACGCCGTGTCCCTCGACCGGGACGAGTCCCCCTCGGGCACTGCTACGGTCACCGTCGGCGGCCCCGGCAGGTTCACCCCCGCCGACCTGACCCCGCTGCTCGGCAAGACCCTGATCGTCCAGACCACCGACCACGGCCGGTCCGACATGATGATCACCGACATCAGCATCGACGAGGACTCCTGGTCGATCACCGGCGGCTCCGGCCTGGCGGCCCTCAATCAGGTGGGCACGCTCAACCCCGTGCATCGCACCGACCTGGAGTCGATCATCAGCCGGTGCTTCTTCGCCGTCAACTGGCCCATGCCGCCCGTCAGCGTCGACACAGCCCTGAAGGACGAGCGCTACAACCTGCCCGGCGGCCGCGACAACGTGTGGTCCCTACTACGTAGGTTCCTGTCCGCCAACATGCTCGACCTGTCGTGGCGGGAGAGCACCATCACCATCACCCCCAGGCCCGGACGCGACATCTACCTCCAGGACCGCCCCACGTCCTCCACCGTCAGCCTGGAGGACGGGGCCCGATCCAAGGAGATCCGGGTCAACGTCTACCACCGCACCCGCATCGGGGCCGCCGCGGGCGCCAATGCCGACCGGGGCCTCATCTACCCGGTGGCCCCCTCCAAGTACCCGGGGGCCGACGTCCAGTACGGGGACTCCAGCGACACGGGCGTGATGAGCGTCAACGCCGGGGAGCGCACGGAGACCACCATCCGCTTCGGCGCCGAAGTCTCCTACGTCAACCAGCCCACCATGGTGCGCTCCATCCCCTTCAAGGACGGCTCACCGGACCTGACGCACATGCGCAACGGCCTGTACGTGGTCGTCGGCAAGGACAACAAGCCGATCATGCCCGCCCAGTGGGCCGACATGGGCGGCGGCCTGGCCGTCAAGCTCAACGACGACCGGCGTTCGGCCACGGTGATCCTGTCGGGCATGAACTACGAGCACCTGTCCCCCTACCGGGTCTGCGAATCAGACGGGAAGGTCGACCACCCGGCCCTGTACCTGATCGGCGGATACGGATCCTACGTCGACGTGGAGACCCTCAGCCTGGCGACGGGGGCGAAGGGCACCGACGACGTCACCACGATCGACAATCCGTCCATCGACACCACCACCAAGGGCTGGGCCGCAGCGCAGGCGGCCGCGGACGCCCGCGTCGGCTCCACGCTGACACTGCAATGGAAGGGCGCCCCGCCCTCCGGGCCGGTTCTCGGAGCGCTGCCGGGGGCCCGGTTCCGCTACCGGGGGCACTGGTGGCGCGTCGACTCGGCCACGATCGAGGAGGGGTCGGTGTCGCTCCAGGCCACCAGCCACCCCCTGCTGGCCGACTACAACCGCAAGTACCCGCGCGTGTCGAACCTGCCCCTGGCGGGGCGCACACTGCGCGACCTGTCCACGATCGGAGTCCTGTGATGGCATCATTCACCGCATCCGTGTTCCCCGCCTCCAACCTCTCACCCCAGTCGCAGCAGTGGCGCGGCGCCGTGGAGAAGCGCGTGTCGATCCTGGAGGAGGGCGACACGTCCGCCCACGCCAGGCGCATCATGAGCCGGTGGACGGCGGCCGTGGGATCCATCGGCAGCCTGGAGGAGCGCCTCGACGACGCCCAGTCGCTCGCGCAGATCGCCGGGGCCATGGCCGACGACGCCGTCTCCTGGCACGACGCGCCCCCCGTGTCCCCCGGGCCCGGTGTCGACAACCCCGACATCCCCGTCAACCAGAACGCCACCTGGTACGTGTGCGAACTGTCCAAGCAGGGCGGTGTCGACAAGGACCGCGTCAAGCAGGTGTGGCAGTGGTCACCCCCGGGTGTCGACGGCGACGCCGACGGCAGGTGGGTGCAGCAGCACTGGGGCACCGACACCCTCGGGGAGGGGGCCGTCGACTACAAGCACCTGGCCGCCGCCGCCAAGGGGGACCTTCAGGCCGCCAAGGCCCTGTCGGGGCGCTTCGACACCCTGTCCGCCTCCTACGAGCAGACGAAGGCGGACCTGGAGCAGGCGAAGAAGGACGTGGCCAAGGCGGTGGCCGGCGCTAAGGCCGTCATCATCTCCGACACGGAGCCCACCGGCGCGGACCGCAAGCAGGGGAACCTGTGGGTGTCGACCGCCGGAGGCACGACGAGGCTCTACGTGTTCGACGAGGCGAAGAACGCCTGGGTCCTGGTCGAGGGGGACGACGCCGCCCAGGCCGCGGCCGCCGCCGCCGAAGCGCAGAAGAAGGCGAAGGAGGCCCTGGACAAGGCGCAGGCCGTGGAGGACATGGCCACGGCCGCTAAGTTGGCCGCCCGGCGCGCCCAGAAGTCCGCTGACGGGAAGAACACGATCTTCTACCAGGCCAACAAGCCCTCGCTCAATGGGCGCAACGACGGCGACCTGTGGTATGACACGGACGACAACTACCGGATGTACCGCTTCCGGGCCGGTGTTGAGGACTTCATCGAGGCCGGTGTGGCCGCTGCGGACCTCACGGGCACCATGTCGAACAGCATGGTCGAGGGGGTGTGGAAGCAGGCGCAGTCCTCCGGGGCCGTGGCCAGGAACCCGGTCGAGGGGTCGATGATTGCCAATGGGGCTATCACCACCACGCACGTGCAGGGCCTTGACGCCGGTGTGATCACCTCCGGGTTCATCGGCTCCGACCGCATCGCCGCCAGGTCCCTCACCGCCGCCGTGCTGGCCGCCGGGACCATCACCGCCGAGAGCGGGGTCATCGGCAGCCTGAACGCCAACGACATCAAGTTCGGCACCCTGTCGGGCGACCGCGTCGACGCCAACACGCTGCGCGGCAAGGTCATCGAGGGGGGCACCATCAAGGGCGGACTGATCGCCGGGGGCAGGGTTCTGGGCGCCACCCTGGCCACCACGACGAACGGGGACGGCGACCGCGTGGAGATCGACGCCAGCCACGGTCTGACCGTGTGGCGGGGGAATACGGTGTACGCCCGGCTGCACCCGTCCCTGGCGAACGGTCTGGCGTTGAACAACCCGCACAGCAACAATCTGGTTCAAGGCCCGTACGCAAAGCTCACCGACGTCTCCTCGATCATCTTCGGGGCGCAGTTCCAGACGAGGCACCACAGCCCCAAGCTCGCGCCTTCCTCCGACGGGGCGATCGGGTGGAGCTGGACCGTGCCCGCCCCCGCCTCGGGACGGGTCGCGGTCATCGCCCTGTTCCACTATGAGAACGGGGCGCAGCGACCCTCGTGGCGGGGTCTGTCGATCCAGAAGGCGCGCAACTCGGGAACCTGGGCGACGACCAACTTTATGTACAGCTCGGACGGCTGGAGCACCGATACCCCCGTCTTCATGGGGATGGCTACGGGCCTGGACACGACCGGGAACGTCAACATCTGGACGAAGCTGGCTTTCCGGGACGGAAACAACAGGGCGTTCACCCGATGGGAGTCCGCCTTCGCGGCGGTTCTCATCATCCCCTGTTGAGAAGGGACAATGGGATCATGACCGGAACCGATCGCAACGGAATCTACACGTACTCGGGCGACGACACCGCCGCCGACTGGCCCACGCTGCTCAACCTCGGCGTCTCCTCCGTGTCGAACGCCATCTCCAAGCTGCGCCAGTCATCCATCTACAAGGCCAGCAACGCCGCCGCCGCCAACACCCTGCGCGACACCCTCGTCGCCGCCGGCGTCACCCCGTCGGCCACCGACCCCATCCTCATCTACCTGACCTCCAACGGGCGCATCATCGCCTGGGACGGGGCCACCTGGAAGTCCGACGGCTCCAACATCACCTCCTGGATGATCACCGGCAACGAGGTCGCCACCCCCGCCACCCCGATCACCAACGCCATCCTCGTCGGCAGCCGCGGGGAGGCCAGCCGATTCCGCGAGGAGGCCGGATCCACGGTCATCCGAGTGCCCACGCCTCTCGACAGCAAGTTCACCGGGTTCATCAGCCTGGCCCGAAAGTACACGGGCATCGCCACCGCCTTGATCACCAACGGCGACGTGTGGTCATTCGGCGGGATCATCGGCGGCGCCGGCTACGGGTGGGACAAGGTGAAGAACAACGAGGGCGTCATCGTCCGCGTCCCCTACGTGGCCCGCGGCGCCGCCCCCGGCAACCTCATCCGCATCAACTACGCCGTCAAGGGATGGGAGGCGTGAGCCTCATGTACATACCGCACCCGCCCTGGGCCAACACCCTCGACCGGGGCCTGCGCGCCGTCGGCTACCTGGCCCTGTCGCTGTTCTCCATCCGCGAGGCCGGGCTCGTGCCCTACACGCCCGACGCCGCCATCTGGTACAACCTCGCCGTCCACATGGTCCTGGCCGCGACAGCCGGCGGCTGCGCGCTCGCCTGCCTGACCGGACGCTCGCAGGCGGAGATGGTCATCCTGCCCCTCGTCCTGGGGTGCGCGTCCGCCTCCTGGATCCTCGTCGTATCCGCCCACGGTCTGGGCGCCCGCAGCGCGCTGCTTCTGTCGGTCGTGTTCCTGCTGTCCGCTAGAATGAACTGGCTGCGGTGGCTCAGACACCGCGCCATAATCCTCACCGCGCTGCGCGATCGCAACAGTGACGGCACAGATAGGGGGTGATCGCTTGACGCCCCTGCTCACCACAGTGGGGTCCGTCATCGCCCTCATCACCTCCGCCCTGGCGGCCTGGGGCTCCTGGGTGAAGGTCAGCGCCGACCGCAAGCGGGGCGTGGGCGAGGCGGAGATGGCCCGCTCTCGCTTCGGCCTGGAGGCCCTCCAGGCGGCCCTGAACACGAAGGACACGATCATCGCCCAGTACCAGGAGGAGAACAACCGCCTGCGCATCGAGGTGCACGACCTGAAGGTCGAGGTCGGACGGCTGCAAAGACGCCGTAAGGGCAACTGAGCCGGAACCGGAACACGAAAAGGCCCGCCCCCTCCCCGAAGGAAGAGGGCGGGCTTCTCGTCGGCTACCTCGACATGCGCTCCAGCAGGCCCTTCAGGCGAAGAGTCATGGCGCAGTAGTGGTAGAGGTGGCGTGCGGCGTCACGCACGTCGTCGGCGTCGGGCTGGTCCACGGAGCGGCCCGTCGGCCAGAACCCCAACGCCTTCAGCGTGGCGTCGCGGATCAGCGTCTTGGCCTGCGTCGGCGTCTGGTAGACGATCGGCCGCCGGTCGTAGATGTAGTCCATGATCGCGTTGACCTTCACGGGGGTGAGGTCTGCGAGGAACTGGTTGTGCGGGCGCAGGTCGAAGCGCTCGCCGACGACGACGTCCGGCTTGTAGCACCAGATGGCGCCCTTGAGCGTGAACGCCGTGTCGGTGTGGCTCGGGGCGGTGAACTGGTCGTACTCGACGATCTCGACGTCGTCGCCGTCGACAACCCCCAGGACCCACCCGGTCGACACTCCCGGGTCGTAGGCGAAGACCCTGGTCACAGCGTGCTCACCACCAACCAGACCGTGAGGGCGGCGGCCGGGACGGCCAGCACCTTGATCATGACGCCGACGGGCCCCTCGAACGCTTCGGCGATCTCATTCAGCGAGAACGAGAGCATGAACGCCGCGATGAATGCGAGTGCGTACTTCATCGATCTCCTCCGTAGAAGTAGTACGAGGCGAGCACGACCAGCGCCGCGATCGGCACCTCGAAGAAGTTGAAGACTCGGCTAACCGTATCCTCCCTGTCCCTTGAGGTGATGTCGAAGAGGAAGGAGAGGAAGGCGACCCCAACCAGGGCGATGATGACGTCCTTCACCAGCCCATCACCGCCCCGATGACGCCGAAGCACACCAGTGCGATCGACAGGCAGCACAGGGCCCGGAACCACCACTTGGAAAAGCCCTCCTCGTGGCCGTCCACGGTGAACATGTACGCGGTGCAGAAGCCGAGCAGGGGCACGGTGAAGAACCAATAGGCGAACCAACTTCCGACGTTCACGCCTCGATCACCACCGCGTCCTCGCCGCGAAGGTCGCCCGGCTCAGCCTTGCGCCAGCGCCCGGAGCCCTTGGCGTGCGAGGCGACAGCCCGGCACGCCACCGCCCGGGCG
>ERZ773197.3059-NODE-3059-length-9999-cov-8.206154_pt1 | contig 9999 bp, 7 predicted proteins | sample MGYA00580999_ERZ773197 | MGnify/ENA primary metagenome ERZ773197 (study PRJEB29015, sample SAMEA2738166) | human oral metagenome | biome: human oral; feature: human-associated habitat; material: saliva | place: China | collected 2185 ... | reverse complement strand
TCTTAGGTGAAAGTGGAGAGACTTTCTGGGCAGGAGCGGAAAATATTTCACCCTGCTCCCTTTGCTCTCTCCTGCTAGAGGAATTGCCTCCCAAGGCGTGAGGGACCGCTCTTCCCTTCTGAAGGAAACTGGGGGTTGCTGGGGAGGGGCTGCCGCCGCTCTCTCTCTGTTTTTCTACTCTTACTTGTGTGTAGGAGAAGAGAGGATTAGGGATTTTTCTGAGGAAAAATAGCCGAGACTATTGCAGAATCAAAAAGTATTTGTACCTTTGTCACCGCAATTTGGAATAGGGGTCTAGAACCTTATGGATGACGCTCTACTCAATTGCTTAGGGTTATGGCCCTTTCGTCTATCGGTTAGGACGCAAGGTTTTCATCCTTGAAAGAGGGGTTCGATTCCCCTAGGGGCTACAAACGAGGGTAAAGGTGCCTCTCAACGTTGAGTTGAGGGGCACTTTTCTTTTGTCATCTCTTGTGGTTTGTTGTATATTTACGATGCAGATCTATAAGTTTGTAGTTCTTTCTTTTCATTTGAGTATAGAAGAAGCCCTTTTGTTTTCTCTCAGAGAGGCTTTACTTCTTTTTCTCTCTCCGTTTTAAAGGAGATGAAAGTATGTAGCATTCACTTATTGTTTGGGTTGTATGAATACAAATAGAGTAGCTTTATCCGCATTCCTTCCGTCCACTAGGCGCTCTTTCCCCTTACTTCTATTAGGGTTGTTGGTGTTCTTTATTTCTAGTTGTAGTCCCTCAGGGAGTGGCTCCGAGACTTTGCCTCTTTTTTCGCTCTCCGATACGCTTGTGCAGATGGAGGTGGGAACGGACTTTATCCTCAAAGTAAATGTCCCTATCGGGGAGATCGAAAGTGAAGTAAAAGACCCCAATATCGTTTCGATTGATCAGAGGTTGTGCATTAAGGCTCTAGCAGAGGGGAGTACAGAGATCCTTCTCAAATACAAGGGTTCTCGCCAAGTAGTGCATGTCTCTGTGGTTGCTCCGACGTTTGATCAGGAGCGTTTCCCAATGCTTCCTTGGCTCAAAATGGGGGCAACAGAGGAAGAAGTGAAAGCTTGGGAAGCGGAGCATGGCGGCGAAGTTTTTCTTAGTGGAAAGGTGCCTGATAGCGAGGATGAAACTTATATAACCTTCCGGATTAACGAAAATACTTATCCCTTTAGGGAATACTTTTTTGAGAGAGGATCCTTGGCTGAGAGCCGTGTATGTGTAGATGATTACGAGGAGTACTGGACGCTTGACGAAGGGGGAAAGCCCACCCCTAAAGCCCAAGATCTCGTCTCTCAATGGGGCTTCCGCTTCTACGGCTACAACAACGAGAATGTATATCCTACCGCCGTGGGGTGGAGTGCAGCTCTCCGCATGATGTGCTATTATGGGCCTAGGATCATGGCGGGCAAGACCTTTATGATGTTCGATTTCTTCGAAAGTGACGAGCCCTCTGTAGAGCCTGAAGAACCTGGGGAGGCCACTTTCCTCTTGACTCCAACCCCCGGAGGTACATCTTCTCTCTTTATTATGATTGAGTCTCCGGAGGTTTTTACAATAGATTGGGGCGATGGAACAAACAAAGAGTACTCGGCAGGCAACTACGAGCTTGAGAAGACGATTAAAGGCACTATCCTAGGTACGACCCTGCGTGTAGTGGCTCCCAAGGCTACCTCTTTTGGCGTGTTTGGTGCGAAATTAGATGCCATTGCTATAGGCGATGCCTCTAAACTCGAAGAGCTTCGTCTTATTGGGAGCAATCTACAGCAGTTAGACTTGAGCAAGTGTCCTGCCTTGCGCTTCCTCTCTGTTGGTAATAATAAACTGAGGTCTCTTGATCTCCATCGTAACCCTCGTTTGGAGGAATTGCACTGCTATAAAAACGAGATTTCCCATCTAAACTTATTGTCGTGTCCCAAGCTCAATCTCCTCTATGCGCAAAAAAATCAATTGCAAGAGGTGGATTTATCAGCGAACCTCGCCCTGCGTAACTTGGCTTTGTCCACAAATCCATTGCGCAGTATAGATGTGAGTAAACATGCTCTTTTAGAAGAACTAACGCTCTCTGATACACAGCTAAAGACCTTGGGAGCACTGCCTCCCCTCTCCCATCTCCTTACCTTACAGCTCGCTCGGGTAGGGCTGACAACCGAAGAGTTGAACGCCATATATACTGCATTGCCCGATGTAAGGGGTATCCCCATCGCAGATGATGAGAAGCCTTGGAAGTGTGTACTCAATCTGCGAGAGGTCCCCAATGCCGCCAAGAGTTCTCTCCAGATCGCTAGAGACAAGGGTTGGAATATCCAGCAATAGACACAAATAGTCATACTCTATAAAACATTTTTCATGATGAAAAAGCAAGTACTCTTATCACTTATCTTCGGGCTATTTGCCCTTGGATGTATCTCAAAAAGTTGGGCACAATACCCCGAGGCCCCTTTGGCTATCATTCTGACCACAGAGAATAAAACGGACGAACTGACCTTGACGATGCAAACGATCAAGCCCATTAAGATCAAATGGGGCGAAGTACAAAAAGACTACACCCCGGAGCAGGTGGCCGAAGCCGGAGGCGAGCTATCGGGTACAACCTCCACGGGGCGCATTGTGATTTATTATTTCGACAAAGATGCCATCACCTCGCTATCCGTTGCAGGGTTGTCGCTTACACGCATAGAATTCGCAGGTATAAGTGACATTTCCGAATTCTCTGCTCCCGACAACAAGCTCTCGTGGATTGCGCTTGAGCAATGCCCCAATTTGACCTATCTAAATCTCTCTCGTAATAAGCTCGAAGATATGTATGGAACGTACTTCAAGAAATTGGAAGATCTTCGTCTGGATGGCTGTGGACTGAAATCCTTTAGTCTACAACACTGTCCTAATCTCCGCAATTTTAGTATCAGAGATAATGAATTTACGACGCTAGATCTCTCCAAATTGGAGGATTTGGAAAGCCTAGAATGCAGTAAAAACAGCCTTGCGGGGAGCATTGACTTCTCTGTTTGCCCCAAACTCAAGACGATAAAGGCAAAGGGAAACCAGCTGACCAACATTAATATTTCGGGTCTTTCTTCCCTCGTTAAACTAGAGGTTGATGGGAATGAATTGCTTGAAGTAAAAGCAAAGGACAACTCGTCGTTGGCCATTGTAGACCTCACAAACAACAAGATGGATGCGTGTGCTCTTGATGATCTCTACCGAGCCCTCCCCAAAAAGGCACAGAAAATCACTGTTGGAAAAGATCTTCTTGTAAAGAACAACCCCGGTGCCAAGACTGCCAAAAGTAGCCTCGCAGAAGAAAACAATTGGGTAATAGACCAGAAGGGGGATGCTACCGGATGTGAGAAAGCGTTGGAAGAAACCACCTCGTCCAGCACCCCATATGCTTTTACCTATGAGGGGAAAATATGGGTTGTTACCCCCGCTAGTGGTTATGCGGCAACTCTCTATACTCTTGAGGGAAAGCGCTTGTCCACTCAATCTTTGCCCTATGGTACGGTTTCTCTCTCGGCTGCACTTGCCTCGGGTAATTACCTCGTGGTTGTAGAGGCTGAGGGCAAAGAACCTGTGACCATAAAGGTGACTTTGTAATACCTTTGGACTTAGGATTTATAGCATAGGTGGCCCGTGCATCCCAAGAGGAGCAGAGCGGCCTATGCTTTTGTGTTCCTTGATGGAGTGTATGTCCGGGTGGATTAAAAGATTGTTGTACCCCTCATGGGGGCTGTCCTCTTCCTTGTTGCAAAGGAGGTTTGCTCAGCGCGTTGTGGTGGTAACGGGGGCTTCGAGAGGGATCGGAGCGGCCCTAGTTCGTCTGCTGCAATCCTATCGGGTTCATTTCGTTTTGGTGGCTCGTTCGGAGACCGAATTGCTGCAACTTGCTCAGGAGGTGGAGGCTTTGGGAGCATCAGCGGAGTGCTACGCTGTAGACCTTCGAGAGCGAGAGGCTCTTGCTGCTCTCTGCCGTACTCTTGCGGAGCGTTACCCTCGAGTGGATTATTTCTTCGCCAATGCCGGAAAGTCGATTTGCCGCTCTTTGGAAGACTCTCAAGATCGGTTACACGACTTTGATCGTACGATTGATCTAAACTACCGTGCCATGGTCTACCTAGCGCAGGCTCTCTATCCGGCCCTCGCAGCGGCTCGGGGAGTAGTCGTTTATACCTCCTCGGTAAGTCTATTGTACCCTCCTGCTCCCCATTGGGCAGCCTATCATGCCTCAAAGGGGGCTGCGGATATTTGGTTGCGTACAGCTCGTGAGGAGTGGGCTTTGCGTGGAGTGCGAGTTCGTATTGCCTATATGCCCCTTGTGCATACCTCCATGGCCGACGTTAATCCTCGCTACGTCCATCTTCCCGGCTACACCGCGGAGGAGGCGGCTACTCGGCTTATCCGCTTGGCCGTTGGACGGAGATCTTCTTATGCTCCTTGGTGGGCTCGACTCTCTTCTCCTTTGTCTTCCCTCTTTCGTGGGATCGTAACCTATGCCTATCGACGCATGTCTCACTGATATCTCTTCTATCCCTATATGCACCAACCAACCTATTCCCTCTCGGCAGCCCTCCGTCAATTGCATTTTATTACCCCTCGGGGGATTATTGCATGGGTGCGGGCTTTTTGGCGAGATGGGGTCTCCCTTATGACGCTTTTGGGCTATGCTGCCACCATTTATCCTCAGCGAGAAGCACTCCTCTACGAAGGGGTGTCTCTGACCTATAGGCAACTCTACCAAGAGTCTCTGCGTCTGGCTCGTCGTTTTCAAGAGAAGGGGTATTGCAAGCGAGGGGGGCGAGTCGCTCTTCTCTGTCGCAATCACCTAGAGTTGGCTCTTCTTTTACCGGCTCTCTCTCGCTTGGGGATTGGAGCCTATCTACTCAATACCGATATGAGTGAAGAGCAGTTGGTGCGTTTCCTCGTGGAGCGGAAGTACGATCTTTTGATCCTGGATGAGGAGTTTCGTCAGCGTTATTTTTCTGGCAAAGAAGCGCCCATGCCCCTCCTTACCACGGAAGAGCTGGGTAGAGTGCGCTCGGAAGACGCCGGAAAGTCCCACCGCTCTTTACCCCGTATTGGCCGAGGCGCCGAACTCTCTGTGCTTACGGGCGGATCAAGTGGTAGTTACAAATCTGCCGATCGTCGCCCTTCTGCGGTCAATTTCTTACCGCCTTTGCTTGCCCTCATTCGGTCGATTGGGATTCATCGGGGGAGTACAACCTACCTTGCTTTACCCCTATTTCATGGCTTTGGTTTGGCCACCTTGTCCGTGGCTTGGGTGATGGGAAAACGGGTCTGGCTCACCCGCCGTTTTCGTGCTGAGGAGGCGTTGGAGGGGATTGAACGCTACGGAGTGGATGTCTTGCCCATAGTACCCGTAATGCTGGCTCGTATGATGCTTTTGCCTCAAGCGGCAAGTAAAATGAAGAGTTTGCGCTGCATTATTTCCGGAGGGGATCGTCTCGACCGCAAGCTTGTAGAGCGAGTGCATCGGGAGGTTGCCCCCATCATTTATAATCTCTATGGCACCTCAGAAGCCGGATTCTTTCTTCTCGCAACTCCTCAGGCTCTGGATGCCTATCCCGAGGAGACAACCTTGGGATTCCCTATCCGTGGGGTAAGATGTAGGGTGCACAACTCGGATGCAGATGGAGTAGGGGAGCTGTGGGTTTCTTCGCGCTGGGCCATGCAGGCTAGGCGCAACAGTTGGCAGGCAACCGGAGATCGGGTGTGGTGCAGTAAGGAGGGGGCCTATTTCCACCGGGGGCGAGTCGATAGGATGGCCGTCTGTGGCGGAGAAAATGTTTATCCGGAGGTAGTGGAGCGTGTGATAGAGAGTCATCCCGAGGTAATTGCTGCCCAAGTGTATACGACCCCGCACCCCGAGTTTGGTAGCGTGCTGGCCGCACGTGTAGAGCTTTCTACGGATTCTCATCTCACGGCTGAGGCGCTTTCTGCATGGATCAAGCCCAGGCTCTCTCGAGCGGAGCAACCCCACAAAATTGAGTTCGCAGCTCTAAGTATGCTCTCTACGGGTAAGAGGTCCTCTCTTTAGAGGCGAGTCTACTTCCGTAATTTCTTTGTTTTTGGGAGAGAGATAGGCTTTGTTTAGTGTGAGTTGCTTATCTTTGTAGGGAATAGCGGAGGGCTTGTGACGAAAGAGTTCTCCTTCGGAGAGAAAATATAATGTGGTTGCTAACGACGATAGTACTAGGTTTCTTAATCGGGGTTCTGGTCTCTGCACCTATGGGTCCCGTGGGGGTGCTCTGTGTGCGTCGTACGCTACATCGTGGGCGTAGAGAGGGGTTGATCACGGGCGTAGGAGCCATGATTAGCGATTTGCTCTATGCTGCCGCTTCCTACAAAGGGATCACGATGGTACTCGATTTTATCTACCGATACGAGTTCTTTTTGCAGATTCTCGGAAGCCTTGTGGTGCTCGCTTTTGGTATTCATATGTATTTCTCTCTCCCGAGTTACGATGTGGTGGACGATGGAAAGAGTAAAAGTGCCTGGAAGTTGATGACTTCGTCCTTTTTCTTTGCCTTGGGCAACCCGCTTATTGCTTTCGTGTATATGGCCTTTTATAGCCGCTACAATTTTGTGCCCGATACGCCTACTTTGGGATGGCACTTTGTGGTGGCAATGCTCTCAATAGCGCTGGGTGCGATCTCTTGGTGGTTTGTAATTACCTACCTTGTATTGCGCCTCAAAGAGAATGTGTCGGTGGGAGGCCTGAGGATCTTCAATAAGATATTGGCCCTTGTTTTTATCGGAATCTCTTTTGTTGGGCTAGCTATGTGCTTGATTAAGTTCACTTAATTCCTCTCTGACGATGCAACGTAATTGGCATTATTACCTTGGGGTTTTGCTGACGATTGCATTAGCTGCAATTGCCGTTTGCCTTGCTAAGATCCCTTTTATTACCACACTACACCTATCTCCTTTGATCATTGGTATTGTGCTTGGTCTTATCCTAGCCAATACGATACGGAGCCGTTTGCCCGAGGGGATGACTCCCGGATTAAAATTCGTAGGGAAGCGCATCTTACGCCTTGCGATTGTCTTTTATGGTTTCCGACTTACGCTCTCGGATGTGTGGGCAGCAGGCTGGGCTACGCTCTTAGTCGATACAATCGTGGTTTCTTCTACCCTATTGCTAGGGGCAATGGTGGGGCGTTGGCTCCGTCTAGATAGGGAGACTTCTATGCTAACCTCTGCGGGGAGTGCCGTCTGTGGGGCTGCAGCTGTACTGGCTAGTGAGCCGGTTGTGGGTGCCAATTCTGCCAAAACGGTGGTAGCAGTTTCTACGGTGGTTTTGTTTGGAACGCTCTCGATGTTTCTATATCCCGTCCTCTATCAATTAGGAGTTTACGATATGACCGATGCCCAAGTTGCGGTATATACCGGGTCTACTCTGCACGAGGTCGCTCATGTAGCGGGTGCGGGAGCTGCTATGCAGGCAACTAGTGTGGCAAGTGCCTTTGACATTGCCGGTACGGCCACCATTGCCAAAATGATACGAGTAATACTCCTGGCCCCCGTGCTTATTGTGCTGGGGATGTTCTTCCAGAAGGGGAACGAGGGAGCCTCTCGAGGGAAAAACCGTATTGCCATCCCCTGGTTTGCCGTTTGGTTCCTTATCATTATTGGGCTCAATACACTTCTTCTCTCCTGGGCTGCTAGCTGCGGATTAGAAGATACCTATGCTTCTGTGCGCAGCATTATTCGCGGGGTAGACGACTTTATGCTCACTATGGCCATGGCGGCTATTGGTACAGATGCCGTATTTGCTCGCTTCCGTGAGGCGGGATTTAAGCCCTTTGCTCTCGCCGCCGTACTCTATGTTTGGCTTACGGTAGGTGGTTATTTTTTGGTAAAACTTATTGTCTAGATAATCCTAAAGTATATGGAACCAAGTCCTCAAGAAGGCTTCAAAGGTCTTAGTCCTTCTGCCAATCGATCCGTTTTTATGTGGGCAATCTTGTTGCCTATCCTATTGCTTACGCTTATTTTTGGACGAGAGGCCTTGCCCTACTTGAGTGGATTCTTAGGGGCTATTACGCTGTTTTCAGCCTTGCGAGGGCAGATGAGATTCCTCACTAAGAAGTGGCATTTCCCTCGTGGATTAGCTGCCTTTATTCTTATTCTCGAGACGCTTTTCCTTTTCCTGCTCCCGCTTGCCGGTATTGCGTCTATGCTGATAGACCTCTTTACACATACCGAGATCGATCTGAATCAATGGTACCATCAAGCGGTACAATGGGTAGATGAGGCCAAAGACTGGGTTGGTGTGGACTTTATAAAACGGGACGGATTCTTTGTCGATCAGGTGCTCCCGGCCCTTACTAAGATGGGGCAAACCTTTACAACAAAGATTGTTGTCGGGGTCTATTCTCTCGTGGTCAATAGCGTTGTACTGCTCTTTGTGCTCTACTATATGCTCTACGAGCGAGAGTATTTCGAGACGGCCATCCGAGAGCTACTCCCCTTTACAGAAGAAAATAAACGCATCTTGGTGTCTGAGACTCAGCGCATCATTGCAGCCAACGCTGTGGGTATTCCCCTGCTCGCTATCGTGCAAGGCGGATTTGCCTATCTCGGCTATCTCTTCTTTGGTATAGAGGGAGCGTTGTTCTACGCTGTGCTCACCGCCTTCGCTACCATCATCCCCATGGTGGGTACTATGGTCGTTTACGTACCTCTCGCTCTTGCTCTAGGCTTTGCGGGGAGTTGGGGCTCTTGTGTAGGACTTCTGATTTATGGATTTTTTGTCATCGGGGGGATCGATAATGTAATTCGCTTCCTGCTGCAGAAGTCACTTGCGGATATTCATCCCCTTGTGACTGTCTTTGGGGTTATTTTTGGGGTAAGTATCTTCGGGTTCTGGGGTGTGATTTTTGGCCCCCTTCTTCTCTCGCTTCTGATTCTGCTACTCAATATATTCCGCCACGACTACGTGCCCGGCTCGGCCGCTCGCTCTCATTCAACCCGAGAGGGGAGGAGCGGTCTCTTGCCTAAGTGGCTAAAGAGGAAAAAGAAGTAGTCTGTTTTTGTCGTCTTCTTGGCTGATTTTCTCTCCTTTTTGGGGCGGGAGGGGAGGTGAGAACCAGCTTCGACTCCTAAAGATTCTAGTGTGTACTCCGTTTAAGATTGATCTATTGCTGAGGATAGATCCCCTCTTAGAGAAAGTGGCAGGAGCGCTACTTTATCTAAGAAAAAAACTACCTTTGTAGCCAAAGATTGTATGCCGTATCCCAAGTCTTGTGGTCGGTTCGTATTGATGAATATAAAGGAATGAAGAGATTAGATATACTATCCGTTGTACTGCTGTTGCTCTTGACAGCCTCTTGTCGCTCGGCAAAGAATGTACTTTATCTACAAGATCTCGATAGCATTGAGAGTGCCGCTTATACTCGCCTGGAGCCTACAATACAACCCGGTGACCTGCTATCTATTACTGTAAATTCAAAGAATCCGGAGTTATCCGCCCCCTTCAATTTGCCGATGGTGAGCTATACCTCGTCGGTAGGTCGTGGTATAGGGGTACAATACTTGCAGGGCCATTTGGTGGGCACTGATGGTACGATTACCTTCCCTCTTCTGGGGAAAGTAAATGCTTCCGGGCTTACAAAACAGCAACTTATTGATAAGATCTCGCGAGAGCTTGTCGCCGGAAACTATATCAAAGAGCCTATCGTGACCATTAGTTTTCAGAACTTTAAGATAACCGTTCTGGGAGAAGTGGCTCGCCCCGGTAGCTATACAATCGACAATGAGCGAGTTACCCTTTTTGATGCTATTGGGATGGCCGGGGATATGACAATCTATGGCCGGCGAGACAACGTAATAGTGGTGCGTGAAGCCAATGGCAAGCGAGAGATCTATACGCACGACTTGCGGTCTAAAGAGGTCTTCCGCTCCCCTTGTTTCTATCTGGCACAAAATGATGTGGTATTTGTGAATCCCAACAATACCAAAATACAGATGAGTGAGA
>ERZ773197.3056-NODE-3056-length-10003-cov-34.410836_pt1 | contig 10003 bp, 9 predicted proteins | sample MGYA00580999_ERZ773197 | MGnify/ENA primary metagenome ERZ773197 (study PRJEB29015, sample SAMEA2738166) | human oral metagenome | biome: human oral; feature: human-associated habitat; material: saliva | place: China | collected 2185 ... | reverse complement strand
CAAAGTTCATATCCACACGTTCACGGCTAACCAAGCCTTTCAAGGTCATGGGACCGATGTAGGTAACCGGCATGATACGGACCTTGGCCATTTTGGCAATCAAGGCAACTCCACCCTTGACATCATTTGAGTGACGGCTCCCACTTGGGAACATGATGAGAGAGCAATCGCTTTTTTTGAGGACGTTGATAGGGTACTTGATGGCAGAGGCACTAGGTTTTTCCCGGTCAATAGGAAAGGCGCCACACATACGGATCCACCAGCCAAAGATGCGGTTGTTAAACAGCTCTTTTTTGGCCATAAAGATGAATTGTTTTGGTTTGGTCGCAAAAGCCATGTAAACTGGATCCCACCAAGTACGATGAGGAGCGACGAGGATATAGTTTTCATCTTTACTAGGGATTTTATCAGTATTGTGGTAGTGGGCATTGCCATTGATGGACCACAAGATCAGCATGACTAGTCCACGCAAATAAGTATAGAACATGAGAACTCCTTCAATTGTATTGCTTTTATTATTATACCTTATCAAAAGACTACTGGCAAACTTTTTCAGTTATCAACCAACAGTTTTTGGATGAGATTAGAATTCTTCTAGAAAAAATGATATGATAGAATTCATGGATAAAAATAAGATTATGGGATTAACCCAAAGAGAAGTAAAGGAAAGACAGGCTCAAGGTTTGGTCAATGACTTTACCGCTTCGGCCAGTACCAGTACTTGGCAAATCGTTAAACGAAATGTTTTTACACTTTTTAACGCATTAAACTTTGTTATTGCCCTAGCGCTTGCCTTTGTGCAGGCTTGGAGCAATCTGGTCTTCTTTGCTGTTATTTGCTTTAACGCTTTTTCAGGAATTGTGACCGAGCTACGGGCCAAACACATGGTGGACAAGCTCAACCTCATGACCAAGGAAAAGGTCAAAACCATCCGTGATGGTCAAGAAGTCGCTCTCGATCCTGAAGAATTGGTTCTAGGAGATGTCATTCGTTTGTCTGCTGGAGAGCAGATTCCTAGTGATGCGCGGGTTTTAGAAGGATTTGCGGAAGTCAATGAAGCCATGTTGACGGGGGAGAGTGATTTAGTACAAAAGGAAGTGGATGCCTTGCTTTTATCAGGGAGTTTCCTAGCCAGTGGCGCAGCTTTGGCTCAAGTTCACCATGTCGGGGCAGACAACTATGCTTCAAAACTCATGCTGGAAGCTAAGACAGTGAAACCGATCAACTCCCGTATCATGAAATCGCTGGACAAGCTAGCTGGTTTTACTGGGAAGATCATCATTCCCTTTGGTCTAGCTCTCCTGCTAGAAGCCTTGATGTTAAAAGGCTTGCCCCTCAAGTCATCCGTAGTGAATACTTCGACAGCACTTTTGGGTATGTTGCCCAAGGGAATCGCCCTTTTGACCATTACTTCGCTCTTGACTGCGGTGATCAAGCTGGGCTTGAAAAAGGTCTTGGTGCAGGAGATGTACTCTGTTGAGACCTTGGCGCGCGTGGATATGCTCTGTCTGGACAAGACGGGAACCATCACCCAAGGAAAGATGCAGGTGGAGGCAGTTCTTCCGCTGACGGAAACTTATGGTGAAGAGACTATTGCAAGCATTCTGACCAGCTATATGGCCCATAGTGAGGATAAAAATCCAACGGCTCAAGCCATTCGCCAGCGTTTCCAAGGTCAGGTTGCCTATCCTGCGATCTCGAATCTTCCTTTCTCAAGCGACCGTAAGTGGGGGGCTATGGAATTGGAAGGTCTGGGGACGGTTTTTTTAGGGGCACCTGAGATGTTGTTGGATTCTGAAGTCCCAGAAGCCAGAGAGGCCTTGGAGCGAGGGTCTCGTGTCTTGGTCTTAGCCCTCAGTCAGGAAGAACTAGACCACCACAAACCACAGAAACCATCTGATATTCAGGCTCTAGCCTTGCTGGAAATCTTGGACCCTATTCGAGAAGGAGCAGCTGAGACACTGGATTATCTCCGTTCTCAGGAAGTGGGCCTCAAGATTATCTCTGGGGACAATCCAGTTACGGTTTCCAGCATTGCCCAGAAGGCTGGCTTTGTGGATTATCGCAGCTATGTAGATTGCTCAAAAATCTCCGATGAGGAATTGATTGCCTTGGCTGAAGAAACAGCTATTTTCGGACGTGTTTCCCCTCATCAAAAGAAACTACTGATCCAAACCCTGAAAAAAGCGGGTCATACAACAGCTATGACAGGGGACGGTGTCAATGATATTCTGGCCCTTCGTGAAGCAGACTGCTCTATCGTGATGGCTGAGGGAGATCCTGCGACTCGTCAGATTGCCAATCTGGTTCTCTTGAACTCAGACTTTAATGATGTTCCTGAGATTCTCTTTGAAGGTCGTCGTGTGGTCAATAACATTGCCCATATTGCACCGATTTTCTTGATTAAGACCATCTATTCCTTCTTGCTCGCAGTCATCTGTATTGCCAGTGCTCTGCTGGGACGGTCTGAGTGGATTTTGATTTTCCCTTTCATTCCGATTCAGATTACCATGATTGACCAGTTCGTAGAAGGTTTCCCACCATTTGTCTTGACTTTTGAGCGAAATATCAAACCTGTTGAGCCAAACTTTCTCAGAAGATCTATGCTTCGTGCTCTACCAAGTGCACTTATGGTTGTGTTCAGCGTCCTTTTTGTGAAAATCTTTGGGGCTAGCCAAGGTTGGTCAGAGTTAGAAATCTCAACCCTCCTCTATTATCTCCTTGGGTCTATCGGTTTCTTATCCGTATTTAGAGCCTGCATGCCATTTACCCTCTGGCGTGTTCTCTTGGTTGTTTGGTCTGTAGGAGGTTTCCTAGCCACAGCTCTCTTCCCACGGATTCAAAAACTGCTTGAGATTTCAACCTTGACTGGACAAACGTTGCCTGTTTATGGGGCCATGATGCTAGTATTTACAGTGATTTTCATTATAACCAGTCGTTACCAAGCAAGAAAATAAAGAAGGACTGCAATCTGTGGATTGCGGTCTTTTTAGGTGCAAGATTGCTAGCTGAAATGTGGTATAATAAAAGGTAATAGAGTTTTGGAAAGCGAGAGAAGATGATTTCAAAGAGATTAGAATTAGTGGCCTCCTTTGTTCCCCAAGGGTCCATTTTACTAGATGTGGGGAGTGACCATGCTTATCTGCCTATCGAGTTGGTCGAGAGAGGTCAAATTGAAGCTGCCATTGCTGGTGAGGTTGTAGTAGGGCCCTTCCAGTCCGCGGTTAAAAATGTTGAAGCTCACGGGTTAAAGGAGAAAATCCAAGTCCGTTTAGCCAATGGCTTAGCAGCCTTTGAAGAGGTAGACCAAGTCTCGGTTATCACCATTGCAGGTATGGGAGGTCGTTTGATTGCTACCATATTGGAAGAAGGCTCGGACAAGTTAGCTAATGTAGAGAGTTTGATTCTCCAGCCAAATAATCGTGAAGACGACTTGCGCATCTGGCTACAAGACCACGGTTTTCAAATCGTAGCAGAAAGTATCCTAGAAGAAGCTGGCAAATTCTACGAGATTTTGGTGGTGGAAGCGGGACAAATGAAGCTATCAGCAAGTGATGTTCGCTTTGGACCTTTCTTGTCCAAAGAAGTCAGCCCAGTCTTTATCAAAAAATGGCAAAAAGAAGCTACTAAGCTAGAGTTCGCTCTTAGCCAAATCCCAGAAAAAAATCTGGAGGAACGTCAAGTTCTAGTAGATAAAATTCAAGCCATCAAGGAGGTGCTCCATGTTAGCAAGTGAAGTGATTAAACGTTATGAAGCCTTTTGTCCGCAAGAATTTTCTATGGAGGGAGACAGTCGTGGTCTGCAAATCGGGACTCTAGACAAGGATATCCAAAAAGTCATGGTTGCTCTGGATATTCGTGAAGAGACGGTGGCTGAAGCCATTGAGAAGGGTGTGGATTTGATTATCGTTAAGCACGCGCCGATTTTCCGTCCCATCAAGGATTTGGTCTCTAGTCGTCCGCAAAATCAGATTTACATTGATTTGATTAAGCATGACATTGCCGTTTATGTCAGTCATACTAATATCGACATTGTAGAGAATGGTCTCAATGACTGGTTCTGCCAGATGCTAGGCATTGAGGAGACGACTTATCTCCAGGAAACAGGCCCAGAATGTGGGATTGGGCGTATTGGTGACATTCAACCACAGACTTTTGGAGCATTTGCCAGTCATGTCAAACATGTTTTTGGTCTAGATAGTCTTCGCATGGTGCATTATCAAGAGAGTGATTTGAAGAAGGAAATTTCAAGAGTTGCCATTTGCGGCGGTAGTGGTCAGTCTTTCTATCCTGATGCTTTGGCAATGGGGGCAGATGTCTATATTACTGGTGATATCTACTACCATACAGCGCAGGATATGCTGTCTGATGGCTTGTTGGCGCTGGACCCGGGACATTATATCGAAATCCTTTTTGTCGAAAAAATTACTGCGCTCCTTGCCCAATGGAAGGCAGAAAAGGGCTGGGCTATTGATATCTTGCCTAGTCAAGCATCAACCAATCCTTTCCACCATATCTAGTTAGAAGGTGAAGACAATGAAAAAAGTTGCCATTATTGGAGCAGGGATTGTGGGTGCAACAGCTGCCTACTACCTCTCGAAAGAAAGTGACCTAGAGCTGACCGTTTTTGATCATGGACAGGGTCAAGCAACCAAGGCAGCAGCGGGAATTATCAGTCCTTGGTTTTCCAAACGCCGTAATAAAGCCTGGTACAAGATGGCGCGCTTGGGGGCTGACTTTTATGTGGATTTGTTGGCTGATTTAGAAAAATCTGGTCAGGAAATCGACTTTTACCAGCGTTCGGGAGTTTTTCTCTTGAAAAAGGATGAATCCAAGTTGGAAGCACTTTATGAACTAGCCCTCCAGCGCAGAGAAGAATCTCCCTTGATAGGCCAGTTAGCTATTCTGGACCAAGCCTCAGCTAATGAATTATTCCCTGGTTTGCAGGGATTTGACCACCTGCTCTATGCTTCTGGTGGAGCGAGAGTAGACGGTCAACTATTAGTGACTCGTTTGCTGGAAGCCAGTAAAGTCAAGCTGGTCAAAGAAAAAGTGACTCTGAATCCTGTATCAGCAGGTTACCAGATTGGTGAAGAAGTGTTTGAACGGGTTATTTTGGCGACAGGAGCTTGGTTGGGGGACATTTTGGAGCCTTTAGGATATGAGGTAGATGTTCGTTCCCAAAAGGGGCAACTCCGAGACTATCAACTCTCCGAAGATCTAGAATCATACCCTGTTGTCATGCCAGAAGGGGAGTGGGATTTGATCCCTTTTGCAGGTGGGAAATTGTCCTTGGGCGCTACCCACGAAAATGATATGGGATTTGATTTGACAGTAGATGAAACCTTGCTCCAACAAATGGAGGAGGCAGCCTTACCTCACTATCCAGCCTTAGCTAAAGCGACTTCAAGAGCTGAGCGTGTGGGAATCCGTGCCTATACCAGTGATTTCTCCCCTTTCTTTGGACAGGTGCCAGGCTTAGCAGGTGTCTATGCGGCTAGTGGTCTAGGTTCATCAGGCCTCACAACCGGCCCTATCATTGGTTACCATTTAGCTCAACTGATCCAAGACAAGGAATTGACTCTGGACCCAGTAAACTATCCAATTGAAAACTATGTCAAACGAGTAAAAAGCGAATAATACTCAATGAAAATCAAAGAGCAAACTAGGAAGCTAGCCGCTGGCTGCTCAAAGCACGGTTTTGAGGTTGTAGATAGAACTGACGAAGTCAGCTCAAAGCACGGTTTTGAGGTTGTGGATAGGACTGACGAAGTCAGTAACCATACCTACGGCAAGGCGAAGCTAACATGGTTTGAAGAGATTTTCGAAGAGTATAAGCATTTTACTGAAATTTTAGTCTCCCCTCTAGGATGGCAAATGACATTCCCTATCAAAAATGGTAAAATAAGAAAAAATAATTCGAGAATCGAGGAAAAAAGATGCAAGAAAAAATTTTGGTAACAGGTGGAGCAGGTTTTATCGGAACCCACACAGTTATTGAGTTAATCCAAGCAGGTCATCAGGTTGTTGTGGTGGATAACCTTGTCAACAGTAATCGTAAAAGTATAGAAGTTGTTGAGAGAATTACAGGGGTTGAAGTGCCTTTCTATGAGGCAGATATCCGTGATACAGATACTCTCAGAGATATTTTCAAGCAGGAAGAACCGACTGGTGTCATTCACTTTGCGGGCTTGAAGGCTGTTGGCGAATCAACCCGTATCCCTCTTGCCTACTATGACAACAATATCGCTGGAACTCTTAGTCTTTTAAAAGTTATGGAAGAAGCAAACTGTAAGAATATCATCTTCAGTTCTTCTGCGACAGTATATGGAGATCCTCACACAGTTCCAATCTTAGAAGATTTCCCACTTTCAGTGACCAATCCGTATGGTCGTACCAAACTCATGCTAGAAGAAATCTTGACCGATATCTACAAAGCAGACTCAGAATGGAATGTGGTCTTGCTTCGTTACTTTAACCCAATCGGAGCACATGAGAGTGGAGATTTAGGAGAAAATCCAAACGGTATTCCAAACAATCTCTTACCATATGTGACTCAGGTAGCTGTTGGAAAATTAGAGCAAGTGCAAGTCTTCGGAGACGATTACGATACGGAAGATGGAACTGGTGTTCGTGACTATATCCACGTTGTTGACTTGGCTAAAGGTCACGTTGCAGCTCTTCAAAAAATCCAAAAGGGGTCTGGACTTAACATTTATAACCTTGGAACAGGCAAGGGCTACTCTGTTCTTGAAATTATTCAAAATATGGAAAAAGCAGTGGGACGTCCTATTCCTTACCGCATCGTAGAACGCCGCCCAGGAGACATCGCTGCCTGCTATTCAGATCCTGCAAAAGCCAAAGCAGAACTCGGCTGGGAAGCAGAATTTGATATCACGAAAATGTGTGAAGACGCATGGCGTTGGCAAAGTAAGCATCCAAACGGATTTGAAGACTAAGATAATGATTTCAATCATTGTCCCCTGTTTAAATGAAGAGGAAGTACTTCCTCTTTTTTATCAGTCTGTTGAAGCACTGCTTCCAGAATTGGGAGCAGACATCGAGTATGTCTTTGTAGATGATGGCTCAAGCGATGACACTTTGGAGCTTTTGAAGGCCTATCGGGAGCAAAATCCTGCGGTGCATTATATCTCGTTCTCGCGAAATTTTGGGAAGGAGGCAGCTCTGTATGCAGGCTTGCAGCATGCAACTGGAGACTTGGTGGTCGTGATGGATGCAGACCTTCAGGATCCTCCCGGTATGCTACTTGAGATGAAAGCCTTACTAGACCAGAATGCAGGCTTGGACTGTGTTGGGACACGGAGAACCAGTCGGGAGGGAGAACCCCTATTTCGCAGTTTCTGTGCTGATCTTTTTTATCGCCTCATGCAAAAAATCAGCCCAGTAGCTCTGCCCTCAGGCGTCCGTGATTTCCGGATGATGAGAAGGTCTGTGGTAGATGCTATTTTAACCCTGACTGAATCCAATCGTTTTTCTAAGGGACTCTTTGCCTGGGTGGGCTTTAAAACGCACTATCTTGATTATCCAAACGTTGAACGACAGGCTGGCAAGACCAGTTGGAGTTTTAGACAGCTCTTTTTCTACTCGATTGAAGGGATTCTCAATTTTTCAGATTTCCCCTTGAGTATAGCCTTTGTAGCTGGACTCCTATCTTGTTTTATTTCTTTTATGATGACTGTTTTTGTAGTGTTTCGGACCCTTATCTTGGGAAATCCAACATCTGGCTGGACCTCTCTGATGGCTGTCATTCTCTTTCTTGGAGGGATTCAACTCCTGACCATTGGGATTCTGGGCAAGTATATCAGTAAGATTTATTTAGAGACCAAAAAAAGACCACTCTACCTCATCAAAGAAAAAAGTGATCTTTCTATTGTTGAAGGAAAAAATAACCGGAAAAGACTATAATTTTACCTAGAAATATGCTAAACTAGTAGGTGAAGGGATTAAAGTGATAAAGAGAATCTACAAAATCAACCTCCCTTTTAAACTACGATGAATCTTTTAGAAGTGCACGTGTAGGACAATTTTTGATGGCCTCCAGAACGTCGCTGGTCTCAGCGATTTCTCTTTGCAATTCAACTGGTTCATCGTAAAATCGAACGATTCCATTATCATGGTAATCAAAGAGTTCAGAATAGGTTTGGCAAAGCCCGCAGGCGATGCACCGTTCGGGTATAAGTGTGACTTTCATATTTATATTGTAATAAGAAAATGTAAAAAAAACAAGGAGTAAGGTATGGAAAAAGAACCATGGCAAGAAGATATTTACGAAAACAATGAGGAAGAAACAAGATCAGAGCGTCGACACCGGAAACAAAAAGGGAAAGGCGTTGTTGCGAATCGTGTCTTGACGGTTCTAGCTAGCCTCTTCTTTGTAATTGTTGTAGCAATGGTAGTTGTATTGATTTACCTATCAACCGGAGGAAGCAATCGTACTTCATCTTTGAAGGACTTCTATGATGCATCGTCTCCTTCTACAAGTGCAAGTTCGAAAGTGGAAGCATCATCATCTTCAAGTAGCAAGGTAGAGGAAACATCTTCTTCTGAATCAACACCTTCAGAAAGCAGTTCGGAAGAACATGCAGAGGGTGAAGGAACACTTACAGTACAGCCTGGAGAGGGAGAGGCAGCTCTTGCTCAGCGTGCAGGGATTTCCATTGCCCAGCTAGAATCCCTAAATCCTTCTCATATGTCATCTGGATCTTGGTTTGCCAACCCAGGTGATGTGATTAAGACAAGATAGGAGTCGGTCATGAAGACAATTCAAATTGCTATCGATGGTCCAGCTTCCAGTGGCAAGAGTACGGTTGCAAAGATTGTCGCTAAGGATTTTGGTTACACTTATCTCGATACGGGTGCTATGTACCGTGCTGCGACTTATATAGCGCTTAAGCACCAGTTGGATGCAGGAAATGTAGATCAACTTCTCGAGCTTCTTAACCAACACCCCATTAGTTTTGGTCGTTCAGAAACAGGTGAGCAACTTGTTTTTGTAGGGGATGTTGAGATTACTCATCCGATTCGTGAAAATGAAGTAACCAACAAGGTTTCAAGCATTGCGGCCATTCCTGAAGTGCGTGAGAAACTGGTTTCGCTCCAGCAAGAGATTGCTCAGCAAGGTGGTATCGTCATGGATGGGCGTGATATCGGGACAGTTGTTTTACCACAAGCTGAACTCAAGATTTTCCTAGTGGCTTCTGTTGAAGAAAGAGCAGAGCGTCGTTACAAGGAAAATATTGCTAAAGGGATTGAAACTGACTTGGAAACTTTGAAAGAGGAAATTGCGGCGCGTGACTACAAGGATAGTCATCGTGAAACCTCACCTCTCAAACAGGCTGAGGATGCAGTTTACCTTGACACAACTGGACTAAGTATCCAAGAAGTGGTTGAAAAAATTGAATCTGAAGCAAAAAAATATATGTCCTAGGGACGAGAGGAGCAGGCTAAATGAAGCCTGCTCCTTTTCTCTCTTTTGCGCGCGTTTCAAAACAGCCTTTTTGGGAGAATTTTGATAAAATAGTAGTATCAATAAAAAAGGACGGAAGCATGACAAAGAAAATCATAGCCATTTGGGCCCAAGATGAAAAAGGTGTGATTGGGAAGGAAGATCGTCTCCCTTGGTATTTGCCAGCAGAGTTGCAACATTTTAAGGAAACAACTTTAAATCATGCTATACTGATGGGACGAGTGACCTTTGATGGTATGGGACGTCGTCTGCTTCCAAAACGGCAAACCCTGATTTTAACGCGCAATAGCGAAGAAGTCATAGATGGGGCGCTCGTATTTCAAGATGTGGAGTCTGTTTTAGCGTGGTATCAGAGTCAGGATAAAAATCTCTATATCCTTGGTGGCAAGCAGATTTTTCAGCTTTTTGAATCCTATCTGGATGAGATCATTGTGACACAAATTCATGCTCAAGTTGAAGGAGATACCTATTTCCCAGAAGATTTTGACTTGACTGCTTTTGAGACCGTTACAAGTA
>ERZ773197.3055-NODE-3055-length-10007-cov-19.296925_pt1 | contig 10007 bp, 7 predicted proteins | sample MGYA00580999_ERZ773197 | MGnify/ENA primary metagenome ERZ773197 (study PRJEB29015, sample SAMEA2738166) | human oral metagenome | biome: human oral; feature: human-associated habitat; material: saliva | place: China | collected 2185 ... | reverse complement strand
TTTTATTGTTATATATTTATTTTGTTTATTTTCAAACCATTACAAACACAAGTGATACATTCTAAAAACGATATAATTCACTCTGTTGTTTCGGGTTGCAAAGGTACGAATAATCTGTTAAACGACCTAATAATAAGAAAAAGAATAATCTGCCAAACGTCATTCGTTAACAATAAATAACTTTTTACTTATTATTTAACAGTTTAAAAGTACCCATTCGCATGATTTTGGGGCTAAAAATCACTACTACCAAAGTCCATTTTCTATAATTTTTGAATAAAAAACACATTCAAAGGAGCTAAATTATGTAATACTGACTGTAAAATATATCTGATTTTTCAACAGCCATAGAACGATAATAATAACAGCAACCCAACATAGAACATAAATCTTCTCATAAACAACAAACAGCTTATAAATCAGACACTTCACACTGCACAAAAAGAAGTTCTTATCTCATCGAGAATCTTCTTTATTGAATTATACCAACACAACCTCTACTTAATACCAATGTTACCACTTTTTAGTATCCCACAGAAGAGTGTTTATTAGGCTGCGCACATATGGTGCGGAGCATCAGCACCAATGGTGCTTACGAACAACACAACATGTGCTAAGCAGCTATATTTAGAAAGAAGACAACCTACTGAAGTCTTGATAATTAGAAGAAGACCCCTTATATCAGAAGATTCCCATCTTACTACATACTGAATCAACATATTTATGAGTACAACGATACGACTTGCCAATAAAAATCACAATTTTTAGGTATTGTAGTATCATTATTTAAGAGGTATCTTTGCGCCAAAAAAAATCGGCTACACCTTATATAATGTAGTCATTACTTAATATTACTCCTTAGGAGGATAACAACAGAAACATTTCATGATACAAAACATTAAGAGAGGTATTGCCATGCTATCGGTAGCCTCTGCTATCAATTTAAGTGCGCAAACAACTTACAAGGCACGAGTTATTAACCAAGATACCGGAGAGCCTATTATTGGTGCTGTGGTCAAAGGAAATAAAGGTGTAGAAGCAGTAACCAACGAAGACGGTTACTTCTCACTGAACACAAACGATGACCAGACACTGCACATCAGCTATATTGGTTTCAAGGAACAAAACATAAAGGCACAAGCACTAAAAGGACAACCTACTATCAGTCTTATTCCTGGTATCGACCTTCAGGAGGTACAGGTTACAGCCAGTATCTCCAGTGCACGTAGTCAGAAAGCACTTGGAAGTAAGGTTGACCATGTCGACATTGAAAATCTGAGTAAGAATGCGCATACAAATTCTCTCAGCGACATGCTTGATGGTAAGATTGGCGGTGTACAGATGTACCAAAGCAATGGTAAAGTTGGTATGCCAATCCGTTTTAACATGCGTAGCGGTGCTACAATGAGTATGGAGCGTGACCCAATCATCTATGTTGATGGTGTGAAATACAATAGCTCACATATCTCTGACATCAATAGTTCACAAGATGCACTCAGCGCACTCAATGACTTGACCATTGATGACATTGCAACTATCGATGTCATAAAAGGTCCTTCTGCCGCAGCCAGCTATGGAGCAGAGGCTGCCAATGGCGTTATTGTTATCACAACCAAAAGAGGTAAAAATAACAATCCAGAAAACAGAAAGGCTGACATACAAGTGAAGATGTCGTTAGGCGCAGCTACATTGGCAAGAAAATATGATCAGTTTGTAAATAATGATCCTATCAATAACTTCTTCCAAACGGGCTGGCAGAAAACAATCTACACCTCTGTTTCAAAAGCCTTCAAAGGGAATCAGAACCTCTTCCTCTCTTACAATATGAATGACATTGCAGGTATCGTACCTGGCAATAAGGACAAACGACATAGTGCGAAGATGGCTTATGACCTTCGTTCTGGGCGTTTCTCACTCGGCGCTACTGCTTCCTACATACATGGTAACATCAGTCTTCCACAGACTGCAATGGGTAGATATGATGCAATATGGAACTTAATGATTAACCAGACGCCATGGCCATATGTCGACGAGAGTACGTGGCGAGCACAGAGTTGGACCTATGGCAACGATCGTTTCATCGGTAACCTTCGTCTTAGCTATATGCTTCCAGCAGATATAAAGATTGAGACTATCATTGGCGCAGACGTAAACCATACAGAAGGAATCTATCGTCTACCTTTCGGTTATAAGTTAGGAAATAATGCTGAGGGTGCAAAAAATATAAGCAACCGCAGAAACTCTAACTTTAACTGGGACATAAAAGCTACTCGTAAGTTTCATCTTGCAGACAAATGGGACCTTACAGCAACCCTTCTCTCACAGATTGCACGCCAGTACGAAACACTGAATAGTATTTCTGCATCTCGCTTTAGAAGTGATATCGACAATATCTCAGCAGCAACGGAACGTACAGTAACAGAGTCAAGCTTCGAACAACGCACATGGGGTCTCTATGGTGAGGCTTTCCTCAACTATGATAACCGTTTCTTTGTCAATGCAGGACTCAGACGTGATGCATCTAACCTTATCGGTAGTAATGTGGCGAGCATCTATTATCCCTCTTTGAGTGCATCATACAACCTCAAGAATCAGAAGTTCCGCATTGCCTATGGTGAGAGTGGACGCCTTCCCTACCCTACAGATGCCCGCACATCTTATGTCATGGATGGTATCAGTGCTTATGGCCCAATTGTTAAACCTCAGTACAAAGGTAACCCTGATATCAAACCTGAGCGTATGCGAGAGATTGAATTAGGAACAGACTGGACTATTCGTAACAGACATACATTGGCACTTACGCTATATGCACAATACACCTCTGACGCTATCATCTACGACGACCTTCTTTCAAGCGATGGCTGGATAGGTAGCGTTCCACGTAACGTAGGACGCATCAAGGGTCATGGTATAGAGTTCAGCTATAATGGTAACCTTTGGAAACAGGCTAACCGTCATTCTCTTGACGTGTATGCAAACCTTAATTATCAGGCAAATAAAGTGATTGATACTGGCGGAAAAGATATCAATAACTATCCTAACGTTGTAAAAGAGGGGCAACCTGTCTATGCTTTCTATTATCACACCGTTGAGAAGCCAGCCTTCAATGCTGACGGCACATACAATCAGAAAATAGGTGCCATTGAGAGTAATGACTACCAGTATCTTGGTAAGCCATTCCCATCTGTCAATGGTTCGTTTGGTTTCGACCTAAAACTCTTCAGCCACTTCACCTTCGGGACAAAGTGGAATTATGCTTTGGGTGCATCTATCTATAATCAAAGCTTCTATAATGTATCTGGTTTGGGTGACAACTTGAAGAAACATAACGACCAACTGCAGGCACTTGCTAATGCCACCGTTGGTACTGCGGAGTATAACCAGATTGCTGAGGAATTGGCACACAGCGCACGCTTCAGAGCTAACTACATCGAGAAAGCTAACTTCTTGCGTTTGTCAACGCTCTACTTAGGTTATGATTTATCATCACTCTCTCGCAAGTGGACACGCAACGTGGTGAATGGAATGCGTTTCTCTTTCGCAATACAAAATGTATTTGTCCTTACCAACTACTCTGGTGCAGACCCACAAGTAGAAGGCAACGGTGGTAATCGTAAGCAGAGAGGTATTGGAAGTTTGTCACGTGACATTACCAATACTCCACACCCACGCACTTACACAGCAACATTAAGTTTCACATTATAAAAAGAAGACGATAAAATGAAAAAATCAATATATGCCATTCTTGCCCTTTCTGTACTATTCGCGAGTTGCGATTCATGGGTAGAAAATGCGGAGACACCAAGTAACACACTTACAAGAGACCAACTGAATAAATCTGCAATGGTTGCTAATATTCAAAGCAATAGTATTACTGATGGTCCGTTGGTAGCCTACGTAAAGACGCTTCAAGGCGATGCCTCTGCTGCAGCCTTCCTCGCTTTGGGTACAACCGTTGACGAATTGACCGAAGGAACGATTCCTAATGCGCTCCTTTATCGCCAAATTGTGACTGATAACCTCACTCCTACTTCGGGCACACAAAACGATCTTTGGAATAAAATCCACAATTATTATGCACGAAGCATCGAACTGACTGAGATTGCAGGACAAGTAACAGGAACAAATGCTGAGCAGACAGAGATTGTAAAGGCATACGGTAACTATGTGGGGCACCTTCATGCAGGTTATGCTCTACAGTTGCTTGCAGAGTCTTTCTCTACAACTCCGGCAGCAGAAGGTGGATCTGTTATCCTGAATAAGGCTGTTATCCCGCACGAGACACTACTAAACCAAGCTAAGGAGCAATACGAAGCTGCTGAGAAAGCTGCAAAGTCTGATGCACTAAAGTCCTTCAAAGGCTTTAACCAAGACGCAGCTATCCGACAGATAAAAACCTACGAACTCAAACTGGCTATGCATCGTGGACAATACGCAGACGCTAAGACATTCGTAGAAGGAGCACTAAAGGATGGTGAGACTGTGGAGGTAATCTATAACAATGATGGTGGTGACAACCCACTTTACAGTGCTATCGGTCCAAACAGCCGTGATGTACAAGTAAGCCCTTCTCTTGAAGCTGCAAGAACAACAGATGCTGAAAAGAAAGCTTTACCACTGGCTCATGCGAGTGTAGATAAGAAGAATCCTAATCGCTATAACATTTATGCGTCAGGGCTAACAAGAAAGGGTTCGATGATTATTTCAAACGATGATGACATCCACCTTATCAAGGCTGAACTCATCGTAAGAGGTATTATGACTGGTGATGCAATGACAGAGGTTAATAAGGTTATTGGCAAATATGACACAGCCAGTCAACTGTCAACTGCCCCTACCCTTGCACAAATAGCCGAGTTACGTCGTATCTTCCTTGCTTTCCGTGGTGAACGCACAGCAGATATCCGTCGTGGATTGGAGCAAGGTTCTGCTGCAACAACTTGGGCAAGCCGTAAAATCAAGTGGTTGCCAATACCCGAGAAAGAATTACAAAGCCAAGGACTATAAAGCAACTTATATAACTATATTATCTGTAACGGACGCACAAATCGTGTGTCCGTTATTATTTCCAGAACTTCATAATGGGATTACCGACAAGGTGTATTCTCCGTCTTAACCCAAATGAGATTGAACAGAAATAAGATATAATCGCTTTGTTATTACATTACTTTTATTTATCTTTGTCTTTCAAAAGCAATTCTTATTATGTGGATATTTATAGAGTTCATTATTACACTAATTCTTATGCCCTTTGTCATAAAGTGGAGAGATTGGGGCTGGCTATCGTGCTTCACATTTATAGGACTAAGCCTTACTTTCACACCTCTTGTTGGCATCTTTATTTATAAATATGCCTTTGAAGGTTAAAATCCTTTACGCTCAAATAGTCGACGAACATATTTCCTACCATTGCTATAGATACAAGTAATTCGATAACTGCACATTCTATATCAACCGAGATTATCAAAAACAACAAAGCCGCCCGATTACTCGAACGGCTTTATTATTTATCAGTAAGAAGCCTGCTTATGCATCAACCTTACCAGAACCAAATGGAGCAATCGTACGTGGTTCCTGCTCTGGCTCGTGGCGATCAATCTTACCAAACTCTTTCTCATAGCGAACTACATTGTCCTGCAACGCTGCAAGGAGACGCAATGCGTGCTCAGGAGCAATAATAACACGACTTGTCACTGTTGCCTTGGGTACACCTGGAAGAAGTGTAGCAAAATCAAGTACAAACTCTGAACTTGAATGAGAGATTATCTGGAAGTTTGTATAAACACCTTTAGCGATTTCTGGTGAGAGATCAATCTGCAACTGCTGTCCCTCTTGATTCTGATTGTTATTGTCCATTTTGTAAATATGATTTAGATAATACTTTATTTCTTTTATGCAAAGATAATACATTAAAGTCATTTGCCCAAATCTAACTACAAAAGTTTTTACCTTGACTGTCTTAGCTTATATCCTCAAAATAGCACTACTGATATAGTTTTTTAAGCCTATGGCTGTACCTATTCCTTGTGCATTATTTTGGAAGTCTTCATTTTGTTGATAGAACTCTTTTGCTTTAATATATCTTTGCTTTTCTATACTATCTAACCCTTCAGTTAACCCATTAACCAGTTTTTATACTCTTTCTTTATTCAGTTCGGCAATAAGTAAGGTATTCCTTTACACTATGTATATAATTTATTTCAGGAACTTGATTAAACTTACTATCTGGACTTGTGTACCACAATAATGCAGGAACAGGCTTTTCCTTACTTCCTAATTTTGGATTATGCAAATCATCCTTATTAACAACAAGATAAATCTTAGGACTCCTTCGCAAAAGTTCTGCATCTACTGATATTCTGCCGGGGACGTCGTAAGTCTCTAAAACAAAATTTTTCTTACTATCAGGCGAATAAACTTTTGCTATATCTTTATACAGTGTACTATGGTTGCGTCTCAAAGGCTGTCTTGCATACACTACCATGTCTTCCACATCAAAAAAAGTGAAATCGGTTAGTTCTACAACTTCCGAGTTCTGAATATATGCGTTAATCTCTTCTTCGCTTGCTGGTGTACGATGGAAAATCAGATAAACTATCCCGTATACCAATAATAAACCCATGGCTGAACCTATTCCTGCTGCATTAATTTTGAAACTCTTCATCTTTTTGATAGAACTCTTTTGCTTAAATCTATCTTTGCTTTTCTATATTATCTAACCTTTCAGTTTACCCATTAAACAATTATTATACTCTTTCTTTATTCAGTTCGGCAATAGGTTAAGTATTCCTTTACACTATATTTGTAATCGTCTTCAGGAACTTGATTAAACTTACTATCTGGACTTGTGTACCACAATAATGCTGAAACAGGCTTTTCCTTGCTTCCTAATTTTGGATTATGCAAATCACCCTTATTAACAACAAGATAAATCTTAGGACTCTTTCGTAAGATATCCGTATTTATTGGTATTGAATATGGGGCTCCGTAAACCTCTAAAACGAAATACTTCTTACTGTCAGGCGAATAAAATTTTGCTATATCTTTATATAATGAACTATTGTTGCGCCTCAAAGGTTGTCTTGCATACCTTACCATGTTTTCCTCATCGTAAAAGGTAATATTCGTCAGTTCCACAACTTCCGAGTTCTGAATATATGCGTTGACCTCTTCCTCGGTTGCTGGTGTGCGATGAAAAATAAGATAGACTATCCCGTTTACCAACAATAAGCCTATGGCTGCACCTATTCCTTGTGCATTAATTTTGAAAGTCTTCATCTTTTATTATTTAATGGTTGTAATATTATTATCTAACTAAGATTATTTAACAAACGTTATGTCAATAACAAACTTACAACAAAGTTAAGCTTTTTGACGTTCTTATAAAATACCCATTTTAATTTAACTATATTTTCTTAGCAATAATATTATTATCTGATCTTATTTGATACTTAATATTTTGTTCTATCTCTTTATTTTTCTCTATCAAGTTTTTTTCTTTCTCATCAATCCAATTGTTAAATAGTAATTGTGGGATGCCGACGACTGAACCTTTTAGTAGTCCCTTGCCTACATCTTTAATAAGCGAAGTAGGGCTAATTAATTGAAGGGTTAGTCTTGGGCTTTTTTTTAAGACAGCCCAAAATTCTGCAGTAAATATGCTACTTGCTATCTCTTTCGATATAGCTCGCTCAGCAGGTGCAGCTTTTAATATCGTAGTAGTTGCATCTTTGCCTAATCCAACTCCAAACCATGTTTCTCCACTTACGATATTATTTTCTCCAAGGTATTCTCCAGCCAATTCAAATGCAACATCTACTGCTGTGAAAGAAAAGCCCATACAACCATCAATATATCCATTTGCGAGATGTTGTCCGATATTTATTACATTTGCATACCAGTTATTCAGAGCCATCTGATTAGAAATACTATTAGCTTCATCAAAAGTCTCACTCGCAATGAGAAGTCCTCCATTACTACATTTTAACTGTGAATAATTGTATAATATGGCATCTTGTCCACCCAACTTTACCTTATCATATGAAGAAATCCACTCTGTACCTTCTAAACACCCATTACAAGCATGAGACGTTACAGATTGAAAGGTAATCGCAACGGCAGCTACAGCACAGGCTCCCAAGGCTATCCAACCTACAGGACCAGACAAAGCAATTGCTATACCTACAGCAAGTGCAGCCAAACCCGTCCAAAATTTAACAGGAGAATTACAAACAAATTGTTTATCAATAGCTGTATCTATTTTTGTTAATAAGATTTTACCATTATGCCGTTTAACCTGAGCATCACGCCGTGCTACTAACTGTCTGGGAGTTCCGAAACTATCCATCGTGCAAGAAACCCAGCCTCCCTCTTCTATATAACCTTTCATGACTCTATACGCTTTAAATCAAAACTGATATCACAAATTAGATTATTTTTAATTTTTTCTGTAAGACTTAGAGTTAGATTTTCAATCAATCCGTCCTCTTTGTTTAACTTCATAGTTGCCCTATATTTATAATCATATTCTGTGAAGTCATATTTAATTTTTGGTTTATATAATTTATTGTATTGTTTTACCATCTCTATCTCATCAAGCTTATTACGGTCAAGTTCGCTTTCTTTCACTATAAATATAAATTTCTCGTCCTCTTTCAACTTTGAGTATGTGAAATTTGCTTCTATAACAATATCTTTGAAAAAGTTAGACATTGTTTGTAATTTCTCAAATTCAAAATTCTCTGGTGATTTCATTAAGTATTGTCCAAATAGCTCTCTAAAAAAAAGATTTGTTCTATAATTGCGTATAAATAAACTCATATCTTGGAACTCCGTATCTCCAGCTTGAATAATCTTTTGATACTGTTCTTTATCCAAAGAGTTCATAAACTCATTGTTAGGAAGAGTTTCTCTCTTAGCATTTTCCCAACTTTCCTTCAACTCTCCCTCATTCAAAATACGTAGAGGTTCTCCATTTTTATCTATACGCCAATATACCTCTTTTCTAATTTGATCAGAAAGGCTCAGAAAATCGCCAATTTTGTTTTGTTGTGGTGTAAAAGTATAATAACTTTCTTCACATTTTGTATGGACATTATGATTTGCACGTTCAAAAAGATATTGAGCGCGTATTGTAGAATTACTTATAGGAATATCTTCATAACGGATAACATTAATCTGTTTAAAACGATAGTGTGCTGAACTATCCAAGGACTCTATATGATTCTCAGATAAAAGATCCAATGCATTCTTCTTCTCCAAAGTGGAATGATGATCCTTGACCTCCCATTTATTATGTAAACCAGTCATTTTCTTACTAAATTATTATTAGTTAATTTCTACAGAACTACCATTTATATCTACTATTGTACTATCAATATTTACGGCTGCTGTTGGTAAAAAGTAAGCATTACCATCATCTGGTGCTGTTGGTTGTACTGGCATTAAATTAATAGTCGTACTTGTTATATTTGTTGTTCCACCTTGCATATTTATCGAAGGACTATTTACAGTCGCAGATGTAGTACCATTCACCTCTATTTCTGAACTTTCAAGCGTGATTTTATCCTTGGTTATAATTATTTTACTTTTATCTATCTCAAATGTTATCTGTGTATCTGCCCTTAACACTATATTACCATCCTTATCCATTCGTAGAACACTGGCATCTTTACCAACAGTTGTTGTTGCAGATGCTTTGGTAGCTAAAGTTTGGTTGCCACCACCATCAAAGTTCATACTTACACCGCCTTTGTCGTGCAGCGTGACACTTCCTTTAGAATCATCAAGTTTCAAGGAACTGCCGGTGCGACTGGTAAGGCTCTTGCAGTTGTTGCCTTGACCACCGCCACCACCTGTAACTCCGTTAAAGAGACTACCCAAAACGTAAGGTCTTGCAGGGTCACCATGACGGAAGCCGAGGAGAATTTGGTCGCCTACCTCTGGGATAAACACAAAACCGCGGTTGCTCTTTACGTCACTACTGCTACCGCCATCAGGTGTCATCA
>ERZ773197.3054-NODE-3054-length-10008-cov-9.543957_pt1 | contig 10008 bp, 9 predicted proteins | sample MGYA00580999_ERZ773197 | MGnify/ENA primary metagenome ERZ773197 (study PRJEB29015, sample SAMEA2738166) | human oral metagenome | biome: human oral; feature: human-associated habitat; material: saliva | place: China | collected 2185 ... | reverse complement strand
CGGAGAACAAGAACATCACGGAAGTCATCATCGCCAAGCACAGGAACGGCCCCGTTGACACGGTGGATCTCACGTTCCTCAAGCAGTTCACGAAGTTCGGCAATCTCTCACGCATGCAATGAAAGTAGGAGGCAACGATGGAATACGACAAGAAGGAACTTGACTCTCGCTTGAAAGATGAGCTGCATCATGCGGGTCACCGCTGGCGCAACCGCTTTCATTTGGAGCTGCCGTTCGGCTTCACGGGCAGTGTGAAGGGGCTCGTTTTCTTTCGGGGCGAGTACCATCTCTTCTGCCAGTGGAATCCCTTTTCGACCGAGGACAAGAACAAGGGCTGGGTCCTCTTCAAGACGCGCGACTTCGTCTATTGGACCGATCCCAAGCTCGTCCTGTGGCCGACGGATGACGACGACAAGGACGGCTGCGGCTCCGGCTCCGCCTTCATCAATGGCGGCATGCTGCGCGTCCTCTACACGGGACGGCGAGAGGAAGAGGGCAGGCGCGCGAATCGCCAGATCCTCGGCACCTTGACGAAGGAAGGCGTCATCCAGAAGGATATGCTCCTCATCAAGGAGCAGCCCGAAGGGTATACCGACCTCTTCCAAGGACCGCATTTCTTCGTGCGGGACAGTCACGCCTACGCGCTTCTGGGCGCACAGGCGGCGCCTGCGGACGATGCGCGGGGATGTCTCCTCCTCTATCGCGAGGAGAAGGGGCTCTTTCGCTTCGCGGGAGAGCTGCGGACGCAGCTCGGCTTCTTCGGCAAGGTCTGGGAATGCCCGGCGCTCCTCTCCTTCGGCAAGCACGATGTGCTCTTCTTCTCGCCGCGCGGCTTGGAAGGACGCGAGTTCGACTGGCAGAACCTCTTCCAATCGGGCTACATCGTGGGTCATCTCTCACTTTCGGGACGCGAGATGCTGCACGGCAAGTTCCAGGAGCTCGACCGCGGCTTCGACTTCTTCGTGCCGCATGTGGGCGTGCACGAGGGACGCGCCATCCTCTTCGGCTGGATGAGCATGCCGCACAAGGACGAGGACTATCCGACGGGCGAGCACGGCTGGATGCACACCCTGACGCTGCCGCGCGTTCTCTCGTTGAAGCAGGGCAAGATCTACTCGCGCCCTCTGCCCGAGCTGAAGGCGCTGCGCGTAGAGCGGAGCGCGAGGGAGCTTTCCGGCCTCGCCGTGCCGTCCCTGAAGACGGAGCTCGCCTACTGCGCGGAGATCCTCATGAACATCGTCATGGGCGTCGCGCAGAACATCAAGGTCGAGCTTCGCTATGGCAGGGAAAAGGTCAAGATCAGCTACAGCCGCGAGACGGACATCGTGGAGATCAGCCGCGAGGGCATGAAGCTCGGCGGGCGCGGCGTGCGCACCTTCAAGCTCTACACCTACCGCTCGCTCGTCATGAACATCTTCATCGACCGCACCGCCATCGAGATCTTCTTCCAGAACGGCGAGGAGGTCGCATCCTTCCTCGTCTTCCCCGAAGAGGACGTGCCGCCCGTCCTCGTGCTCGAAGCCGACGCGCCGATGGAAAAAGTCATGGGATCGATCTGGGACCTCGACCGCCTGCGCTATGGCGAGCTGAAGCAGCAGAAGCGAAAGTACGTGTTCTGAGCTTGACCGCCGAACGGGCGGAAGAGCAGAAAGAAGCCGCAGGCAACGCGAAAATGCGCTGCCTGCGGCTTCTTTCGTGCTTCATTCGATAGGTCGTGCCGTCCATGCTCCGGCAGATGCGGCAAAGCCCGCCGAAAGCTCGCTCTCGTAGTCCGTGATGCCTCGCGCGATGGCGCGCGCGAAGACGTCGGCTTTTTCCGTGAGCAGCTTCGCCTCGGGCAGATGGTCGATGAACGCCATCTCGACGAGAACGGCGGGCATTGTGGTCGCGTGAAGCACGATGAGCTCGGGACGCTCCTTGATGCCGCGATCCGTCGTGCCGAGCGACGTCGTGATCTGCCAGGTGATCGCGCGCGCGAGCCTTTCCGCCCTGCCGCCGCGCGCGTAGATGAGCGACTCCGTGCCGTGCGCCTCGCCGTCCGCTGCATTGCAGTGCAGGCTGACGAAGATGTCGGCACGCCAGCGGTTCGCCTCGTCCGTCACGGCGGCATTCCAGCGTTCGAGGTGGCGGCTCTCCCACGCGAGATTGTCGCTCTGCATGAGGAAGACTTCCAGGCCGACCAGTTCGAGATAGAGCTTCACGCGCTCGCCGATGTCGGCTGCGACGTCGCACTCCCTGAGGCCGAGCGCATCATTGACCGCGCCGCTGTCGTACAGAGGATCGTGCCCGGGATTCAAGAATACACGCATCGTTCCCACTCCTTTTCCTTGTTGGATGCTTCTCGGACGCTTCCTTTGGCGGGAGCGTCCCGTGCCATTCGCTTCCATACATGCGGCAGGGAAGGGAAGCATATCCTCGGAGCTGCATCGGCGGCGCATTCCCCGCTTGTGCCGCTGCCGGGAGATCCTTCCCGTGGCCCAGCGAAAAATTTTTTCAAAGAGCTGTTCAAACAGGGGTTTTTAAGGATATAATAGGGATAAGCGAGAGCGTTCGGAACGTCGCAATCTGCACGGCCGCGTCCCTGCATGAACGCCATGCCGACAGAGGAGTGCCGCACCTTTGTTTTCATCTTGTGCCGTTGGCGGCAACGGCGGAACGGAGTCCAGCATGAGTCTCTTTCAAAAAGCAATGGCCGGAGTGCCTGCCACCTCGTCCAATAGGACAGACGACATTCAGAAACTGGAGCGCTATCTGAAGGCGCTCGCCGCGAACAAGCTCGACGCTCCCCCGCCGCAGGTGCAAGACGCCTCCCTGCAGCCACTGGCGGGTGCGCTGCAGGCTTTCGTCGCCCAGCAGGCGAAGCAGGCGCACGACATCGTCATGACGCTGAACGACAGTCTGGCGAAGCAGGTACAGGCCTCCATCCTGCTCAACAAGCTGTTCTTCAACTTGGCGGACATCGTGAGCGGCGTGCAGGAAGTCATGGACGTCATCCGCGGCCTCTCGGGCTCGATCAACGACATGGCTTCCACGGCGACGGACATCCGTGCGCAGACGGACGCGGGACAGACAGCGATGAACGCGACGGGCGAGACGATCAAGGACGTGGCGGCGGGCAACAAGGTCGTCGGCGACAGCATCAGCCACATGATGGAGCGCATGAGCGCCCTGACCAGCTCGACGGCGAACATCAACAAGCTCGTGGCAACGGTCAACGGCATTTCCGAGCAGACGAACCTCCTCGCCCTGAACGCTTCCATCGAGGCGGCGCGCGCAGGCGAGCAGGGACGCGGCTTCTCCGTCGTCGCCGAAGAGGTCAGGAAGCTTGCTGTGCAGTCGAAAGAGTCGGTTGAAGAGATCCGCACGCAGCTCACGTCGATCCAGAGCGAGGTCAAGGTTCTCGGCGGCCAGTTCGATTCCGTGGATGAGACGTTCGGCAAGAACTCGGAGAACATCGAGGCGACGGAGAAACATGCAGAGGCGATCCACGGCACCTTCGTGGATATCCGCGCGGCGATGGACAAGCTCGCGCCCTTTGCCGAGCAGCAGTCCGCTTCCTTCGAGGAAATGACGGCCTCCTTGAGCCAGGCGGTCGATAACATGGGCACGGCGAAGAATGAGTCGAAGGAGTGCAATACGGGCCTCTTCCATGTGTTCATGGAATCGAGCGCCGTGCGCGCGGACTTCCTCAAGATCGGCCTTTCGCTGAGCTCGAACGAGATCCTCGACCTCGCCAAGACGGATCATCTGCTGTGGTTCGCCCGCATCAACCAGATGCTCCTGGGCAACATGCAGCTTTCGTCCAGCGACGTCATCAACCACCGCGCTTGCCGTCTCGGCAACTGGTACGCGGGAGAAGGAAAGGCGAAGTACGGCGGCACGCCCGTCTTCGAGAAGCTCGACGCATCGCACGAACGCTTCCACCGGCTGTGCGCGGAAGCCATCGACGCCTATGCCAGGCACGAGGAGCACAGGGTGCACACCCTGCTGCCCGAGATCGAGTCCACATCCAAGGAAGTCCTCGACGCCTTGGATCAGCTGAAATCCATCTGAGCGGGAAGGATGAACCGATGAAGTACCGCTGCTATCTGTTTGATTTCGACTACACGCTCGCCGACTCGGAGAAAGGCATCGTGGGCTGCTTCCACACGACGCTCAGGAAGCTCGGCTATGAGGACGTGCCCGACGAGTCGATCCGGCGGACGATCGGCCTTCCCATGGAGGAGGCGATCCGCCGCATTGCGGGCATCGAGACGGCAGCGGAATGCGAGCGCTTCCTCGTCAACTATCGCCGGGAAGCCGACGAGAAGATGACGCCGAACACGCACTTCTATCCCGAGACGGTGCCGCTGCTTGAAAAACTGCGCTCCCTCGAAGCCGGGGTCGCCGTCATCTCGACGAAGACGCGCCATCGCATCATGGAGAAGTTCCTTGCCGACGATGCGGCGCACCTCATCGACTTCGTCATCGGCTGCGAGGACGTCGAAACCCTCAAGCCCTCGCCCGAAGGCATCCTCGCTGCCTGCCGCCGCTTCGGCGCAGAAACGTCGGAGGTCATATATACCGGCGACAACACGGTGGACGCCGAAGCGGCGCAGGCCGCCGGCGTCGACTTCGCCGCCGTGCTCACGGGCACGACGGAACGCGCTGCCTTCGAAGCTCTGCCGCATGTGAAGATCATGAAGAATCTCGGCGAACTGCTCGCATAGAAGAAAGAAACGAATGACCGCCGCGCTTTCGCGCGGCGGTTATTCGTTCAGGCACGATTCTTTTCTCATTCGGCGTTATCCGATCTTTTGAGACTTAGAGTCCCATCGGATTCTCCTCCTTTCCGTAGAGATTTTTTCTGCCGCTTCCGTGAGCTGCAGATGCCGGGCACTTCATCCGCCGGCTTTTTCTTTCCCTCTTGCTTGTCTCTATTGTATAACGAGCGCTTTGATTTGTCAAGATTTTCTGATATTTTGAGGCAAGAATTATCTCCGCGGTCATGGCAGGCTGCCTGATTCCCCATGAGGGCGGCGCACGATGCCCACGGACGAACATCGTGCGTGCGGCTTCGCAAGGCTGCACGCCATCAGCGTTTCCTGGCGCGCTTCTCCTCCAGCTGCTGCTGCTGCTTCGCCAGATCGAGGAGCGCCGCTTGGCGTTCGCGTCGCTCGCGCTCGATGCGGGAGGCGATGTCTTCCGCCTGCGGCTCCTCGACCGTATGCTTGGCGATCTCCAAGATGTCCGCCTGCGACTGCGTCCTGTCGCCCGCAATGCGCGCGGCGATGGCCTCGGGCGACTCCTCGGCAGGGGCGGCTGCCTGTGCCGTCGCTTTTGCCGCTGTCTCCGCTTCCTGTGCGCGCGCCGCTTCTTCTTGTGCACGCGCCGCCTCTTCCGCGGCAGCCTTCCGGCGCGCCTTCTCCTCCGCCTTCTTCAAGCGCCGCTTCGCCTGCTCCGACATATACTTCTGCCACTCCATCGGATCGACCTCGATCAGGCGCGGCTCGGCGATGAATGCCTCATATTCAATGGAATGATTGCCCAGGTAGACCTTCCTGCCTGTTGTCACATGCTCCTTCTCCATGGCATAATCTCTCCCGTTCCTTGGAACCGATTTCCCGTATCCGGGATGAATCCCCAACCGTTCGCTCGACGCAAAGCAGATTGCGCCGAAAACCCTTCTGCTATAATTCCCCGTCGAGCATGGGAAATCCTTTATGGAAAGCAAAAAAACTCAAGAACTTTTCGATTTTGGTTGAAAAGTCCGAGAAAACATGCAGAATGATGGAGGAAGAACGACGCTTTCGGGGCAGAGGTTTCCCTTGGGAATCGCCGATCCGTTCAGCGCGATGCTGCAGGCCATTCCTGTGGGCAAGGCGAAGAGAGGAGATCGTCGTTTCAACAATATCGGAGGACGTGTCTGACGCAGGCTTCAAGGTCGCTGTTTATGTCGGATTCCCAGAAGCGCAGCACAAGCCAACCGAGCTGCGTCAAGGCTTCATTTACATCCTTGTCGCGCTCGACGTTGCGGGTGAGTTTCTTTTTCCAATATGCCTGTCTCGATGCGATCTGTTCTCCGGGGTTGTCCTCGTGCCCTCGCGCATGCCAAAAATCGCCATCCACAAAGATGGCGATCTTGCGGCGCGTCAAGGCGATGTCGGGGGTTCCTGGAAGCGCCCGCCAGTTTTTCCGATAGCGCATCCCCCTGTGCCAAAGCGCCTTGCGAAGCAGGATTTCAGGCTTCGTGTCGTGGCTTTTGACCCGCTGCATGATCTTTCGACGTTTTTCCTTGGAAATATTGTCCATGCTTATGAAGGATGTGCGCTGCAGCGCGGCGATTCTTCTGTGCAGTCATAGGATGTCGCACGCAGATATTCCCCGTAAAGCGCGACGGCGCGTTTCAGCTGCGAGCGGATGGAGGACGACAACTCTTGAAACTGCGGGCATTGCGACAAATGGTGCAGATAGAGGACGGTTTCCTCTCCGGCGTCCATCGGGCGGATGGAATGTGCGCGCTTGACGCGCGATGCCATGTCGCCGGCCGTGCGGCGCGCGTAGCATTTTCTTTCCACCAGCCACTCGGAAAAATCTTGCCGAAAGCCTGTCTCCGCGAAATGGAAAGCCAGTTCGACGGGGCGCTCGTAAAGGATCTTCTTTTGCTCGATATGCTCCTTCAATGCGCGGGCGACGTACTCGCCCAGCTTGACGGGGACGTCGTTCCCAACCATCTGTTCCATGTCGGTTTTCGAGCCGCACCAATGGTAATCGGCAGGGAACGTCTGGATCAACGAACGTTCGAGTGTCGTCAACGCCCGCACGTTCTCGTCGATCGGACAAGCGTCGTTGGGGTGCCCCGGATATCCCTTCGGCACCGGGCGGTTGACGCCGCGCATGGTCGGCGCCGGTTCGTCGATGGAGTACACGGCTCTTCTGCAATAATTGCGCGGATGACGATAGTAGAACTCGAAATCCAAAGCTGCGCCGAAGTAATCGCGGAGCGTCATGTCCGTGGTCGTCTGCCCGGCAAGAAGTCGCTCGTGCAGAAAGTCATCCGCTCCTCCCAGCTCGCCGATGCAGAAGAAGCGTTTTCTTTTCTGCGGCACGCCGCAGCGCGACGCATCCAAGACCATCATGGTCAGTCCATATTCGAGTTTCTTGAAAACGGCGTGCGCCTCTCGGAATGCATGGCTGTTCCTTGCGCGATCGACGTTTTCCATGACGAAATACTTCGGACGCACCGCGCGGATGATTTCGGCATATGCCTCCGTCAATCCCGCACGACTCCCCTCTACGCGCTTTCCAGCATGGGAGAAGTCCTGGCAGGGAGGCCCGCCGATGATGATGTCCGGATGGAATCTTTGGATTTCATCCACCGCTGTCGTCGTGTCAGAAAGATCCGTCGTAAAGACAGGGTGAGAGAAATTCAGCGCATAGCATTCGGCGGCTTTGTCCCAGAATTCGAAAGCGGCAACGATCTGGAATCCAGCATCTTCGAATCCCCTCGACAATCCGCCGCATCCTGCAAATAAATCCACGATACGCATTTTGAGCCTTTCTCAACCGAGTCGAAACATGGTATACTTCTAGGAAAGCATCCTCGTGTGTATTTTAAGACAAAGAACGATGGACGTCAATATTCGACGTTTTTCAAGCAAGGGCGCTGAGAGGCGGCTCTTGCTTCTTCATAGAACAGGCGGTGCGACATGACCATCATCGACAAGGCGGCGCTTCATATTCTCGATACGGCGGGCTCTTCGCTTCTTTCCGCGGCGGAGCTGCCGCTTGCGGGCGAGGCAGGCGAGTATCTCCTCGCGCATATCGAGAAGAGCCGCAAGAGTCCCGACAAGAAGGCGGGGACGTTTTACGACGACAGCGCGTGCAGGAAGGAGCTCGCCGCTTATCTGGCCGGCGAGGTGGAGTTTCTCGCGTTTTCGCGCACGCTGGCGGAGAGCTTCCTGCGTGCGCTCTCCCATGCGGCGGATGTGGCTCCCATGATGCTCTTCGTGCTCGAAGCGCACGAAGACGAGCGGCGCGAGCTCATTGTTTTCCTGTGCCGCAGCCATGCGGGCTTCTCGCCCGCCGTCATCGATACGGAGGGCGGGCTTTCGGCGGAGCTTTCGGCGTGCGCCTCGCTTCTGCCGAGCGTGTCGGCGACGATGGACGAGTTCGCCTTCGTCGATCTTGCGACGTTCGCCGTCCATGTGCGCGCCAAGCGCTACACCGTCGATGGCAACGCGATCTTCGTGCTGCCCGAGCTTGTTCTGGAGTGTGGGCAGGCGCCGTCGGCGCGCGAGGCGCTCAAGAAGGCGAGGGAGACGGCGAAGAAGGTGGCGGAGGTCTACGGCGGCGATGCGATCGAGACGGCGGCTGCCGTCAAGTCCTTCGTCGCGAACGAGCTTGCCGAGAAGGACGCGGTGAACCCCTTCGAGGCGGGGCGCGAGGTCTTCCGGGAGAATCCCGCGATGCAGGCGGATTACGAGCAGGCGATCAAGGAAGCCGGCTTCGCCGCGCCCGTGGAGATGGACAAGGAGTCGATCCTGAAGAAGATGCGAAACCACAAGCTCAAGACGGACACGGGCATTGAGCTTGTGATCCCGACGGATTATTTCGACAACACGGAGTTCGTCGAGTTCCGCCGCGGCGAGGACGGTACGATCTCGATCACGCTGAAGCAGATTCAGAACATCGTCGATCGCGGATGATCGCCCATCTCGCAGACAGAAGCCGTCCTTGTTCAAGAAGCCGCCCTTGTTCAAGAAGCCGCCCTCGTCGAAGGGATGACCTGGGCATATCTTGTACTTTATACGATAGCACGAAGATACGCGCATGTGACCTGCCGCAGATGACAGGCAAGATAGAAAAATTTGCAAGGAGGCCGGTCGGAGGGGGGGGGCAGCGCCCGTTCCATGTCGTCGAGCGGACGGGGCGCAGAAGGGCGCATCGACAGCATCTATCTGCGCGATCCGGACGGCAACCTCGTGGAGATCGGCGTGTACCCCGAAAGAACGGAAAAAAGATAATTTTTTCTTTTTGACCTATTGACTTTTTGACTTTTATGCGTATAATAAGAACCAGAAGGTGAGCAAAGAACACCTTCGGCAAGGAAAACAATGAACGACGGTGCGCAGAGCCGTACCGCCGCATGAATTTCAAGGAGTTGATTGTTATGTTTGGATTGGTACCTTTTGCCGGACGCCGCGATCTCGCCGAGCGCAGCAGCGCGGATCCGTTTGCCGTTTTTGATGCGATGCGTGATTCCTTCTTCCGTGACGGGTTCCCCGCTGCGAACTGGGGCGCTTCCGCCTTCAAGGTGGACGTCAAGGAGATGGACGATCACTATGAGCTGACCGCCGATCTGCCGGGCATGAAGAAAGAAGACGTCGCACTGCACTATGAAAACGGCTATCTGACCGTGGCTGCCTCGCACAGCGAGTCGAAGGATGAGAAGGATGAGGCGGGCAGCTACATCCGCCGCGAGCGCCACACGGGCGAGGTCAGCCGTTCGTTCTACATCGACGGCATCGACGAGGCGAACATTCACGCGGAGTTCAAGGACGGCGTGCTGCAGGTGAAGCTGCCGAAGGCGGTGGGCGCCTCTTCGCGCAAGCAGATCGAGATCCACTGACGCGGGAGTCTCACACGAACGATAAAAGGGAGCTGCATCGAAGAAATTCTTCGGTGCAGCTTTTTTTATGGATGAATCAGGAGCGTTTCCATGCTTGTGAAATGCGCGCACAAACGTCCGCTTCGTGGATACTGTGCGCCGCCCTTGATGAAAGCTGCCCCATCTGTCTGCATCTTCGGCTTGCCATCTTGGGACTTTGCCTTAAATCAACAGTATAAGGCGAACGAGAATCATTCATATTAAACAAATAGGGATTGACGGTATTCGTCGCCGGTGTTATGATACGAGAAAGGCAACATCTATTCGAGGAGGAAGCACTATGGAATTGAAGGGTTCACAGACCGAAAAGAATCTTTGGGCGGCATTTGCCGGTGAGTCGCAGGCTTATACGAAGTACG
>ERZ773197.3052-NODE-3052-length-10010-cov-4.583024_pt1 | contig 10010 bp, 10 predicted proteins | sample MGYA00580999_ERZ773197 | MGnify/ENA primary metagenome ERZ773197 (study PRJEB29015, sample SAMEA2738166) | human oral metagenome | biome: human oral; feature: human-associated habitat; material: saliva | place: China | collected 2185 ... | reverse complement strand
ATACTGGCATCCTCGTCGTTCCTGATAATGTAATCACCGATCAGCCAATCGGTACCCAAGCATTGCTTATGAACTATAATCTCGGTAGTACACATACTGCTGAACAGATTGATGATGACTTGCGCAAGGCTTTTGATCTTGGTGATTTATCCGTTGAAGTCACTACCTCTTCCGAAGAGGCCGCCCAAAAAGCTGAAAATTCTACTAGAAAAGCCGATCGCCCAAGTGGTGTTGCCATTAATTTTTACACCAAATTATTAGTAAAATCTGGTATGGTGGGCATGCAAGCCATTGCCACTTTCGTTGGCTTCTACCTCGGTACTATCTTCCTTATTTCCTCTGCTGCGATTCTGGCCCTTAAGCAACTTTCTGAATCTTCCGATAATACTGAAAAATATGCTGCCTTACGTCGCCTCGGTGCCAGCAACAAGATGTTGAACCGTGCACTCTTCGTCCAAATCGCGATTTTCTTCCTTGCGCCACTACTAGTAGGTATCATCCATTCCATTTTTGGCATCATGTTTGCCTCAAGCATTATCGAATCGTTCGGCTCTGACGGATTGCTTGCTTCGATTCCGATGACCGTTTCGATGATCGTGCTGATTTATGGTGGTTATTTCCTCCTGACTTATATCAGTAGTAAGCGCATCATCTCCGAAAAACAGCTCCGCCGCGACTAGGAAAAACATTTCCGAAAAACAACCCTGCCGCGATTAAGAAAAACTATTAGTTAAGGTTAAAATTCCTTAGTATGACGAGATTAAGAAAGCTACCGAAAAGGTAGTTTTCTTAATTTTAGTTTGCGGTATTATCGGGCCAGCAATAAATTGCTTTATAATATGGATATGATAATTCTAAATAAAGCAGAAGTAGAAAAAATTGCAAACTCTTTTGATTTTGATGAAAAACTGAATTTTGTTAATACGATTGATTTTGAGCCAGATTGTAAGATTTATAAATTAAAAAATAATATTGGCGATAATTATATTTTGATTTGTAGAGATTATCAATTTGATGATATGGACGCAGAAGAGAGGATTTTTGCTAATGAATTAGGAATTACGATTCTCGATAGATTCAAGTGTAATCATAATTATTTCTTTAGCTCTAAAAAATTTGACAATTTTGAGTATGTTTTTTCATTAGCACGAATCGCTTAGTGGGGAATTTTTGAATTTTTCCGTGCTAATATGAATATTAGTATGGATAATCAAATATACCAGGAAATTTTAAAACTCTACGAAAAATATCTTTTAAAACCAGCCTCTGAATTTTCGGTGCAAGATTATAATAATTTCGAGCAGGAAATGTGGAATTTGAAAGAGAAATTCAGCTACGAATCTAGTCCGTTTTTATTTTTACCAGATCCAGCTAAGGATGCCGATTTTTTCATGATGAATGCATCTAGTGACGGATTTATCGAGCCAGAATTGTATGATAAACAGAAATACTTAGACATGATGCAGGAATCTTATCAAAAATTAAAGAATAAGTTAGCTTAATCCCTTACTCTATTAATTAATTCCATTCCATAGACCTAAGAGATTTTAGAAAAAACTACACCCAACTTTCACCATCAAGTTCTTTAATGAAGCCATCCATGAAGTCTTTTGCTAGCACTTGTGTGGGTTCGTAATCTAAATTCTCTGGGTAAAGTGAGCTTCTTTTCCAATCTAACGCCACATAAAGTGAGGTAGTTAAACTGCTTACCATCTCATCATCAAGATCAGATGGTTCACCAAAATTATCATCTATAAGATCAGCATATTTTTCAATATCTGGTTCCAATTTCTCTAATTCGGAAAGAGAGGATGCAGAGCGCATTTTATCAATAATTATGTGACCATCCTCAATGACTTGATTGATGAGTTTAGCTCTTTCTAAATAATTCATATCACAAATATAACATTATTTTCCTACTCTAATCCCTCAAGTGCAACACTTCGAGAAGTTAACTCAGGGGAATACTTGATTTTTTATACAAAATATCGTAGAATATTTTTGTTTCTACGTTAAGCTAAAAACATAGCTTTGTTCTTTAAGAAAGGTTGGTGACAAGTATGCCAAGAAGTGCCGAATTGGACAGTTTATTTGCTCGCAAGCAGGAGGCTTTTGAGCGCAAGCAAGCCGCATTCCAGAAATATGTCGATGCCAGAAATCGCGCAAATGAAGCATATGACAGAATGCAATCAGCATGGGGTCAAAGAGTTGCTGCTCGAGAGGAGATGAATCGAGAATTCGAAAGTATGCAGCAATCGAAAGATAGCAGGGATGCTATCTGGGCCGATTTTAATCGGCTTTGTCAGGAAAATAGTTCCAGGATTGATCAAATCCGCCGAGAAGCCGATATGGAGCATGAAATGATGAAAAATTGTTTCGATAGTGCTAGTGCGGCTTACGAATATGGCAATAAGGCGGATGCTCCAATGTATGCTAGTGAAGGCCATGCACATAAGGACCGGCGAGATAGCTTAAATGCTGAAGTCGGAAGGCTTATCCAGGAAATCAATAACGCCAAGGCTAATGCTAAATGGCAAACATCCAGCTCACATAGCAGCTCATTTCAGTTCGCTAAAAGTAACTTCAATAATGCAAAAATGGTGCATGAATCTGCTGAGGCTGAATTTAAAAATGCTAAAGCCGAGAGAGATGCCTATAAGGCTGAATTTGATTCCGCTCAAGCGGAATTCGAACGGCTAAAGGATGCGTGTCAAAGAAAACTCAATGAGGTTAAAGAAAATAACCGAAAAGAGCGAGAGCGCATTCTGGATAAGGCAGGAGTTAGCTATCTGAATAGGCAAGACGCTAAAATTGTAAAGAAAGCTGACGGAACTACGCAAGTTTATCATGGCGGACTCGGCTCTGGCGATGGTTTCGGTCATGGTCATGTTGCACTTGATCAATCCGGTAAGAAGACCTATAGTCGTGAAGCTTTTGAAAAACATGGTAGTCAAAATTATGTTGATCAGAAAGAAAGCAAATGGACTAAGAAGGAGTGGGGTATTATTGGTGACGATCATGAAGTTACATTTGCTATTGGAATTAATGAGCGAGAAGGGCAAACCGTTATTGCAGATGGATTTCTAAGTAAGAGGGAATTTCATAGTCATCATAATCATTATGGAAAAAATGATAAAACCAGATTTCCAAATGAACCAGATTGGATTGAAGATAGTGAGAAACACAAAAATGATCATTACTATACTGGTCCAGGTCACTAATCTTATTGCTAAAATCGACCTTAATTGGTCGATTTTTTATATCCAGCTCTCACCATCAAGCTCTTCGATAAAGCCATCCATGAAATCTTTTGCTAGAATTTGTGTGGGTTCGTAATTTAAATTCTCTTGGTAAAGTGATTTTCTCTTCCAATCTAGCGCCACATAAAGTGACATAGTTAGACTACTTTCCTTCTCATCATCAACATCGGATGGTTCACCAAAATTTTCATCAACAAAATCAGCGTATTTGTCAATAATTGGTTTCAGTTCTTCTAATTCAGAAGATTTAGAAATAAGACGCATCCTATCGATGATTTCGTGGCCATCTTCGATGACTTTATTGATAAGTTTAGCTCTTTTTAGGTAATCCATATCACAAATATAGCATTATTTTTATAAAATATCATCATCAAAAAAATGGTATAATATATCTTATGAATAATACGCGCGATGATATTTTACACTTAGCCAAGCTGTCCAATTTGCAGCTCACGGATGCCGAAATTTCCGCCCTCCAGCAGGACGTCACCAATATCGTGGGTTACATTTCCCAGCTTGATGAATTAGATACTACTGGAGTCGAGCCAACCTATCAGGTTTTTGAAATGGAAAATGTTTGGCGTGCCGACGAAATTAAACCTCAGGATGCTACCAGAGAGCAACTTCTCGCGCTCGCACCTGATCAAGCTCAAAATATGATTAAAGTACAGAAGGTTCTCTAATGAAAATTGCTGATTTACATACCTCTGCGGTTTCTTTGGTGAAGGAAGCCTTAGAAAAAGCTAAAAAATACGCTGACCACAATATTTTTATTTCACTTAATGAAGAAGAAGCCTTAAAGAAAGCCGCTGAAATCGACCAAAAAATCCAGAATGGCGAATCGGTCGGGCGACTAGCTGGTGTGCCTTACGCTTTGAAGGATAACTTCCTCAGTAAGCAGGGAAATACTACTGCCGCCTCGAAAATTCTCTCGAACCTCCGTTCGCCAATCGACTCTACTGCTGTCGCCAAACTCGAAGCTGAAGGTGCCATTATGATCGGTCGCACTAATCTCGATGCTTTTGCTCACGGTTCTTCCACGGAAAATTCATTCTTTGGCCCTACTCATAACGCCAAGGATTTTGAACGTGTCGCCGGTGGCTCCTCTGGCGGTTCCGCCGCTGCCGTCGCTCTTGATATTGTGCCTTTTGCTACTGGTACCGATACTGGTGGTTCGATTCGTCAGCCAGCTTCCTTTAACGGCGTCTATGGTTTGAAACCAACTTACGGTACGATCTCGCGCTATGGTGTGGTAGCCATGGCTTCCAGCACCGATGTAATTGGCTTCTTTACCCAAAATCCGGAAGACTTGGATCTCCTGATGTCGATTACTAGTGGTCAGGATGAAAAAGATCTCACTTCCTTGCCGGATTATTACAATGAAACCGTCGTCGAAACTGGTACGAAGAAACGTATCGGTGTGATTAAGGATTTTGATAATGAAAATGTTGCCCCAGAAATCCGCGAAGGTCTCAAAACTCAAGTCGAAAAACTGAAGTCTGAGGGTCATGAAATTGTCGAACTTTCGATGCCGGTTTTGAAATATGCTCTTGCGGTTTATTATGTCGTGGTGCCAGCCGAAGTGGCTTCCAATCTCTCGCGTTATGATGGTATTCGTTACGGCTATCGCAGTTCTGAAGCCCACAGCATTGAAGAAGTTTTTGGTCTCAGCCGCAACGATGGTTTTATGCCAGAAAACAAGCGCCGTATCATGATCGGCAACTTCGTTCTAAGTAGTGGTTTTTATGATGCCTACTATCTCAAGGCTCAAAAAGTCCGTACTCTCATTATCAAGGCTTACGAAGAAGCTTTTGAAAAGTGTGATTATATTCTCACGCCAGTTTCGCCGTCTCCGGCTTTCAAATTAGGTGAAAAAATCAATGACCCAGTCGCCATGTATCTTGAAGATGTCATGAGTGTGCCTATTAATCTCGCTGGCTTACCAAGTTTGGCCATTCCAATCAATCGTGATAAGGATGAACTTCCAGTCGGTTTGCAATTAATCGGCCCACGTCGCAGCGACCGTAATCTCTTGCAATTTGCTAAGGAGAACTTCGCATGAATTCGCCCGTCTTTATTCTCTTAATCGCTGTACTAGCTGTGGGGATTTTAGTTTTTATTTCAATCTCTCAGCTCGGTAACCGTACCCATACTTTCGATAAGGAAGATTATCAAGCTAACTTCCTCAAGATCGAAAATAATCTCTCGCGCGATAATCCCTTGAGTTTTAATTATGCCCTCATCGAAGCCGATAAATTACTCGATAAGGCCATGATGGAACTTGGTGCACCAGGTAAAACTATGGGCGACCGCCTCAAAGCTTCCGGCCATCGTTTTACGGAGTTGAATTCAGTTTGGTATGTCCATAAGAAACGCAATCAAATTGCTCACGAGCAAAACTTCCAACTTGATTACAATCAAAGTCGTCGCGCTTTAGAAACTTACAAACAAGCATTAAAAGATTTAGGAGCTATCTAATGTCAGAAAATTCAGCTTACGAAATTACTATCGGTATTGAATGTCACGTTCAGCTCGCGACCAAGACTAAACTTTTTTCTGAAGTCGACAATGATGCTCGCGGTAAGGAGCCTAACTCTTGTGTTTCGCCGGTCGAATACGCTCTTCCGGGTATGTTGCCACGCTTGAATGAGGAAGCCGTGCGTCTCGCTACCCGTGCTGGTCTAGCGCTTAATTCCAATATCAATCTAATTTCACGTTTTGATCGCAAACATTATTTTTATCCTGATTCTCCGAAGGGTTACCAGATCACCCAGATGTATCAGCCAATTATTGGTCCAGGCTTCGTGGAACTACCTAATGGTACGAAAATCCGCATCGAACATGCTCACCTCGAAGGTGATGCGGGTAAGCTCACACATTTTGATACCTATAGCTTGGTAGATTTGAATCGTGCTGACACCCCACTGATTGAAATTGTCTCTATGCCGGACATTCATTCCAAGGAAGATGCGCGGGATTATTGTAAGGAGCTTTGGCGTATTTTGACTTTTGCTGGTGTGACTTATGGCGATCTTTATAACGGCAATATGCGTTTTGATGTGAATATTTCATTAGCCAAAAAAGGTAGCACTGAGCTGGGCACGCGTGCCGAAATTAAGAATCTCAACTCCTTCCGCTCCGTCGAAATGGCGGTCGAATATGAATACCACAGGCAGAAAAAATTGCTGGATAATGGCGAAAAAGTAGTTCAGGAAACCCGTGGTTGGAATGATAATACTGGTAAAACCACTTCCCAGCGTAGTAAGGAAGAGGCTAATGATTATCGCTACATGCCAGAACCAGATATTCCACCAATTCATTTGACCGAAGAATATGTCGAGGCCGAGCGCACTAAGTTAGTCCGCTTACCAGCTGATTATCGCGCCATGCTCCGTGTGGTAATCCCAGAGGAACAACTCGAAATTCTTCTCGATCATCAAAATCTCGTCGAAAGCCTAGCCGAATTAAAGTCCGCTTATGATGCTGATGGTATTGAGAAGGAAATCACCAAGAATGCCATCCAGAAGATTTCTAATCTTTATACCTCGGTGCTCCTCGCGGAAGAAAATAGTAGCCTTTTGAATGATGAACTTCCGACCACCATGCAGCTTCGCGAACTTGCTGAGATGATTAATAAGAATGAGCTCTCTTCCACCAGTGTCAAAGAAGTCTTCCTGCGCTTCTTCGACCCAAATATGCATCACAAGTCGGCTCGCGAAATCGCTAAGGAACTCAATCTGCTTCAAGAAAACGACCTTGGTGCCTTATCTGATATTGTCGATCAAGTCCTAACTGATCCAGCCTGCGCCCAGGCCGTCGCCGATTTTAAAGCTGGTAGTGAAAAAGTTATCGGCTTCCTCGTTGGACAAGTCATGAAAGCTTCCAAGGGTAAAGCTAATCCAGCCATCGCTCAGAAGCTTTTGCGCGAAAAACTACAATAAAATATAGGCATTAGTCGCCCGTCCTAAAATCCGGCCCCAAAGCCGGGTTTTTTGTCGGCTAAAATTCCACTACCCGATTCTACTTATGCTATAATAAGTAAAAGTTAAGACCACAAGAAAGAAAATATGAAGCTATATAGTAATGAGATTGTTTTTCGTGGTCATCCTGATAAAGTTTGTGACCAAATCAGTGACGCCCTTCTTGATGCCTTCCTTTCTGGTGATTCCAGCTCCCGTTGTGGTATTGAGGTGATGGGCGGTAAAGGTAGGATTTTTATTACCGGTGAAGTGACCTCGGCTACGAAGGTCGATATCGAATCTGTGGTGATGCGAGTCTTAAAAGAGGTCGGTTACATTAATGGTGAGAATGCGGAAAATCTCACTCCTTCTGGTACACTCGCTGATTTTGAAATCGTTAATAATCTCGGCGTCCAGAGTCAGGATATTGCCCTCGGTACGAATGATGAGGTGGGTGGCGCCGGCGACCAGGGAATGATGTTCGGTTTTGCCTGTGATGACAATGCCGAATATAAGCCAACCGCCATGGTGATTATGCAAGAATTTTCTAAATTCTACGATGAACTACGTCAAAAAGATTCCCGCTTCCTCGCCGATGGTAAAACCCAGCTCACTGGTGAATACGACGAGAATATGCATCTTACCAAGATTAAAGACTGGACCATCAGTTATCAAAATACCGAAACTGATCGCGCCGAAACCGACCGAATTCTCATCGACAAGGCTCGCGAAATCGCCGGAAAATATGGCGTAGAGGTCGAAAAATTCCTCGTTAACCCAACTGGTAAATTCCTCATCGGTGGGTTCATGGGTGATGCTGGTCTCACTGGGCGCAAAATCGTGGTGGATAGTTATCAATCTTTTGCTCCGGTTGGTGGTGGTGCCTTCTCGGGGAAGGACCCGTCTAAGGTGGATCGCTCTGCTGCTTATAAGGCACGCGAAATTGCCGTGGATTATCTCAAGCGCTATAATTTGCATTCTTGCGAAGTGCAACTTTCCTATGCTATTGGTATTGCTGAGCCACTGGCAATCTATATCAAGGGTGATGGCAAAAATATCACGCCAGAGCCAGAATTATATGCTGCCTGTACGCCAAAAAACATTATCAAGGATCTCGATCTCTTACATAAAAAATACGAAGATACTGCCAAATTCGGCCACTTCTAAAAACCAAGAAAAGAACCTCATCTCGGGGTTCTTTTTTTAGGTTACACATCGAAATATTAGAGTCTTATTTTAGACCTTGAATAAAACCATAAATACTATAAAATAAAGTTAGAAGCATAAGCACAAAAATCAAAAGGAAAGGTAGTATGTCTAAAATTAAAACATTTTTTAAGAGGCCAGCGCAGGTGTGGCAGCGTATTTTTGGTTTCTTGCCGATTGTCTCGCTTGGTGGCATAGCGTTCATTCTTGGCACCTTTGCCATCGCGCCAAATTTTATGAATTTCGCTCATGCAGAAGAAAAACCGGCTCTAAAGCCTAGCGACATTAATCTGTCTATCAGTGTGAATGAAACGTTCCATAAGTTTAATGACGTCTATCTTACTTCGGACGGGGTTGAACATGAAGACCAAAATAATGTTACTTTTAAGCCATTAGTTGAGACAAATAATCCTGCAGGCTATAAGGTTTACTTCTCAGATGTTGATGAAGACACCAATATGCGTAGCGTAGATGCCACTGTGACCGACACTATTCGCTCTGCGGTTCCTTCGGATTTTGAGAATGGCGAACCGAAAAATACCTCAGATAATTACTGGTATTGCGGTATTTTAGAGGTTCCAAAAGGGCCTACGGGAGAAGTGGTGAAAATCAACTCCACTAATAATGACATGTCAATTCCAGCCAGGAGTCAGCAGAAATTAATCGACGAGGTTAAGTATGTAAAACCAAATAACAATCAAAATGGTGTATTCTGTAATATCTCGGTAAATAAGCAATTAGCCCCATCGACTTATGTCGGTAAAATGATTTTTACTACCGTAGCTAATACTAATAATTTGAAACCAGCTACCCTCAAGGACGGGTATTCAACTTTCCGTAGAATTCCAAACAATCGGTGGTTTAAGAACTTTAGATATGCCAAGCCAACCCCAGAAGATTTTTCTACCGAAGTGAAAAATGACGAATCTATTGTCTCAAATATAAAACCAGACTATGTGTATATTAAACCTGGTGTGCCTAGTCCATCCTGTCCTCCTACGATAGGATCGGGACTTGATATGTTTAATCTCACTGCCAATAATACGGATGATGAAGAACCAGTTTTGATTTGGGCTCCTTCCGGTTGTGATAATGATGGTTTACGTTGGTGGTCTCCGTCAGGAACCTTGAAACTTGGTGAAAACTGTTCTAATTTCTTCTCTACGGCTAACGCTCCACGTTTTGATAATCTAGACCTTTCTGGTATTGATGTTTCGAAATGCAAGAACATGGAGTCTATGTTTGAACGAACTGATGAAGGATTTAAGAGAATCAATTTCGGTGATAATCAATTCTCCTCTGAATTAACTAACACTAAGAAGATGTTCAAGGGTAACAGTAAACTGGAAGATATAAGAATTAATTATAATCTTGATTTGACCTATGTTCCTGAGAGCAGCGAGATGTTTGAGGGTGATACAAGTCTATCTGGCTTATACCATAATAACGGTTACTGTGTATTTACCGAATATAATACCTTAAAAACTGATGGCTCTATGGCCAAAGCCATTAGCGGGTATTTTCATCGCACCTATGGTGATAATAATGAATGTATTATTGGCCCTGGACAACCTTCACCTGGCCC
>ERZ773197.3049-NODE-3049-length-10019-cov-2.950923_pt1 | contig 10019 bp, 6 predicted proteins | sample MGYA00580999_ERZ773197 | MGnify/ENA primary metagenome ERZ773197 (study PRJEB29015, sample SAMEA2738166) | human oral metagenome | biome: human oral; feature: human-associated habitat; material: saliva | place: China | collected 2185 ... | reverse complement strand
TATTGATCCAGATAAAGGCGCAGAAATCTTTGACGCAATTCGCCCAGCCATCATTTCAGCATTTCCAAACTTCCAATCCGGTAGCGAACAAATCGTCAATATGACAAGTTTCCTTACAGGTCTCAATCGTAAAGACGTCATTAAGACACTAAATCAAGAAAATATTGAAGAAATTGCTAAAGAGATCCAAGATTCTAATAGTACCTACCATAAAAATAGCAACACAGCTACCCGTGAGATTAAAAAATATCTTAGTGGACTTACTGCCAGTAATGCTGCTGCCATGAAAACCGATGTCCTAAATGGCATTCTCAACCGTCTTGTAGCCGAAAATTATGAACTAAACCCAGATGATCTAGCCGGTCTTGACGATGAGGCCAAAGCTAAAAAGAAAAAAGAAGCCTACGATGAAGCAGTAAATAAGGCCTATAAAGAAATCAATAAGATCTTCAGAGAAAACGGTGTTATCGATAAGCTTGGTCGTCCAAACACCAACCTCTTCGACAACATGAAGAATGGTCTTGCTAAAATTCTTGAACACGACGTTAAAGAATCCAAGAAACGTCAAATTATTGAGAACGAAAAAGACCGCAAGGCCGCATCCTAAAACAAAACCTGATTATAAAATACATCCGCACACCGTGGGTGTATTTTATATTTTCCACCACGTTTATGGTAAAATAATTCTATATGGCAACATACAAGGTCCCTCAAGACGTTGAGGCGGAAGATAAACTCCTTGGCCCTTTTACCTTTCGACAGTTTATCTATCTTCTCATTTCCGCAGCAGGTATTGCTATTATTTTTGGCCTTTTCCAAATTTTTCCACTACTCGCCATCATCCCGATCCCATTCACCTTCTTCTTCTTAATTCTTGCTCTACCTATAAAAAAAGATCAACCAATGGAAGTTTATCTAGCATCCATTGCCAGCTTCTATCTCAAACCAAACACTCGTCGCTGGACTCCTGGGCAAAAGGAAACTACTATCAAAATCACTGCCCCTAAAATTATTGAAAAACCCCGCGCCAGAAATATTACCGAAGAAGAAGCTTCCACCCGCCTCTCCTTTCTTTCCAATCTCGTTGATTCTGAGGGCTATGCAATTCGCGGCAATAGTAATTTCAATGAAGATTTCATCGCAGAGAACAACAATATTGTTGATATCCTCGACCAGGATAGCAATCAAAATATCAATCAAATGATTGCTAAAGAACAACAAAATCGCCATGCCGCCTTAATTTCAAACATGAAGGCCGCTATCTCTAATGCCGACCAAAATCTTCCGCCAACTTTTACACAAAACAATACTCAAACCCAATTTACTACTCAGCCACAATACGTTAATGGTTTTATTAACCAAACTTCCGCCGCCCAGGTTAATCAAGGACTTCAAAATCTTGCCAACAATCAAGATTTCACCATCGACACTATTAGTAAACAAGCTAATCGTCTCACTCAATCAGCTCAAACAGTCCAAACAGCCCAGGTAGCTCAACCTCCGCAACCTCAGGTCTTTACTCAACCTCAACAATCTCAGGCCTTTACCCAATCTCCACAACCTCAAATCTTTACTCAAACCCCACAAAACCAACTTCAATTTGCCCAACCGCAATTTACTCAACCTCAATTTACCCAGCCTCAACCACAGTTCCAGCGCCAATTCCAGCAACCGCCATCTCCTTACCAATTCCAGCAACCATACCAGCCGCAATTTACTCCACCAACTCCACCAACTCCACCGGCTAGTTCAGACAATTTTACCGGCATCTTCACTCCACCAGCCTCATAATAATTTTTAAAAAGGAAGCATATGAATCCACAACAACCCCAAAATCAAGCTCAGCCTAATTTCCAGTCAGCACCTCAAGTGCCGCAGGCTCAAGCTCAGAATTCCAACATCCCCGCTTCTGGCTATCCCGCCAATAATATTCCACTCGCACCACAATCCGACAGTACCGCCAACGTGGTTCAGGATAACCCTTCTTCCACCCAGTCCACCCTCCTCATCTCCGAACTCCGCGATGGCTTAATTATTATGAAAGATGGCTCCTTCCGCGCCGTCGTCGCCTGTAAATCCATCAACTACGACCTGATGTCCGAGCCTGAACGTGACGGTATCGAATATGGTTATAAAGGCGTCCTTAACTCTCTCGAATTCCCAATTCAAATCCTTGTCCGTTCTCAGCGCATCGACATCGCTCCATACCTCGAACGTCTTGCTGATATTCGTCGTAATAACGACAACATGCTCCTCGGTGTATTAATGGACGACTATATTAACTTCATCGATCAAGTTTCCCAAGAAGCAAACATTATGGATAAATCCTTCTTCGTTGTCGTTCCATATTATTCATCCCCAGAACTCGAAAAAGCCAGTACGCAAAGTCAAAACATCTTCAATCTTCTTTTCGCCACAAAAACCTCTGAAATCACTAGGATTGATCGCAACACCTACGACAAAGCAGTTACTGAAATCAATAACCGCGTTCAAGCCGTCATTGGTGGCCTCTTTAATATTGGCATCCACTCCGTCCGCCTCAATACCAAAGAACTCGCCGAGCTCTTCTATAACTTCAACAACCCGGACACAGCAGTGAGGGAACCGTTTATTGATTTTAATAAAATGGGCACTATTTATACTAAAAAAGGTGAAAAACCAGAGACAAAACCACTAAATTAAGGAAGAAATATGGCAAAAAAGAAACTCACCGCTGCCGAACTTGCAGCTCAAGCACAATCAATGGAAGACGCCGAAATTCAGCGCGCGTTTGAACAGGGTATCACCACTCTCCGTGATCTTATTTCTCCTTCCTCAATTGAAATTCAATCCGACCATTTCCGTCTCGGCACCAAATATGGCCGCACGCTCTATATTTACGGTTATCCTCGCACCATCAGTACTGGCTGGCTTAGTCCACTCATCAACATGGATGAGGTTCTTGATATTTCCATGTATATTTATCCGGTCGACACTACTGTGATTATGAAAAACCTTCGCCGTAAAGTCACCCAGCTTGAAGCTGATATTTCCTTAAATGCTGAAAAAGGTCGTATTCGTAATCCTGAAACCGAGCACGCCATCCAGGATGCCGAGGAGCTCCGTGACGACCTTCAGCTTGGCCGCGAAAAATTCTTCCGTTTCGGCTTATATGTTACTCTTTGGGCCGACTCACTTGATGAACTAAATTTCGTACAACACAAAATTGAAAACTATTTTGGCTCTGCCATGATCTTTTCTAAAGTTGCCACTTCTCAGCAAGAGCAGGGAATGAACTCCACCATGCCAATGGCTACTGATCAGTTAATGATTCGCCGCAACATGAACACTAGCGCCATTTCCACTTCCTTCCCATTCACTTCTGCTGACCTTACTCAAGAAAAAGGCATTCTTTATGGAGTTAACCTTCATAATAATGGTCTCGTTATCTTCGATCGTTTCACTCTAGAAAATGCCAATCTCGTCGTCTTCGCTAAGTCAGGTGCTGGTAAATCCTTCGCAGTTAAGCTTGAGGCTATCCGCTCCATGATGATGGGAACTGAAATTATCATCATCGACCCTGAAAACGAGTATCAAAAACTCTGTGATGCTGTTGGTGGCTCATATGTTCGACTCTCTCTCAACTCCGATGTTCGCATTAATCCATTTGATCTACCAAAAGTGATTGATTCTGAGGATGCCTCTGACGCACTCCGCGCTAATCTTGTCACCCTCCATGGTCTTTTCCGCCTCATGCTCGGTGGCACTCAATCTGGCCCTGGTGGCCAAACCGTTGCCGCACTTTCTCCTAACGAAGAAGCTGATCTCGATCAAGCTCTCATCGATACCTACGCCCGCGCCGGTATTACTTCAGACCCTCTCACACATCAATCCACCCCGCCAACCATTATTAATCTCTACGATACACTCGCCCACATGGGTGGCTCCGGTCCTCAACTCGCCCAGCGTCTTCGTAAATATGCCACTGGTACATTTGCAGGTATTTTCTCTCAGCAATCCAATATCGATATTAATAACCAAATGGTTGTCTTTAATATTCGTGACCTCGAAGATGAACTTCGCCCAGTCGCAATGTATATTGTCCTGAACCATATCTGGAACATTGTTCGCGCCAAACAAAAACGCCGCATCCTTATCGTTGATGAGGCCTGGCAGCTTATGAAATACGATGACTCCGCCAATTTCCTCTTCTCCCTCGCCAAGCGCGCTCGTAAATATTATCTTGGTCTCACCACCATCACTCAGGACGTTGAAGATTTCATGAGTAATAAAATGGGTCGTGCTATCGTCATGAACTCTTCCATGCAGCTACTTCTAAAACAATCCAGCGCCGCCGTTGATGTTCTATCCGACGTCTTCAAGCTTACCAACGCCGAACGTCAACTTCTCTCTAGTCTTCCAGTCGGTCAAGGTCTCTTCTTTGCTGGCCAATCCCATGTCCATGTCCAAATCGTTGCTTCCGAAACTGAAACCAACCTCATCACCACCAATCCAGTCCGCTATAATCGCTAGTTACAGTCCAATACAATCGCAAGTTTCACTAAATCAAAATAGTAAAAAAAGCCTTTTTCTTATATAATATAACTATGCCAAAGGTCTATTACGGCAAGGATTCCATAACTCCTAACTTTTTGCCGTCCAGTAAAAATTCTGAGACGGAGCTTTTTCGTTCCCAGATTGCCAAGGAATCTTTACAAAATGCTGAGCAGGCCTCTCTTGATACTCTTACAGATTCAGATCGCAAACCTTCCGCCGATACTCTCGAAAACCAACCTCTCTATACCGGAAGTCTTAATCGCCACAATATAAAATCCACCAAAAATCTTGGCTTATCAAAACTCAGTACCGCCAAAAAAATCAAAAAATACTCTCCGGTTGCACTTGCTTTTGGTGCCTTCCTGGCCGTTATTCTTTTCCTCTTTTTTTCCGTCAGCAACCTAGGTAATCAAATTGAAATTCTCATCACGAGGGCCACTGACACCATGTTTGGTTCCTATTCCGAAAACACTCTTAGAATCACCGAAGAACTTCTCGCCAAGAAACAAGGTGCCTTTCCAAAATATTTTGAAAACCGTTTGAAGACCAACGGTATTGAAGTAGTTGATGCCGGCTCCAGCTATCATTTAGTCTATGACGGCGCCACTATTACCTCCGAAAATTTCCGCAATTTTTATGCCAAAAATATTGCCTTTCAAGAAGCTTTTACCCGCGCTAAACGCGCTCGTGCCTCCAATTTCTTTGATAAACCAGCCACTATGAGTCTCGCCAAAATTGGCATCACTAGAAATCTCTTTTCCGCCTTCAAAAATACCGGCAATAATGAAACAGATACTAAAAATTATCAAACCACAGAAGAAGGAGTTTTTGGCGACAAAACCAATTCTAGTATCAATACCACCACGGAAACTGAAGATACTGACGAAAGAGGGAATAAAACTACAAAAATCTCCAAAACTGGCGAAGATATCGATAGTAGTAATATCGAAGGTGACACTCCAAATATTAAAGCCAATAATTATTTATTAAGTACCGCTGGGCGCGTCGCCGAAGCTGGTGGTCTTACTTGTACCGCACTCAAAGTTGCCAACCTTATCTCAGTTGCCATTGCCGCCAATGAAATCTATCAAGCCATGCATTTCTTCATGAGTAATCAAGAAAATATCAGCAAAACTAAAGCTGGTTATGGCAACGAAGCGGCCGCCAATTCTGTCCTTAATTTCCTCAACACTCCAGCCACTACTGAATACACCGATGTCTCCACTGGTGAAAAGAAAACCGTCACTGGTGCTCCTATTCAAGCCGAAGGATTTGGCAATATCCTAGCTGGTGAAAAAGTTAACCTAAATTACACCAAAAACTTCTCCATCAACTCTGCCTTTCTTGCCACTGGTTTTGCTCTAGGTCTCACCACCGCTCGCGCCCGCGCCTGTGGTGGCATTCGTGCTGTTGGTGCCGCTATTAGTCTAGCTACCCTCGCCTTTGGGGGCGGTCTTATTAAAACTGCCGTTACCCTCCTAAAGACTACTGTTGTAAATGTCGCTCTCGCCAGTACTATTGCTGGTATGCTTTCCATCCTCCTCCCATATATTCAAAAAGTTCTCTTCGAAAATCCAGTAAAAAACCTCGTTGGTAAACCAGCTGGTGAAAAATACGTTCAAGGTGCTGCCCTAATTAACAAAAAAGTTGGCCGTTCAACCTCCGGACAAAGTCTCGCTTCCAAAGAAGCTGCCACCGCCTATTATAAAGAGACCCTCATCGCCGCAAACAGGGAAGCAGAGCTTGATCGCAAGTCTAAAAGCGCTTTTGACGCTTCCAGTCCAAACACCTTCCTCGGTTCCATCCTAGGCCGCTTCAGCCGTATAACTAGCTCCGCCACTCTTTTCTCTAGCCTCTCAAATCTAAGTGAGGTTTCCAAAAATTCCTTCAGCTCCATTCTTGGTCACGCTGGACAATCCGTCCTTGCCGCAGATGGTTCTGAAGGATTCACCACTGACACCGAACTCGCCGGCACCGATTATCAAAAAATTTTTGGTAATGACGAAGATTGCGAAGCTCTTGCCAGTATTGGTGCCGCCTGTGATATGTATGGCGGAGAAGTGATCGCCACTGACGTCACCACCGAAAAACTCAGCTCCACCGATCCTGAATATCAGCGCGTTGTCAATCAAAACATCCGTAAAAATGCCGAAGGTTTTGATGAGGTCATTCCAAACTCTCTTCTCGCCCATAAAACCATGTTCTGCGACGAGCGTGATTCGCCATTTGGTCACTTTGATGCCAATATTGCCAATGCCATGAACACTAATCTCGGTTTCGCAAACAGTATTCCGATCATCTCGGAAGCTGTTGAGCTCTATAATGCGGTTTCTGATATGTCACCAGAAACTCAAGGCTGGGCCTCTGGCGCCTATTGTGTTATGGGTAGCCAAAATCCACACTGGCAAGAACTTAAATATCTTCAACATTACACTGAACAAACTCGTATCTGCACTCAAATCAAATGCGCTAGCGTTGTTGACTCAGAAGGGAATGATCGAAACCCAATCACCGCTTATAAAGAAGCATATTATGCAAAAAACCCAATTGACACCTCTCGTTCCGGTATTCTAGCCCGAATTTCTGGCATTACTAAAAACCAAGCTGAAACCGTGATTGCGTTCTTCGACTATGCTAATTATCTCGCGAATTATCAACCACCAAAAGCAGAAAAATCAGAATTCACTCTCAAAAGTCTTACAGAAGAAACCCTAACCTCTAAAAACTCTTTAAGTTCAGTAGCAAAAATCTCTTCCGTATTAACCAACAACTCCGACTCAAATCACCAATTCGTCTACCAAAACCTTACTCAATCTTCCTATGCTGATTTAAAAACTATTTCAAGAAATAGGAGTTACCTAGTATGAAAAACCTCGTCACTTACATAAAGCATTTTGCCTTAAGTATTAAAAGAATCAATCACAAAAAGGTCCTTCTCTTACTTCTAACTCTCATTGTTTCCATTCAACCAGCTAAAGTTTTCGCACTTAAAGAATCCGAATGGGACATCTTCGATATTAACGGTATTTATTATTATGATCGAGATGCCGAAAACTGTGTTACCTCAAATCTTTCCGGCACCATTGGCAAGCTCTATGATGGTTCCGAAATCATCAGTAAATCCGACCTCGATAAGATTAACGCCAACCGCCCAGTTTATGAAAAATCTGCCGCAAGATATGGTTTTCCATGGCAACTCATCGCCACTCTTCACTATCGCGAAACCAGCCTTCGTCGCTACAACCCAACTAATGGTCAAGGTATTTATCAGCTCTATTCTTACACTGGAGGCGGTCACAACAGTAACGCTTTCACTAACTTTGGTGAAGTTTCTGAAGCTGAATTTCAAAGACAAACTGACATTATGGCCGATCTCTTACAAAATAATTACGGCGCCGGCCTAAACTTAAAAACCGATGATGGAATCAAAACCCTCCTTTTTCGATATAATGGCACCGCTCGCTCCTACATTTCACAGGCACGCACTCTTGGTTATACCGAACAAGAAGCTGCCCGCGGTGAAGGTTCACCATATGTTATGAATCTTGCCGACAGTAAGCGTGATTCTAGAAAAAATTCCAACTGGCTCATGATAAAAACCGACCACGGACACCCAACCTCCGCTAACCTAATTCCAGGTGCCTTCCTTATCTTTTCTGCTCTCGGCGGCTCAAATGGTATCAGTAATTGTTCAGGTAGCGGTGGCGGCAATCTCAGTATTAATCAAACCGCCCTTAATCTTGCCTGGGCAAATACTGGCCACGGCATTACCCCAAACGATAATTATCGTAACGCACTTATTGAAACTGGCATTAATCGACTTGGCGATCGCTGGTCTATGATGGGTGCTAGCTGCGATGCCTTTGTTGCTACCGTTATTCGTTATTCAGGAATCGATAAAAATTTTGTTTGCTGCGGTGTCAGTAATGGTGGTCCAACTTCAAACTATGTCAAAAACTCTGGTAAATTCGTTGAAGTTGAAAACCGACAAGGCTCCCTCAAACCTGGTGACATTCGTCTCAGTTCCGGACATATCGAAATCTATGTTGAGCAAAACGGTGTTGGCAAAATCGCCTCCGCTTCTCACGGTTCCCGCACTGGCGAACTGCTACCTTTTTACGACAACTCTCGTACTTTCAAAGCATATCGCTATATTGGAAACACTAATATCTAATACCTAAAATAAAAGGCCAAACATGATCACAAAAAGTACTATCACTAAAAAAACAAAGTATCAAAATACACAAAACAAAAATACGTCAAAAAAATCTCTTCTTTCCATCATTATGAGTTTTTTAATTTTGGTTCTTATCATAATCATTGCTGCCTTTATTAATTGGATTACCAACTTCGATAAAACCGCCACACTAGATTATTATCTTGCCCCAGCTTCTGCTTCTTTCATAATTGATGGAAAAACTTATCAAGGTGACGCCAAAATAAAACTAAAACCAGGGAACTATACAATAAAAATTTCCAGCGCTAATTTTCAAGAAATCACCCGTGATCTCGAATTAAAAAATAATCAAGTTACTTATCTCTATGAAGCACTTGAACCAGATTCCGAACATCAAGATTATTATAAATCACATCCAGACGATGAATCTCGCGTGCAACACATTGCTGATTTTAAAGCTGACCTAGAACGCAAAAGCTACACTGATAGCGATCCAATCTTTAAAGTCACACCATATTCCAGCTATCAGGCCGGCTTCTCTATTATTGCGGAAAAACAGACTCAGACCACCAAAGTTAAACTAAAGATCACTCTCTTCACTTGCTCCGATCAGCAAATCGAAGAACTCAAAACTGCTGCCTATAAATATCTCACCGACAACAAACTTAATCCTAACAACTACGACATTGAGGTTACTAGCTGTTAACTTAGTTATACTTCTTCCACTGAAGTAATAATCACCTGGTTATCCTTAAAATTCCTCACCAAACATTTTTGTCTAGTATTATCCAATTCTGAGAACACATCATCAAGTAACACCACTGGTTTTTTACCAGTTTCTTGAAAAATTAAGTCTGCTTCAATAAACTTCATCGCTAAAATCATCGATCGAAGCTCACCTCGGCTCGCCGTCCCATCTGCTTCCTTCTCATTAAATAAAAACACAAAATCATCACGATGAATCCCAAACCCAGTATGACCTAAAATTAGATCCCGCTCAAACTCTCTTTCCAATCGATTAAAATACTCCGCCTCTGAGACTTCACCTCCAAATAAATCTAATTTCAAAAACACCTGGTCATTATTTTCCGCGATTGAATGATAAACTTGATTAAAAACCATATTTAATTTATCTAAATATTTCTGTCGTTTCTTTCGAATCTCCAAACCATACTTGGCGAGTAGAATATTCCAAGAGAAAAAATCACTGATTTCTATATAACTTCGACTCTGGCTTTTTTCTTTCTTACCGCAAAAATCCAAATCACTACGTTTATCATTATTTTTTATATATTTTTTTAATAAA
>ERZ773197.3048-NODE-3048-length-10022-cov-7.501756_pt1 | contig 10022 bp, 16 predicted proteins | sample MGYA00580999_ERZ773197 | MGnify/ENA primary metagenome ERZ773197 (study PRJEB29015, sample SAMEA2738166) | human oral metagenome | biome: human oral; feature: human-associated habitat; material: saliva | place: China | collected 2185 ... | reverse complement strand
CGAAGGCGGCGGCCCCAGTTCGTTTCACGTGAAACGTCAGTCGAGCCCAACTTCGCGGAGCGCGTCCCCGAGCATCTCCACGATGACGGCGCCTTCGTCATCGCCTTCCTCGAAGGCCGGCCTCAGTCGAGCCTCCACGGCGCCGCCTTCGCTCCGGACCACCACGGTGCCGTGCTCGACGTCGAAGGACCGCACCCTCGAAGGCCTGCCCCAGTGCCTCTGGGCCTCCGTTCGGGCGACTTCGTACAGGCCCAGTACCCGGGCCAGGGCCTCCGCCGAAGTCAGCCTCAGAGCTCGGGTGCAGGCCTCCGTCACGGAGGCGCCCGTGTCATCGTAGACGCTCCCGAGCCGCTCCAGCACGGCGGCCTCCATCCGCTCCCAGACCGTCTCGGCGTCGACGGGATCGTCGGGGTCCTGCCCCGCGCAGTCGTGCAGCCAAAGCTCCACCCGCTCTTCGTCGGAGAGCCGGTCCCAGAGCCTGCCGACGGCGTCGGCCTGGATCGCGCTCCACTCGGAGTCGACCTCGAAGGCGGCCTCCGGATCGTAGCAGTAGTCCGCCTCGAAAGGCAGCTCTCGGCCTCCGTCCAGGCTCCACCCCGCGTCTGTGAGGGCGTCGGAGGCGGCGTCCAGGAGGTCGGCGTCGGAGACGGCGGTGAGGTAGCGGTTGATCATCAGGGTTTCCTTTCTCTCTGTCTTCCTGATATCTCTAGTCTAGTCGGCCCGGAGGCCGCTGTCAAGCGGCCTCCGGTGTGATGTTGTTAACACCAGTCGAAGAAGCACTGCAGCGGCGTCGGGAGGTGCTCCACGAGCTCTTCGGAGGTGGACATTAGACCGTAGAAGGCGTCCCAGACGGCTTGTGCGAAGTCGAGCCAGGTCATCTCAGGCCTCCCATCCGCGGTTCTGACGGCGGCTCCGGCGTCGAGCGCGCTGGCGCTCGCGGTCTGCCCGGAGGCTGGCGACGAAGTCCGGGACTTCGGTTTCGGGGATGAAGGTGGTGGTGTGCATCAGCTGGTTCCTTTCTCTCGTCTTTGCTGATATCTCTAGTCTAGCGGGCGACGGCGGGGATGTCAAGCCCGATGTTCGTGATGTGCGTCACTGTGAGGCCGAGTATGGTCGGCTCGGGCCGGACTCCGGCGTAGGCGTCCCAGCTCGGGGCCCGGCCTTCGCCGGCGCCCCAGCCGGCCAGGAGGCCGGCTGCGACGGAGACGGCCGCCCAGAAGCGCCTCACCAGGCCCACCCGCCTACGTCATCGCGCACACGGAGCTCGGTGGCGAGGGTTCGGCGACAGGTCACCTGGCGGACGTCGAAGCCGGCGTCCGTGAGCTCTGCTTCGAGGTCCTCCAGGAGCCGCTGGCCGCCTTCGTAGGTGCGCGCACCGGGGGTGATCCTGACGTCGCCCTCCAGCGGGGCGTCGATGATGAAGCTGCGGCCGTCTACGAGGCTGACGTAGAGGCTGTAGCCTTGCTCGGAGACGTCGTAGACGGGGATCGTGGCTTCGAGGTGCCGGACGATGACGTTGGCGGTTTCCCAGGTATTCATCGGAGGTTCCTTTCTCTCTTCGTTCCGATGTCTTCATTCTAGCGGGCCTCCGGAGGGGCTGTCAAGCCCCTCCGGAGTGGGATGGCTCACACTTCCACACCCCAGTCGGCGACGGCGCTCCGGAGGGTCGGCCAGGCTTCGGTCTCGCCGCACTCGCGGACCCGGACTGCGCCGTCGGCGTAGACGGTCAGGGTGCCGTCGGGGGTGTCGGCCTGGACGTCTCCGCCCGGGAGGACGTAAGCGAAGCCTCCGAGCTTCTCGGTGAGCGACTTCGCCAGGGCCTGGCTGTAGGGGTACTTCGTGGTCATCGGAGGTTCCTTTCTCTCTTCGTTCCGATAGCTCTATCCTCGCACAGTCGAGCGGCGCTGTCAAGCCCCAGCGGTGTGTCCTTCGCCACATTTCCGGGGTTGCTCGGGGCGCCTTCGGCGCGGCGGACTCCGGGCCCGGCTGCGCACACGGGAGCTCGGGGCCGACGCCGGCGTCGGAGACCCGCCCGAGCAAGTGTGTCCCGGATCACAAATTGTATTTTCCAGGGTTGCTCGAGAGCCTCTCGAGCGTGATGAAGGTCACATTGTGAGGTTTCTCACATGGTTGCTCGAGAGCCCCTCCGAGTGTGAGATTGCTCACATGGTTCCTCGAGCTAGGACTTTAGTCCCGATTTCGGAAAGTGAGACGAAGCTCACATATCGAGTGCCGGGATTTTCGCAACACCGACGTTGCGTAATGGCTCGGGGCCGTCTCCGGAGGCGCACAGCCCGGCTCGGGCCGGCCCCCGCCTTCGGGGGCGCCCCTCAGAGCTCGCAGACGGCCCTCTGAGGGCCTAGCGGGCCTTCGCCGGTAGGGTGGCCCCACCCCGGCTCCGAAGGCGCCTCAGGGGCCATTCTGGGGCGCGTCTGCGGGCATGGGAAGGCCCCCGCCGGGGCGGGGGCCTTCGGGTCAGCCTTCGAAGTCTTCCAGGACGTCTGCCAGGTCTGCGGAGTAGTAGCCGCCGAGCTCTTCGAAGAAGTCGATCTCGATGTCCATTGGGGTTTCCTTTCTCTCTTTCCCCTTTGTTGTACCTCCATTCTATCAACCGCCACCCCCCGTGTCAAGCCCCAGCGGTGTGTCCTTCACCACATTTCTGAGCACCATACGCCACGGTAACCTACCTCGCAGTAACCTTCACCGACGTAGCAGTAGGTTACACCTACGAAGCCGTAACCTACCTCGCAGTAACTTACTCGCCCGTAACCTTCGTCAGCGTAACCTACCACGGGGTAACTTACGCCTACGTAGCAGTAACTTACGGTTACGTAGGTAAAGGTTGTCATTAAACGTTACAAAGAAGCCCCTTTTCGATTTTCGGGGGCAGGTTTCGGGTACAAAGAGGACCATTTTTGAATTTCGGGGCTCAAAGATAATGGAAATTAGAACGGCGGTCGGCGGAACGGACGGTCCCGAGGCGCACACCACACAGCACCGGGCGGTCGAGCGGCACCCCCTCAGGATCACGAGGATCGATTCTGAGGCGATTTCAGCCCCCGACCCAAGCAACCCTACCAGGGCGACCCTGAAAACGCCTCAGAGGGCAACCTCGTGATCCTGAGGCGCAACTGGGCCCACGGGGAGGCGCACACCCCAGGCGCACAGCCCCCCCGCAGCGGAAGCGTGTGAAAGATGTGACAAAACTGAATAGACGCAAAACACGTTGTTCTCAAACGACAGCAAACGGCAAGAAGGGCGGATTCGGCGGGGGTGGTACCCGCTTCTACATAAGGCATACATACCCAGATAACAATAGGGTTATAGGTTCAAAGGTATAGAATTAAGGAAATTATCTTAATAGTATGAATATACAGATATAATGTGTTAGTAAGTTGTGTGGGGGTGGTGTATTAGGAGTAGGACTCGTCCTTATTTCGACATATAGCGAAAGAACTAATACGTTCAGTCCTGAACGATTGAAAGTTGAATCATTCAGTCCTGAACGATCCCCTTTTCACCCCGCTGAACCCGCGACATCTCGCCGATCTGTGTGGTGTGCGACGTGTCAGGTGCGCGCGGGCGCGTGATTATAACACAACCCCTCACAACACTACTGTGACCAACTTCACATTTGACGATTTGACTTGAAATCGATCCGTCCGTATGCTAAAAATCGAGTTGAAATCGATCACGCAATGTGAGTCGAAATCGATCGAAAATACATTTTCGAGTGAGAGGAGAAATCGAAATGAAACGGATTGCCGTGGCGATCGAGGTCGCCGACGAAAATCTGTGTGCGCAAGAAATGCGCACACGGGCCGAACTCGAATACGGGACGAGGACCGTTCTCAATCCGAACTACGCGGACAGAATGATCCTGGTCTTCCCCGACGACGCACCCCCGACATTGAAGGAAGCGCTCGAACGCTTCGGCGTGACGACCGCCACCCCCTCCTCCCTGTGCGATGTGCTGTGCGACCCCGCGGAAGACTCCTCAGCCCCGGCGAGAAAGCGCCTGAGACTTATGTTCCGCGAGTTCAAATCGAACCCGCTGTCCCACGTCGACCTGCGCGGAAAGGACCCGGCAGACCCCGACAAAAGAGCCCGCAAACTCCGCGCCAAGCGCTTCAAGGAGGCCTTCTACGACAACCTGGCGGAGTTCATAGCGTCCAACCCCGGGCTGAGCTACAAGGACTACTGGGATGCGGACCGCCGGCCATACGAGAAGCAGTGGCCGGAGTACAGGGCTGCGGTAAAGATGGCGAAAGACATTAGAGGAAGGGAATAAACAACATGACGCGCTATACAATGCCCGCACGCTCGCAGGGCAAGCTGCATGCACAGCGCACAATGGCCCGCCTCGAACGCGACGACGTTCACAGGTGGGTGTTCGCCTACAACATGGCGCCCGACGTGGAAACCGCTGTGCGCAAGTGGCTCTATCAACGCCTGGACGGCTTCTACTGCGACCTGCAGTTGATGTACACGCCGCGCTTCACCGGCCCTGCGCTAGCCAGGACGCACATCGTGCTGGACAACACCCCTCCACTTCCCTCTATGGCTTACAACGACGAGGCCGTCGAAGTCGACGCCAGCGGCCTGAACGCACTAGACACCGTGAAGGCCCTGATAAAAGCGACGGGGCTGAACCCGCACATGTCCGTGTGCGGGTGGCCATTCTGCTTGGACGACGTGGATGGAGTGGCGTAACGTGACGCTTACAACCTTTTTCGACCTCGCTCTCCTGGCGAGGCTGCCGGGCCGCACGATAGAACCCGCCGCGATGGACCGCGACGGCACTGTGCGCTCCGGGGGCATAACGCTATACGGCCGTAACCCCTTTGCGCACTCGATATGCGTGCAGCCACATGAAGACAAGCGGAAGCCCTTCACGGTGGGCATTGTGCGCGTGCGCACAATGTCGAAGAAGGCGACGTTGGAGCTGTGCGATAGGCTCTCCAACCCCTTGATAGAAGTGGATGCGGTCGTGCACAAGACCTGCCCCGACGTCGTGTGCGACGTGGGCTACGGGATAGCACCGGGTACGGTGATCGACGAGGGGGACGTGCCCCTACCCGATTACCATGTGCTGTGGCCCGGTAAACCCACGACGAACACGGTGTGGACCGCAGTGGAGGACTACACATGGTTCGAGGCGTTTTCGGAAGAGGGGTGCGCGACGGGCATAGCCTGCACACCCGCGTTGCATATGCAAAGTGAACGGAAGACGATAGACGAAAGGGGCGAAGGATGACCGCGACATACATAGCTTTGGAGGGGCCCGACGGCGTGGGGAAGTCGACCGTAGCAGCAGCTCTGAGAGAGCGGCTGCTACGCCGCAGCCCCACGCCTTACTCCGATGTGCGCATACGGCACTTCCCGACTGACACACTCATGCAGTGTGCACAAAGCGAAAACCACCGCCTGAAGGCGGAGGACTACGCGAGGGACATGGAGAACTGGCTCTCCTTCCGACCGGAGCCCGTGCTGTTCCCCAACACGCCGACCGCCTCGAACGAAGAACACGAGACGCTGTACATCCTGGACAGGTGGGCGCTTAGCACCTCGGTGTACGCCTCTCTGCGAAATGAAAAGATCTCGGAGAACGTAGCGCTCACGCTGAGCTGGCTGAACCGCGTTCCGCTGACGACGTTCGTGCTGATGCCCCGCGACCCCTCCACCCTGACGGACCCGGACTACCCGGACCCCGACGGCTACGACCCCCTCGCGGTGACCGAGGCGTACCGGACGTTCCTGACGAACGCATTCGTCGCGGGGGAGCTGTCGAGGTTCATACCGATCGTCGTGGACCCCCGCAACGACACGCCCGATTCCGTGGCTGCGGAGATCGTCGAATGGACCACGGGCTTACAAAGGGGAACGTGACGCACATCTCACACGGGGCGCTTGACTGCCGCCCCGTGTGCGCCTAGACTGTAACCACGGCGGGACAACCGCCGACCCGAGAGAAAGGAACACATTATGGAAGCTATGTCCACTGTTGAGAACGCAGCCACTTGGTTCAATGCGAAAACCGTTACCCATCACCTCGATGTCGTCGACCGCCAGACGGCTTCGATCGTCGACACTCGCACAGCCGAGGGATCGATTGTGCGGATCTACAACGCAGACGGGTTCGAGTTCATGACGTTGAAGTCGGACAGTGTGAGCACACGATTCGAACCCCTCTTCGGCGAGAAACTGGTCGATGCGCGCCATGCGGAAGACGGCCGGCTTTACGCAATACTGAAAGATGACGACGACGACTGCACACGCGAGGAGCCCGTTGACCTCTTCCCGTTCGTTGACGTGCAGGTGGGCCCGAGTTGCAAGTTCGGGCGTCGCATAACGGCGGTGGTCGTGGAGTATGGCCCGGCCAGTGTGACGGTGAGCCTGATAGCGCCGTTCGCAGAGCTCGTGACGGCGACCCGGCCTTACTCCGAGGACGAAGCCGACTACCTGCTTTAAGCCTGACACGACGCGGAACGAAAGGAGAAAAGAGCATGATAGGAGCTGATTACACACCGGGGCTGTTGGCGGAACTGGCTACGAAACCGAACGTGAGAAGCTTGGAGATTCCGGTGACGCCGAAGGGGCAGTGGGTGTCCTCCTGTATGAAGCGCTACAAGGACGATTGGGTTTGTAAGACGACGCTCTTCGACGTCGGCGATGTGGAGTTGGCATCTGTGACAGCAGAATACGATGAAGACAGCACGCGGTTCGGTTTGATAATGGACCATGAAGTGGAGAAGGTCACGGTTTCTTCACAGCCTGCGGGACTGTGCGTGTCTTTCGTCGTCAGCCGGTGGTTCGAAGAGGGCCTGGATAAGATATCCATCGTCCTCTCCCCCGCTGCTTCGGTGGAGCTCAAGTCTGAGATCGGTGCGGTGTCCATGATCGAAGAGACGCACACGACGTCGGACGTGATCACGTCGTTCTTCGAAGACGAGACGTCGGACGAGCCGTGGTTGGTCATCGTCGAGCCTTACTGAAAGGAGTATTAACATGCTGTTCTACGACTACGAGGATTGCCTGTGCGCCTATATTCGGAATCGTGGTTTCGTGTACGTGGATGCGAACAGTCCTCGCTTCGACGAAAAACTGCCTGCGTACGTTGACTTAACGACGTGTGATGAGGCGGCGCCGTACACGAACCCCTATGGGGATGTTCTGCTGGTGCACCACCGCCTTCCGCCTGACATGTGCTATAACACGGTGTTGCAGGAGCTGGTGCTGGAAGACTGGCCGAACATGTTCACGGTGGAGGACAACGAGCCGAACCCGTACACGGAGATGCTGAGCGGTGAGGTGAATGCAGACCTGGTTCAGCCCGTACCGGATGGGCCGTGGGTTGAGAGGAAGACCCTTTATCGCAACGTGTGGCTGTCCTATGATAAGGAGCGTCGTACGATTCACGTTCACAGGAAGAACGATAGCGATGTAGCCACTTGTCTTTTCGACATGAAGAAAGACGAGTTCATTCATACCTACCAGGTGAGGTGCATCAACTGGTGACGCATAAGGACATTGCGCTGGCTATAGCGAATGCTTATGATACATCCGGTTCGGATGTGCGCTACTACAGGGCGGACGGTACGCCTGCCGTGAAGGAGGACGAGGCGCAGTATATGACACGGTACAACCCGCTGACGAAACGGCTGAGGGTGATGCTGTATCCACACCACGAGACTATCGGGTTGTTCTATTTGGGTTAGACTGAAAGGAGACGCTGAGTAGCATGGCTTTGATATTGATTCCGCCCTGTCAGGGCTGGAGTGAGAAGGAATATTACATCCACTTTGAGGGCTCGATGTACGGCGTGTTGCACGTGGATAACGAAGCGCGCACTGTAAACCTGGTCCCTTTCAAGGAGATCGTTAACGTTCCGGTGTTCGTAGAACCGTTGAGACCATACGAGCTACGCGGTGCGCGGGTGTTCGACTCGTCGAGTTTCCGCATGGTGTTGTGTTTCTTCGATCGTTTCTATGTTACGGTCGGGGACATGCACGTATTGGAGTTCGACAGTCCTCAGGCCTATATGGAGCACATGCACGTGTCTTTGTATGATGCGTTGTTGTTTCCGCCTGTTGAGGAGTGCCAGGAGACGAACCCATGGCGGACGCTATCCCGGTCGGACAACGTGGGCTCTTTGTGGCTGTGCGATTTCTCCCCCGTGGAGGAAGGCGTCAACCCCGGTCCGGCCAGCTGCTCGACCCGGACTCTGTGCAGGCTGTGGAGAGAGGTAGACAGCTCCTTGACGCTGAAGCCGGCCCGGAGCTTTGCGATCTGCGAAGCGTGGGAGGAGAATAACTGTTCGACTAGTTTGTGGCGTTTGACGTCTGTTCGCAAACGCACAGCGCAGTAATGGATGGTGATGTATTTCACAGGGCGGGGGCTTGACGGCCCTCGCCCTTTCCGTATACACTTCTTAATACACATATCACCGAGAGAGAGGAACACGTAATATGGGTTTCAAAAAACCGCAGGACTACGTAGACGCATTGAAAGAACTTGAGGGGTACCCGTTGATGGGCATGGAGGTCAAGGACAACCGTTTGCTCTTCAACAGCCCGTACGGTCACGTAGCGTTTGATCTGCGTAATAAAGCGAAAGATTGGGGCTGTAGCGTGGTCCGCTATGGTTTGAACAAGCTCGACGTGCTTGTGAGCTACGTTAGGTACGACGACCAGTTCCGGCAGGTTCGCCTCTTCGACGGGGACGGCGACGTCATCGCACACGTGGATCTTAAGAACGTCACTCGGAAGGCGTGGCTGCTCAGCAGGTTGTACGGTAAGAACCTGCACGACTCGATGAACGTCAACCAATACAAGAAGTATGTAATCCTTGCCCGTGACGTGGTGTTCACAGCGGAGGCCGACGGCTTGACAGGCATCTTCGTGAACTGGCTATCCGTCGATTCGCCGGTGGAGCACATCCTCGATCAAGGGGACGCAGTATACATCGAAACCGCAGCGGGTCATGCTGTCGAGCTGCTTTTCAAAGACGGAGACGTGGCTGATGAGTAAGGACGAGAAGCTGCTCCAGCATATATTCGACCTGTTCGACCCCCTTGTGCGAGAAGGGTGGATTATCAACCGCATTGTCGACGCGGCCAACAGAACGACGTTCTTCTTCGACAACGGCGCCTCGGTGTACTTGAAGAAGTCTGAGTTCACCGTTGACCGCCCGGCGCCTACCGTGCTCGCCATGCCTCTCAAGCGCATGGCGAGAAGATGGACGGAAGACGGGTCGTATACGTGGCGACTGTTCGACAGAATGAACGACGTCGTCGCCGTGATCGGGCTGTCCCAGCCGACCAATCCGCTACCCGTCTTCGTCTCCCATATGAGGGAGGCGCTGGTGGGCTCTCGCGTCCAGTCCGTGTCAACGTCGGACGGCGGACTGTGCCTTCACCTGGACGACGACTACGACGCTGTGTCGAACGGCGCTTCCCGTGTGCGCATCGACGCGAATAGGGTCCCTTTCACGGTGGGCCGCGTCGACGTCAATCGCGGAGACGGCTTCGACATGCTGCGTATCTGCGCATCCGACCCCGACAGCCGAAAACCCGTCGTGATGTTCAGATTGAACCAAGACACACTAACCAGAAAGGAGCTGTCATTTAATGTTATCTGACAAAGACATTAAAAAGCTGGCGAAGAGCAAGGAACTGGTGTACCCGTTCCGTGACGATTGCCTTCAACCTGCTAGCTATGATGTGCACTTAGGCCCGTACTTCCTCAGCACGAAGACAGGAGAGCGGCGTGTGGCCTGGGGGGCGAGGGGTGAGTTCGTTCTTCCACCCGGTGAGCTGTGGTTGGGCGCGACCCTGGAGAAGTTCTACATTCCAGCGAATATCGCCGCACAGGTGGAGGGTCGGTCGAGCTGGGGCCGCCTCGGGCTGTTGACGCACATCACGGCCGGCTTCGTTGATCCGGGATTCGTGGGGATGATCACGTTGGAACTGTACAACGTCAACTCCTACCCGTTGATCCTTCCGACGGTTTTCGACCTGTTGC
>ERZ773197.3043-NODE-3043-length-10031-cov-6.391540_pt1 | contig 10031 bp, 5 predicted proteins | sample MGYA00580999_ERZ773197 | MGnify/ENA primary metagenome ERZ773197 (study PRJEB29015, sample SAMEA2738166) | human oral metagenome | biome: human oral; feature: human-associated habitat; material: saliva | place: China | collected 2185 ... | reverse complement strand
AGCATTTCTGAATACCTCCTCTATATTTTGTCCGTCATCGCCGATTTTTCCAGAGGATTTGGAGAAGTGTGAGAAGGTGATAAAAGATTTGGGGTTTAATCCTGTTTTTGGAAAAAGTTTGAGGGAGAGTTATGGTGGATATATGGCTGGAAGTCCTGAAATTAGGGTGGCTGACTTACATGAGGCTTTTTCGAGAGAGGATATAAAGGGGATAATTTGTGCGAAAGGGGGATATAGTGCATCGCTTATGTTGGATAAAATTGATTATGAGTTGATAAGAAATAATCCGAAAGTTTTTGTTGGATATAGTGATGTCACTAATTTGCATGTTGTTTTTAATCAGAAGTGTGATTTGGGTACATATCATGGGCCTATGGTGAAATCAAATATGTTTGAGAATTTTAATGATTATACGAAAAATTCGTTTTTAGAAGCATTGGAAAATGAAAAATGGATTCACAAAAATCCAGATTATATCGAAATTTCTGTTTTGGAAACTGGAAATAATAATTTTGATGAAGTTGAAGGGATTATAACAGGTGGAAATTTAGCGATAATTGCTACAACATTAGGAACTTGGTATGAAATTGATGTAAAAGATAAAATTTTGTTTTTGGAGGATGTGGAAGAGCCAGTTGGTTCGATTCATAGAATGTTGACTCATTTGAAGAATTGTGGAAAACTTAATGAGTGTAAAGCAATAATTTTTGGGAATTTTGCTGATTGTGGAAATAAATATGATGAAAATTATGGTGTGATGGAAATGTTAAAAGATTTTTTCAAAGATTATGACAAGCCAGTAATTTATAATTTTGAAAGCGGTCATGCGAAACCATTTTTGGCAACAGTTCCTTTGGGAGCGACTTGTAAAATTAATGTGAAGACTAAAGAGATTTCGTTTGAGAAATAGAGGACTTTAGAGAGTTTTTTGATTCTTTTTGTGATGAATAAATAAATTAAGAGAGAGGAGAAAAGCATGTTTTTTGATATGCACGCTGATGTGTGGACTGATACACTTTGGCAATATGAAAAAGGGAATAAAGATGTAATTAGAAATAAATATAAGGAAAAATTTGAGGAAGGTGGACTTACTGGTGGAATTTTTGTGATTTATCAAAATGCGATGAAGACACAGACGCCAGAAGAGGATTTTTTTAAAAATTTGAGAATTATGACGGAAGAGGTTCATCGAGCGAGGGATATTATTCATATAATTAAAGAGGCTGATGATTTTGAGAAGGCTAGGGAATTGAATAAGTTTGCGGTTATGCTTGGGATTGAAGGATTGCCTGGGATTGGTGATAAGTTGGATTATATTTATTTGTTGGAGCAGTTGGGGGTTAGACATATTGGATTGACTTGGAATGAGACAAATGCTTTTGCGACTGGACAAAAGGGAGATCCAAATCGTGGATTGACTGACTTAGGGATTGAAGCGGTTAAAATTATTGAGGAATTGAGAATTGTGTTGGACCTTTCACATGCTAATGATAAAACATTTTGGGATGTGGCAAAATATGCGAAAAAACCATTTGTAGCGACACATTCAAATTCGAGAGTTCTTTGTCCTGCAATGAGAAATTTAACTGATGATCAATTGGCTGTTATAAAAGAGCGTGGTGGAATGGTTGGAATGAATAGTTATCACGGTTTTGTGAGTCAAAATCCTGAAGAAAAAAATCTTGAAACATTGTTAAATCACATGGAATATGTTGCAGAACGAATTGGGTTGGATAAGATCGGATTTGGACTTGATTTGGGTGAATATTATACGCCTGAGGGAGAGGATCCAGAAGGACTTTTAGGTGTAAAAGATGTTACTGAAATAAAAAATATTGCAAAAGCCTTGAAAAATAGAGGGTATTCGCAAAAGGAAATTGATATGGTAACATATGGAAATTTTGTTGAGTTTTATAAAAAATTGAGAGCAGATAAATAATAGGAAAATAAAGTGATTGAGAATGTATTTGAATTTATTTGCTTGAAGTTTTATTTGAAAGTTTTGAATAATAGAAAAGAGTATATTGTTAAAAAAATAGAATTTAAAATAGTAATCTAGATTTAACTTATAGAAGGGAAGAAAAAATGAGAAAACCAGTAATAGGAATAACATCATCTTACGAAAATAATCCAGAAAGACAAAATTCTTACTTGACAAGTGTTTCGATGGATTATAGTAAAGCGGTAATGGAATCGGGAGGAATTCCGTTTGTGTTGCCAGTTCATGAAAATTTGGAAGTGATTAGGGAGCAGATTCAGCATTTGGATGGGTTGCTGTTAGCAGGTGGAGGGGATCCAGATCCCGTGCTTTATGGTGAGGATTGTTTGCAGAATGTTGGGAGTATTACGCCTGAGAGAGATGCGTTTGAATTGGCGATTTTAGAGGAGTTTTTGAAGACTGAGAAACCGATTTTAGGTATTTGTCGTGGATTGCAGTTGGCGAATGTTTATTACGGTGGAACACTTTATCAAGATATCTCGTACATTGACACAAAAATTCAACATAGACAAACTTGGTTACAGCAATTGCCAACTCATAATATCGATATTTTGGAAAAAGATAATATTTTGTATGAAATTTTTGGAGAAAAAGCAAGAGTAAATTCGTTTCATCATCAAATGATTAAGGATATGGGAAAAGGGTTAACACCGATTGCAAAAGCGTCTGATGGAGTTGTTGAAGCATTTCAAAATAAAAATTATCCATTTTTTTATGGAGTTCAATGGCATCCTGAAATGATGTCTACTCGTGGAAATGAAGATATGAAAAAGATTTTTGATAGATTTATTGAAGCTTGTAATACGAAATAATTTTTAGTAATTAATGGTAAAAAAGATAGAAAAATAGAGAGAATTGGGTTTCAAAATAAAAATAAATAAAATTATAAACAAAACTAAAAAATAGTATTGATTTTTATTTAAAAAAGTAGTAGTATTAAGATGAAAATGTGAGACTAAAATAAAAATATAATATTGTGTGAAAAAATTAAGAAATATTAAATTGAGGATTTTACTGTAACTTTCTTGCTGGACAACAAAAAATTAATATTTGAATTTATAAGCATATTCGATTATATTTTGTATAAAAAAGGAGAGAGTTATTATGAACAATAAAAAAGGACTATGTCTAATAGGATTAGCCGCTCTTTTAGTTAGTTGTGGTGGTGGCGGTGGAGGAGGTTCTACAACAAATACTCCTACCCCTACTCCAACAAATCCAACAGTTACAAAAAAAGAAGAACCAACTTATGCAACTTCGATAAACGGAGGAGTAAATGCGGTATTTAATTCAAGTGGAAACATACAATGGAATGGTAGCACAGGATACAACGCTTCAAATCCTCATAACCACACAAATACAGCATATAATGGTAGTGGGGTAAAAGTAGGAATAATCGATACAGGATTTAATAATTCAGCATATACTGGTGATTTAACAAGTGAATTAGGAACTAGATATGAAAATGTTAATACAACAAATACAACTTTGCCAACAAATAACCATGGGGTTATAATTGCAAAATTAGTTGGAGGAACAACTTCAGGAGTAGCAAAAGGTGTTTCAATTGTAGCAGCAGATGCGACAGTAGTAAGTGGTTCTGATTCTTCAATTAATCCAACAGCAGCTATGTATGAAACATTGTATAATAAAGGAGCAAGAATTTTTAATCAATCATTTGGAAGTGATGGTTCTTTACCTGGATCTAATGATGGTTCTTTAGCTAGATTTAATACAGATAGAACAACATCAAATTATTTTGGATATGCAGTGGGAGAAGATATACTTAATTTTTATAAAAAAGCAGTAAATAACGATTCATTACTAGTATGGGCCGCTGGTAATGATTCGTCACGAACTTATTCAACATTGCAAGGGACATTGCCACATTGGGAACCTTCATTGCAAAAAGGTTGGTTGAATGTAGTAGGATTAACTCAAAAAGGAACTGATGCGAATAAAGGATATATGAACTTGTCATGGAATAATTTACAACCATATTCTCATGCAGGAGCAGCTAAAAACTGGACAGTATCAGCAATTGGCGATTATACAACAACGATAGGTGGTACAAATGTAGTTACTTTTGGAAGTTCGAATGCAACAGCAACAGTATCAGGAACAGCAGCATTAATTAAACAAAAATATCCATTTATGGATGGAAGTTTATTAAGACAAACAATTTTATCTACAGCAACTGATATTGGAGATCCAGGTGTAGATGATGTTTATGGTTGGGGACTTTTAAATATTGATAAAGCGTTGAATGGACCAGCATTGTTTGATAAGAGATTAGCTTTAGGAGATGCAGTTTCAGTTAATATTACTGATGGTGGAACTTATGTATTCTCAAATGATATTTCTGGAGACGCAGGATTGACATTAACAGGAAATGGTACTTTAAAATTAACAGGAAATTCAACATTTACGGGTAATACGTCTGTTGCAAGTGGTTCACACTTGTATATAAATGGTGGATATAGATCTTCTTCTGTAGCTGTTGCACAAAATGCCACTTTATCAACACAAAATGCGAATGTATCTGGAAATGTAACAAATTCTGGAACAATTTCGAATACTGGAAATACAACATTGTCTAGCTATGTAGCTACTGATAATTCAAAAATTGAAAGTGATTTAGATTCTAGAATTAATGTAAAAGGAAAAGCTGAATTAGGAAATTCAACAATAGCAATTAAGGCAGAAAAAGATGGAGAAGCACAATACGTAACTGCAAAAGGTGAAAAAGTAAATGTAATTACATCTGATACTGAAGTAACAGGAAATCCAACAGTTACGACAACAGAAGCATTGAAATCTGAAAAAACACAAGATGGTAATTCAGTTGATGTAAAAGTTAGTAGAAAAAATGTAAACGATTATGTTAAAGAAATTGATGGAGATCAAATGCAAAAAGATACAGCTGAAGGTCTTGAAGCATCATTGAAAGATTTAGATGAAAAAGTTGAAAATAATAATGATGAAAGTGTAAAAGAATTTAAGAAAGCAGCGGCTAAATTACAAACAATGTCTTCACATTCAGCATTGTCAACTCTAGATAGTTTGTCTGGACAAATTTATGCATCATCACAAGCATTAACATTTGAACAATCTCAAACAATTAATAAAGATTTGACTAATAGATTGGTAATGTTGGGAACATTGGATGATTCAAAAGAAAAATTTGGATTGTGGTTGTCTGGAATTGGTTCAAAAGGTAGATTGAAACAAGATGGATACGCAAAAGGTGATACTCATACATACGGTGGTCAAGTTGGAATTGATAGAAAATTCGGAGATAATTTAATATTAGGAGCAGCTTTGGCTTACTCTAGAGCAGATGTTAAATTTGATAGATATGGTGGAAAATCAGATGCTGACAGCTTTGCAACATCATTGTATGGAAGATTAGGAAATAAAAATAATCCACTATACTTGCAAGGAAGAATTGGAGTAGGATTTGTAGATACTGATGTTGAAAGAGATATTCTTTTGAGTAGTACTGATGTTTCTAGACAAAAAATAAATCACAATGACAGAGTTGTTTCTGGATACTTGGAAACAGGGTATGACTTGAAAAATAAAGAAGGAGACTTTGTTGTAACACCATTTGTTGGATTGAGTCATGATTCAGTTAGAAGAGGAGCTTTCTCAGAAACAAATAGCCAATTTGGATTGACAGCAGATAAGAAAACTTATGATCAAACTTCAGGATTAGTAGGATTGAGAGTAGGAAAAGCAGTAAGATTTAATAATGGAGCTAAAACAACATTACAAGGATATGTAACACACCAAAGAGCATTTAATGATGAAGATTTGAGTTTTGATGCACATTATACAGGATTACCTGGAACAAACTTTACTGTAAAAGGAATTGGATTAGAAAAATCTCAAACTTGGGTAGGAGTAGGAGCATTGACTGAATTTAATCCAAGAATGGCTTGGTATGTAAACTACGATGCTAAATTAAGAAGTAATAAAAATAATAACAATGTATTTACAACAGGTTTAAGATGGAGTTTCTAATTAGTTTTAAGTAATAAATTGTTAGAATTATTTAAAAATGATTATATTTCATACGACAAGGTTTGTAATTAAGATATAGTTTTAAGACGATTCGTGTTAGAATCGTCTTTTTTTTCTTATACATCGCTAGATACTATAAAATAACATTTTTTCACAAAGCATAGATACTTTATTCACAAATCTCTAATACTACATTTTAACATTTAAAATATTTTTCTGTTATCTTTAAAATAAAATTCTTCTTTTTCTAACTTTTGATTATCAAAAGTTCTAATATAAGATAATGAAATTTGTATAAAACTTTTGATAGAATTGTCGAGCAAAATATTCTTGCGCGAGGATAAAATAGTATAACTACATTGGAAAGGTATTATGGTCGAGAGATCATAATTAAAAGGAGTGAATTAATGAAAAATAAATTAGTAAAGGCGATGACAGTAATGTCGATGTTTTCAGCAGTACAAGCAAAAGCAGAACAGATATTGAAGCCTTCATCGTTACCAACATCAAGGAGTACCTATTCTTATGGAACTTCATCATATGGAAGTACATCAAGAACTGGTTATAGTTCAGGGTACAGAACAAATTATGGAAATTATTATGTAGGAAATAATTATTACAATCCAATATACAGACCAATTACTGGAACAACACCTACAAATAATTATACATCTACAAGATATGTTACAAAAACCGAAAATGGTGTAACGACGACTACTATTTATACGACAATTAATGGGAAAACGACGGTTAGAACGATAGTAACTGGAACTCCAACGAGACCAACACAACCGATAGTTACGCAACCGAAGCCAACAGAACCAACACGACCAATAGTAACAGAGCCGAAGCCAATAGAACCAACACAACCAATAGTGACACAGCCGAAACCGACGGAACCAACACGACCAATAGTAACAGAGCCGAAGCCAACAGAGCCAACGCAACCAATAGTGGTGCAACCGAAACCACAACCGCCTGTGGTGGAAAATCCGATAGTAGTACCACCAGTTGAAACACAACCAATTAATGATGGTCCAATAATTATAAAACCAACTAATCCAATTGCAACACCTAATAAACCTGTTGCTCCAAATATTCCTGTAGGTGGAATAAGATGGAATGACAGAACGAGAGGATATGATTCGAATGATCCGAATAATAAGAGAAATGTTGAGAAAGGAATAGATGGTTCAGGAGTTATTGTTGGAGTATTAGATTCAGGATTTAATAATCCATCAATGCAAAGAGATTTACAAAATAAATTTGGGAATCGTTTCACAAATGTTCGTTCTAATAATTATGCATCTAGTGATGCGACACATGGTATTGAGGTATCAGAAATGATTGCAGGAAATACTACGAATGGAATTGCACCTAATGCGAGAATTGTTGGAACAGATGTTACGATAACTCGTAATGGTAGAAGTGGAATAAAAGCGACTGCTGATCACTACAATTCATTGTATAATCAAGGAGCTAGAATATTTAACCAATCTTTTGGGATTGATAGTCAAGTAACAGAATTTCATAATGATCCAAATCGTAGATATTCTTCAAATTATTACGGACATCAAGTGGATCAAGATGTGTTAAGATTTTGGAAAGATAAAATTAATAAAGAAAATGATGGTTCATTATTTATTTGGGCTGCAGGAAACGAAAGAGGAGATGCTAATTCATCGCTACAAGGTGGATTGCCTTACTTTGAAAAAGATTTAGAAAAAGGATGGATTAATGTTGTAGGACTTGCCGCTAGAAATGGTGGGCAGTTGAGAGATTTTTCTTGGCAAAATAGAGAGCCATATTCGAGAGCTGGAGTTTCTAAAAACTGGACAGTTTCTGCGATGGCAGATTATGTTTTTGATATTAATGGTAGAAGAATGATTTCTTCAGGATCTTCATTTGCAGCACCAGCAGTTACAGGGACAGCAGCGTTAGTTAAACAAAAATATCCTTGGATGGATGGAAACCTAATAAAACAAACAATTTTATCAACTGCAACTGATATTGGAGAAGCAGGAGTAGATGATGTTTACGGTTGGGGATTATTAGATGTGGAAAAGGCTACAAAAGGGCCTGCAGCATTTGATAGTAGATTAACAGCTGACGGTGGAGATGCTAAAATGAATGTAACAGCAGGAACTTATAGTTTTGACAATGATATTACAGGAGATGTAGGACTTGTAAAAAATGGAGCTGGAACATTAGTGTTAAATGGAGCGAGTACATTTAAAGGAAATACAACGTTGAATGAAGGAGCGGTTGTAATAAATGGAAAATCGTATACTTCAAAAGTAAATGTTGGAAGAAACGGAACATTGGCAACTAATAATACAAGATTGGAAAATGGAATTAGCAATGGTGGAACAGTAGTTAACAATGGAAATACTTTTGTTAATGGAGGATATGTAGCTTCAGCTGATTCGAGATTAATTTCTGCTCTTGGTTCAGAAATGAAAGTTTCTGGAGAAGTTGATTTAAATAATTCGACATTAGAATTGTCAGCAGAAAAAAATGGAGAAACTCAATACGTAACTAAAAAAGGAATCCAAACTAATGCGATTACGTCTGGAACAGGAATAAAAGGTAATTTCTCTAATGTTGAAACTAGTGGATTATTGAATGGAAAAGTTGAAAAAGTTGGAGAAAATGAAATAAAAGCGACATTAAGTAGAAAAAATGTTGAAGAATATGTTGCAGAAACTAGTGATCATAAAGATGAGATTTGGAGCAATGTTGCAAGTAATTTGGAAAAATCATTTACTGCTTTAGATGAGAAAATTGATGAAAATGGAGGCGTTGTTAAGGCTACAAATGAACCATTATCAAAACAGGCGGCAGTATTACAAAATACATTGGCAACTTCTACGAAAGCAGCAGCTTTAGATAGTTTATCTGGACAAATTTATGGTTCAGCACAAGCATTGACATTCCAAAATTCTGAAACTGTAAACAAAGATTTGACAAATAGATTAACGATGTTAGGAACATTAGACAATCAAAATGGAGGAGTTTGGTTCAGTGGAATTCATGGAACTGGAAAATTAGCTCAAGATGGATTTGGAGAGGCAAAAACAAAAACTTATGCTGCACAAGTTGGAGTAGATAAGAAAATAGGAGACAATGTAATTGTAGGAGCTGCAATAAATTATTCTAAAGCTCAAGCTAATTTCAACAGACATGGAGGAACTTCAAAAGCTGATGGAATAGGAGCTTCGCTTTATGGAAGAGTCGGAAATAAAAATAATCCTTGGTATGCTCAAGGAAGAATCGGATATGGAATTGTAGACTCTGATGTAGAAAGAGAAATTATTTTATCTGACACAGATAGAAGTGTTGCAAAAATTAATCATAAGGATAAAGTTTTATCTGGATACCTTGAAACAGGGTATGACTTAAAGAAAAATGACTTTACATTGACACCATTTGTTGGAGTAAGTCATGACAGTGTTACACGTGGTGCATTTAGCGAGGAAAATAGCCAATTTGGATTGACTGCTGACAAAAAAACGTTTAGCCAAACAAGTGGATTGGTTGGAGTGAGAGCTTCTCAAGGAATTAAATGGAAAAATGGAGTAAAAACAACGTTACAAGGATATGTGACACACCAAAGAGCCTTTAATGATGAGGACTTGAGCTTTAAAGCAAGTTATTCAGGATTGCCAGGAACAGACTTTACTGTAAAAGGAATTGGATTGGAAAAATCTCAAACTTGGGCAGGAATAGGAGCGTTGACTGAATTTAATCCAAGAATGGCTTGGTATGTAAACTACGATGCTAAAATAAATAGTAAGAAAACTAATAATAATGTAATTACAACAGGATTGAGATGGAATTTTTAGTTTTTGATAAAAATAAAGCACCAAAATAATAAGGGATAAGTCTTCCGAATAAGAGGACTTTTCCTGTTAAAAAATTTTTAAAAGGGATTTATTAAATAGTGCAAGAACACTCGCAACTTTAGTTGTGAGATGAATTGCACGAAAATTTTAGTAAGCATATA
>ERZ773197.3039-NODE-3039-length-10040-cov-3.411517_pt1 | contig 10040 bp, 10 predicted proteins | sample MGYA00580999_ERZ773197 | MGnify/ENA primary metagenome ERZ773197 (study PRJEB29015, sample SAMEA2738166) | human oral metagenome | biome: human oral; feature: human-associated habitat; material: saliva | place: China | collected 2185 ... | reverse complement strand
GTTTCGTATCACTCAAACTCCAACAAGCAAAACACAAAAAATGGAAAGGAGCTATTTTTTGACATGAGAAGAGAAATAAAATTTCATAGTATTATGTATCGGTATTTTCTGTTTATTTTTTTATTTGCGGTTTTTATGATTTCTTTCATAGCAGATTCACAGGGAGTACTGCCCGGACCATCCGGAGTAACGATAAGCGTTTTTAACAGTACATTGATGATGAGCGGAAGACAGTTAACACATACTGCGCTTGCAATCTGTATTGCCGTCGCTGCCATTTTTTCGTTTGTAAATTACAAATACTCTATCTCTGAAGAAGGGATATACTTGAAAAAAATAGGATTACTTGTACCATGGGATGAAATTGTTGCGATAAGCCATATATGGATGAATGATTTTTCCCGTCCTACAATGGGACATTTCTATTTCTATAATCGCAAAACGATAGTGATTTATAGAAAACAACATAAACCGATTTGTGTTTACAATATTTCTCTATTGGCACTCTATGTCATAAAATGGTATCATCCTGAAATCAAAACAAATATCGTGTCCGCTACTTTATCGACTGTTTTTAATGTGACACTGAATACAGTGATACTTTATGGAATATATAGTAAACAGATTGAAAATATACAAATTCAACATTTTATGATTTTGATTGGACTGTATGCGACAAAGGTATTTGCAGTGCCTCTGTTGATGGTTGCACAGCAAAATTATTTGCATGGAGCTTATTTAACCCATGCTACAGGATATCAAAGAAATGCATCAGACACGATTCATGTTTAAGGAAATATCTTGTAGATTGAGTAAGATTGGACTTGGGACTGAGGATATCATTTTGTGTCACATGATGAGATTTTGTTCTGCAAAACATGGAAGAAGAGAAGGATGTGTATCGGATACAGTGGAAAGAAAAGAAACGGAACAAGCATGAAATTATACCAAATAGATTCCATATCGAATTTTTATATCAAAAACGTAGCATGAAAAAAGGACAGATGTCCTTTTTTCATGTATAATAATAACATGAGTATCAAACATCATGATAGAACATCATTCATATAAAGACAGAGAGGAGTAAGTTTTTGGGAAATCACCTTTGTACGGTATGATTCCGTGCAACTGCAAGAGAGATTTTTTCGTGGCAGAGGATAGTTCGGACACAAATCTTTTTCATCAAAGGATAGGGCATTTGAACGAACGAAAAATCAGGATAGATTTTTATGGATTTCACAAAGACGATGAAAAAAGATGACAGATGAAATGTTATTAAAAGAGGCAAAGAAGGCAAGAGAGTGTTCTTATTCTCCTTATTCAAACTTTCAAGTGGGAGCCGCCCTGTTGACAAAGGGAGGAAAGGTATATTTGGGGTGTAATATAGAAAACGCATCCTATACACCGACTAATTGTGCAGAGAGAACAGCTTTTTTTAAGGCAATCTGTGATGGAGAAAGGGAGTTTACAAAAATTGCCGTCGTGGGAGGCAAAAAAGGAGAGGATGCAAAACAGATATGCACGCCATGTGGTGTATGTAGACAAGTGATGATGGAGTTTTGTAATCCTGAGACATTTCAAATTGTGCTGTCGGATGGAAATGACGGATGTCAATCCTATTTGCTGAAGGAGTTATTGCCGATGGGTTTTGGACCTAATGATTTGAAATAAGATAATGAGGAGGAAAAACGGTGGAATATGTAATTGAAATGAATCATATCACCAAAAAGTTTGGAGCATTCAAAGCAAATGATGATATTACTCTCCAGGTAAAAAAAGGGGAGATTCATGCATTGCTCGGAGAAAACGGGGCTGGGAAATCCACACTGATGAGCGTTTTGTTCGGTCTGTATCAGCCGGAAGAAGGGCAAATTAAAATGAATGGGCAAGAAGTGAAAATCAACAATCCGAATGACGCAAATATGTTAGGAATCGGAATGGTGCATCAACATTTTAAATTGGTACATAATTTTACAGTTCTCGAAAGTATTGTACTTGGACACGAAACGGTAAAAAACGGTGTGTTGAAGATGGAAGATGCTCGAAAAAAAGTGATGGAGCTGAGCGAAAAATATAAGTTCAAAATTGATCCGGATGCCTACATTTCAGATATCACGGTTGGAATGCAACAGAGGGTGGAAATCTTAAAAATGTTGTATTGTGACAATGAAGTGTTGATTTTTGATGAACCGACGGCCGTATTGACACCACAAGAAGTCAATGAACTGATGAAAGTGATGTTACAGCTTGTACAGGAAGGAAAGTCCATTATCTTTATCACCCATAAGCTGAACGAAATCAAAGCGGTAGCAAATCGTTGCAGTGTGTTGCGAAAAGGAAAATATATCGGAACCATCGATGTGGCACAAACATCCAAAGAAGAAATGTCGGAAATGATGGTGGGCAGAAAAGTCAATTTTGTCATAGATAAAAAAGAGATGAATCCCGGAGAGCCGGTATTGGAAGTAAAGAATATGACCATCCATTCCAAAAACAAGAAGGACTCTGTGAAGAATGTATCTTTTTCCGTACGAAAAGGAGAAATTTTGACGATTGCAGGGATTGACGGAAACGGTCAATCTGAGTTGGTGTACGGGATTACAGGGTTGATGCCGATTGATGAGGGCGAAATTTTTTTGAATCAAAAAAATATTACAAAAGAAAGCATTCGACAGAAATGTCTGGACGGTCTTGCACATATTCCGGAAGACAGACACAAGGATGGATTGGTTTTGGACTACACATTACAGGAAAATTTGGTGTTACAAACTTACTACACAAAAGAATTCCAAAACCGCGGATTTCTGAAATTTGATGCCATCAGACAGTATGCAAAGAAACTGATTGAACAATTTGATATTCGTTCCGCGCAAGGAGAAGACAGCATGGTTAGGGGAATGTCAGGCGGAAATCAACAGAAGGCAATTATCGCAAGAGAATTGGACAGAAATCCGGAAATTGTTATTGCCGTACAGCCGGTAAGAGGGTTGGATGTAGGGGCAATTGAGTATATTCACAAACAACTGATTGCTCAAAGAGATTCCGGAAAAGCCGTTCTGTTGGTTTCTTTAGAGCTTGATGAGGTAATGAATGTAAGCGACAGAATTCTTGTCATGTACGAGGGAGAAATCGTAGCGGATCTCAATCCTAAAAATACTACGGTAGAAGAGTTGGGATTGTATATGGCAGGTGCAAAAAGGGGTGTGGGATATGAAGCATAAGAAAAATATTTTTGGGGGAGAAAAAATAGCAAACCTCGGTTCATCCCTGCTTGCAATTGTTTGCGGACTGTTATTCGGTCTGATTATCTTGCTAATCAGCAATCCGAAAGAAGCTTTCGGCGGATTTGCCATGATTGTTCAAGGCGGATTTACAGACGGAATGCAGGGAATCGGACAAGTGTTATATATTGCGACACCGATTATTATGACCGGACTGTCTGTCGGTTTTGCGTTCAAAACAGGATTGTTTAACATCGGTGCTTCCGGTCAATTCACAATGGGAGCATTTACAGCCATCTATGTCGGAGTCAAATGGGATTTTTTGCCAAGCGGAATACATTGTTTGGTTGCATTGCTGATGGCACTGCTGGCAGGAGCGCTCTGGGGACTGATTCCGGGACTCTTGAAGGCATACATGAATGTAAATGAAGTAATCTCATCCATTATGATGAACTATATCGGAATGTATGCTGTGAATATGATGATTCAAAGAAGTATCTACGATTCTTTGAAAAATCAATCTTTAGCCGTTGCAAAGACAGCAACTCTTTCAAAGGGTGGATTGGACAAGATTTTTCCGGGGACAAGCATCAACATCGGAATTTTGATTGTAATCGGATTTGTAGTTCTGACCTACATCATCTTAGAAAAAACAGTGCTCGGATATGAGTTGAAAGCCTGCGGAAAGAATGAATTTGCGAGCAAATATGCCGGAATCAATGCCAAGAAAAATATTGTGCTATCCATGATGATTGCAGGAGCACTGGCAGGAGTAGGAGGAGCTTTGCTTTACCTTTCAGATTCCGGAAAATACTTACAAGTGTTGGATATCATTTCTCCGGAGGGATTTGCGGGAATTTCGGTTGCTTTGTTGGGACAATCCAATCCGATTGGGATTTTATTTTCAGGATTGTTCATCGGATACATCACAGTCGGCGGAAACAATATGCAGTTGTTTGATTTCGCACCCGAAGTAATTGATATTATTATTGCGGCAATTATCTATTGCGGAGCATTGTCGCTTTTGTTCAAAGAATTGATTCATCGTATGCAAAGAAGAAAAGATAACAGACAGAAGGAGGGAGAATAAATGAATATATTGTATTTTGTCGTTCAACAGACCATGTTTTTTGCAATCCCTCTACTGATTGTAGCAATCGGCGCAATGTATTCCGAGAGAAGCGGTGTCATCAACATTGCTTTGGAAGGAATCATGGTATTTGGAGCATTTACGGGAATTTTGTTCATCAATCTTACTCAGGATTATATGAGCGGTCAAATGTTGCTTATGATTTCAATCTTGATTGCCGGTGCGACGGGGGGATTGTTTTCCTTATTGCACGCCTTTGCCGCAATCAATATGAAAGCGGATCAGACGATTAGCGGTACAGCCTTAAATATGTTTGCACCTGCATTTGCAATCTTTGTGGCAAGAACATTACAAGGAATGCAACAAATTCAATTTATAGATTCTTTCCGATTCACAAAAGTTCCGGTTTTGGGAAGTATTCCGATTGTCGGACCGTTGTTCTTCCAAAATTGTTATATCACAACTTATCTGGGATTCATCATCTATATCGTTGCGGCATTCGTCATCCAAAAGACAAAATTCGGCTTACGCTTGCGTGCATGTGGGGAACATCCGAGTGCAGCGGATTCTGTCGGTGTCAATGTCTATCGAATTCGATATGCCGGTGTTATCATATCAGGAGTGTTGGCAGGAATTGGAGGATTGGTATTTGTGATTCCGACTTCTACCAACTTTAATGCAAGTGTTGCAGGATATGGATTCCTTGCGTTGGCAGTATTGATTTTCGGTCAATGGAGAAGTAAGCGAATCTTTATGGCGGCATTTTTCTTCGGAATTATGAAAACATTGGCGAGCGGATATTCTGCGATTCCGGTGCTGAAAGGATTACCTCTTCCGAATGAAGTTTATAAAATGATTCCTTATATGGCAACTCTGATTGTGCTGGCATTCTCCTCTAAGAGTTCTCAAGCACCGAGAGCGGAAGGAATTCCGTATGATAAGGGAAGCAGATAATTAAGATACACTTGATAAGGAAGATATGAAACAGAGAATGTGAGGGAACACAATGTCAATAAGAATGTATGATTTGATTATCAAAAAAAGAAACGGAAAATCCTTGACGAAAGAAGAAATCGACTATATGGTAACAAGCTATGTTCAAGGAATGATTCCGGACTATCAGATGTCAGCATTTCTGATGGCTGTTTATTTTCAGGGGATGACAAAAGAAGAGACAGCAACAATGACACAAGCAGTCGCCCATTCCGGAGATATGGTTGATTTGTCGAGCATACATGGAATGAAAGTGGATAAGCATTCTACAGGCGGAGTTGGAGATAAGACCACTCTGATTGTTGCACCAATTGTTGCTGCTTGTGGAGTGAAGGTGGCAAAGATGTCAGGCAGAGGGTTGGGACATACCGGAGGAACAGTGGATAAGTTGGAATCGATTCCGGGTTTTCAAACCACACTGACAGAAGAAAAATTTTTTGAAGTGGTGAACAAGACAGGATTGAGCGTAATCGGTCAATCCGGCAATTTAGCACCTGCAGACAAAAAACTGTATGCTCTTCGTGATGTGACTGCGACCGTAGACAGCATTCCTTTGATTGCAGTGTCCATTATGAGCAAAAAGCTTGCTGCCGGAAATGACGGAATTGTTTTAGATGTCAAAACAGGCAGCGGTGCTTTTATGAAAACGGTGGAAGATTCGATTGAACTTGCCAAAGAAATGGTTTCTATCGGCGAACACGCAGGAAAAAAGACCGTTGCGTTGATTACAGATATGGATATTCCGCTTGGAAAAAATATCGGAAACAGTCTTGAAGTAAAAGAAGCGGTACAAACCTTGAAAGGACAGGGACCGAAGGATTTGACAGAAGTGTGTTTGCATCTTGCGGGGAATATGATGTACCTTGCAGGAAAAGGAAGTATAGAGGAGTGTATTCGACTTGCAAAGAAGACATTGGAAGACGGGAGTGCACTTTGTAAATTGGTAGAAATGGTAGGAGCTCAAGGTGGAGACAGTTCTGTTATTTTAGACACCGAAAAATTTGAGAAAGCACCGTTTTCATATGATGTTTTGGCAAAAGAAGACGGCTATATTCACGATATGAATACAGAAAGTTGCGGCATTGCCTCCGTGATGTTGGGAGCCGGAAGAGAAACAAAAGACAGTGAGATTGACTATACGGCAGGTATTATCATTGAGAAGAAGACAGGAGATTATGTCAAAAAAGGAGAACGAATCGCTGTATTCTACGCATCGAAAGAAGAACTGTTCCAAGATGCGGAAGAGAGATATCAATCGGCAATTCAGATTCAGCCTACAGAACCTGCGCATATTCCTTTGATATATGCTCGTGTGACCAAAGATAAGGTAGAGAGATTTTAGCAAAATATGTTTCTTTTTCATTTAAGAGGAAAAGAAAAACCGATTGTATGGAATTGTATGGAGGAAAGAAATGGAAACAAAAGAAATTTTAAGCCATGTAGATCACACACAGTTAAAAGCATTTGCTACATGGAATGACATTCAAACATTGTGTGAGGAAGCAATCGAGTATCAAACAGCATCTGTTTGTATTCCGCAGTCCTACATCAAACGGGTGCATGATAAGTATCAGGACAAAATCAATATCTGTACGGTAGTGGGATTTCCGTTAGGTTATAATTCTACAGAGTCCAAGATTGCAGAGGTAAAACAGGCAATTTTGGACGGAGCAAATGAAATTGATATGGTCATCAACATCGGCGATGTCAAAAACGGTGACTACGATAAAGTGACAGAAGAGATTAAACGACTGAAAGAAACCGCCGGAAATCACATTTTGAAAGTGATTGTTGAAACTTGCTACTTGACAAATGAAGAAAAAATTGCTATATGTAAATCAGTAACCCAAGCAGGTGCAGATTATATAAAAACATCCACAGGTTTCGGCACAGGGGGTGCCACGCTCGAAGACATCCGATTATTCAAAAAATATATTGGAGAACATGTGAAAATGAAAGCTGCGGGAGGCGTTAAGAGTGTAGCGGACATGGAAGCATTTATCGAAGCGGGATGTGACAGAATCGGTACAAGTTCTGCGATTTCCATGATAAAAGGTCAGGAAACAAAGGGGTATTAAAAAATAGCGTATTGTATTTGAGGAGGAAAAAACAATATGAAAAAGAAATTAGTGAGTGCAGTTTTGGCAAGTCTTATGGTAGTAGGTCTGTTATCCGGATGTGGAGCAAAGAAACCTGATGAGGATGTTCCTTATACAGAAGGAGAAAGCAAAGACGGTTATGAATTAGCTTTGATTACAGATGTCGGCACAATTGATGACAAGTCATTCAACCAAGGTTCCTGGGAAGGCTTGAAAAAATATGCAGATGAGCATGGAATCACTTGCAAATACTACAAACCGACAGAAAAATCAGATAAAGCTTGCATTAATGCCATTGATTTAGCAGTAAAAGGCGGAGCAAAATTGATTGTAACACCGGGATTTTTATTTGAACATCCGGTATATGAAGCACAAACGAAATATCCTGATGTAAAATTTGTTATTATCGATGCGGCTCCTGTAAATGACAACAAAGAAGTAGAAATTGCAGAAAATGTTCACTCTATTTTCTATGCAGAAGAACAAGCGGGATATATCGCAGGTTACGCAGCGGTAAAAGACGGATATCGTAAACTTGGTTTCATGGGTGGAATCGCTGTTCCTGCTGTAGTTCGTTTCGGATACGGATATATCCAAGGAGCAGATGCGGCAGCAAAAGAACTTGGACTTGCAAAAGGCGACGTTACTTTGAAATACACATACGTAGGAAACTTCGATGCAACTCCTGACAATGCGGCAAAAGCTTCCGCATGGTTCAACGAAGGAACAGAATGTATCTTTGCTTGTGGCGGCGGAGTAGGAAACTCCGTTATGAAAGCTGCCGAAACAGCAGGAAAAGTAGTAATCGGTGTAGACGTAGACCAATCAAAAGAATCAGAAACAGTTATCACTTCCGCTATGAAAAACTTGGGAGACTCCGTATACGGCGCGATAGACAACTTCTACCAAGATAAATTTGAAGGTGGAGTAAGCGTTGTATTGGATGCATCTACAAACGGAATTCAACTTCCGATGGAAACATCTAAATTCAAAACATTCAACCAAGCAGATTATGACAAAATTTATGCAGGCTTGAAAGACGGAAGTATCAAAGTAGAAAAAGATACCGTTGCAGAAGATGCAGACAAAGTTCCTGCAGAAATCGTTACTGTAGAAAATATAAAATAACAAGAATGACAATAGTTAGGGGTTGGAACGAAATGTTCTACCCCTATTATTTTAAGTAAAGAAGAGAATCATACAAAACACAAGCAATCAACTTACAGAGAGCAATCACTTGCTAAGGATATTTCAGTTGTTGTATCATGTTTGAAATGCCATATTGAAGTCAAATTTGATATCAGAAAACAGAAAAGGAATCATAGCAAGTGAGTTTGATAGCAGTGTAGATGAATTTGAAAAATCATTTAATTTGACAGAGAAAGGAAAAAAGGAATGAATCCGGTTTATGAAAAGTTAAACAAGTGTTTTCACAGTTTGAAAGAAAAAGTAGATTTTCAGCCCGAAGTAGCCCTTATTTTAGGCTCAGGTTTGGGAGATTTCGCAGAAGAAATCAATATTGTCACAACAGTAGATTATCATGAAATCGAAGGATTTCCAATTTCAACGGTAAAAGGACATAAAGGACGTTTTGTATTCGGATATGTAGAAAATACACCGGTTGTCATTATGCAAGGACGTGTTCATTATTATGAAGGATATCCGATGAGTGATGTTGTTTTGCCGACCAGATTGATGGGAATGTTGGGAGCAAAAAAACTGTTCTTAACCAATGCGGCAGGCGGAGTGAACACCGATTATAAGCCGGGAGATTTTATGATGATTACTGATCATATTGCAACAGGTGTTCCAAGTCCGTTGATTGGAGAAAATTTGGAAGAATTGGGAACCAGATTTCCTGATATGAGTGATATCTATAGTCCAAGAATACAAGATATTATCAAAGAAAGCGGAAAACGGTTGGGAATTGAACTGAGAGAAGGTATCTATATCCAATTGACCGGACCTGCGTATGAAACTCCGGCGGAGATAAGAATGTGCAGAATACTGGGTGGAGATGCAGTAGGCATGAGTACTGCATGCGAAGCGACCGCTGCAAGGCATATGGGAATGGAAGTTTGCGGAATCTCTTGTATTACCAATATGGCGGCAGGAGTTTCCAAAGAGAAATTAAATCACAAAGAAGTACAAGAAACGGCAGACCGTGTATCCAAAGAATTCAAAGCATTGGTGTCCTATCTTATTCCAAGAATATAAGGAAGGTAAGCCTTTAAGAATGCCTATGATATCGACCGATTAAGAAAAATAGAAGTTGTCAGTGGGATACGAAAATCCCACTGAAATGTCGGAAGTTTGAATTTGAAATCAATACCCTATTCAAGGTTACACGAATTGAAAAAAGCGAATAGATTCGTGGAATGATTAAGATAGGAACAGTAGGTTGAAATTACACCATAAGGAAGTGAAATAAATCATAGTAGAAATGTCATAAATTTAGATTAAAAAATAGTTTGTCTGAACTTATTTTGATTAAAATAAAGAGTAGATGGTTAGAATAAACGAGATAGGATAGTCAAGATAGGGTAGTAACTTAAAATGATATCGAGGGGAGAGAAACAGACCATAATACAAACAGGCAGAACAAGATTTTTTCTTAAATTGTCGATTGTATATAAA
>ERZ773197.3033-NODE-3033-length-10050-cov-13.555678_pt1 | contig 10050 bp, 7 predicted proteins | sample MGYA00580999_ERZ773197 | MGnify/ENA primary metagenome ERZ773197 (study PRJEB29015, sample SAMEA2738166) | human oral metagenome | biome: human oral; feature: human-associated habitat; material: saliva | place: China | collected 2185 ... | reverse complement strand
CGGAAGCAACTTGGCGATTGGAAAATCCTTGTCAAGCGGTTGTTTACGAAATGCATATTCGTGACTTGACCAAGTCTGAAACTTCTGGTGTTGCTCCAGAATTAAGAGGAACATTCTTGGGAGCTGCTCAAACGGGGACAGTCAATAAGTATGGTCAGTCTACAGCATTTGACTATATTAAAGAACTTGGTGTTAACTACGTCCAACTACAGCCGATTGCTGACCGTCATAAAGAGTATGATGCAGATGGCAATGTCACCTACAACTGGGGTTATGATCCACAAAACTATAATGCTCCAGAAACTAGTATGTCAACGAATCCTAATGATCCGGGACAGGTTATTCGTGATTTAAAAACAATGGTTCAGGCTTATCATGATGCTGGTATCGGTGTCATCATGGATGTTGTTTATAATCATACTTTCTCTGTAGTCGATGCACCATTTCAAACAACGGTACCAGATTATTATTATCGAATGAATCGTGATGGGACCTATCAAAATGGTACCGGTGTAGGCAATGAAACTGCTAGTGAACACGAAATGTTCCGTAAATATATGATTGATTCGCTCCTTTATTGGGTCAAAGAATTTAATATTGATGGTTTCCGCTTTGATTTGATGGGAATCCATGATATTAAAACCATGCAGATGATCCGTTGGGCTATGGATGAAGTCGATCCTAAAATCATCCTTTATGGAGAAGGATGGGATATGGGAACTGGTCTTGCTCCTTATGATAAGGCTAAGAAAGACAATGCCTATCAATTACCTAATATTGGCTTCTTCAATGATGATCAACGTAATGCGGTTAAGGGTGCTGAAGTTTATGGGGATATTAAATCAGGATTTGTAAGTGGAGCTGGTACTGAGCCAATCGTAGCTAAGTCAATTCTAGGAAGTCGAGAACTTGGATCATACCTTAGTCCTAACCAAGTCTTGAACTATGTGGAAGCTCACGATAACTATAATTTACATGACTTGCTAGCAACTCTTCATCCAATGGAGAGTGAAGATCGAATCATGAAAAAAGTGGAAACCGCAACAGCTATGAATCTTCTCATGCAAGGAATGGCTTTCATGGAACTTGGGCAGGAGTTTGGACGTACTAAACTCGTAGCAACTGGAGAAAATGGTGAATTGACTCATGACGATCGCGAGAGAGCTATGAACAGTTACAATGCTCCTGATAGCGTCAACCAAGTTAACTGGGATCTAATCAATGAGCGTCAAGAAAGTATAGACTTTATCCGCCAAATTATCCGCCTTAAAACACAGACTAGCGCCTTTTCTTATCCTACATACGAGGAAGTATACCGTCACGTCTTTGTGCATACCGCCATTCAGAATAGTGGTTGGATTGTTTATGAGATTCAAGGAACTAAAGAACATTTCTTGGTTGTATTTAATGTCAAAGGTGCATCTTTCTATTATGAAAATGCTGGAAATCTAGAAATGTTGGTTACAAATAGTCGTTCAAATCAAGAAAATGCTATTGATGATGTCAGTGTAGCTGTCATGAAAGTTTTATCATAATGCAAAATCAAACTCAAGATTGTATCTTGAGTTTTTTTGTTAATAAATTTGAAAATAATATGTGTAAAATTATGAAAATTACTAAAAATATTTGAAAAAATCAATAAAATTGTTAAAATAGTCTTTAAGAGACATTTTACATATAAAATTTATAAATTTATACAAAATGTTCAGTTTTAAACTAAAAAAAGGAAGTGAATTATTTATTAATAACAAGAATTTAACCATATTGAGAAAGAGACTTTCCTAAAAATCATCAGTTTATGAAAATTTAAGAAAGTCTAAGATAATTGTTTGAAGATTTTCAAAAAAAATTTTAGGATAATCAGGAAATTGCTTGAAACTTATTTTAAAAGGTAGTATAATAGATTTATAGAAAACGCTTACAATAAAAGGGGGATTCAATGGATAAATTTGAAGCTTTAAGAACATTTACAACTGGCGAGAACTTCCACCTTCAGCACCTATTAGGAGCGCATCGTGAAGAGCAGAATGGAGAGCATGGTTATACTTTCCGTGTCTGGGCTCCAAATGCACAAGATGTTCATCTAGTTGGTGATTTTACAAACTGGACTGAAAATCAAATTCCCATGGTTCGAAATGATTATGGAGTTTGGGAAGTTTTTACTCCCCTAGCGCATGAGGGACAAATTTATAAATATAATGTTACTCGTGCAAACGGTCATCAAATTATGAAAATTGATCCAATGGCAGTAAGATTTGAAGCTCGCCCTGAGACAGGAGCAATTATAACTGAGATTCCTGAAAAGAAATGGAAGGATGGTCTTTGGTTAGCTCGTAGAAAACGCTGGGGCTTCTTTGATAGACCTGTTAATATTTACGAAGCTCATGCAGGTTCTTGGAAGAGAAATCCTGACGGAACACCTTATAGTTTTGCTCAACTGAAAGAGGAACTTATTCCTTACCTAGTGGAGATGAATTATACACACATTGAGTTTATGCCTTTGATGGCTCACCCGCTTGGTTTAAGTTGGGGATATCAACTCATGGGGTATTTCGCCTTGGAGCATTCTTACGGTAGACCAGAAGAGTTTCAAGACTTTGTTGAGGAGTGTCATTTAAACAATATTGGAGTTATTGTTGACTTGGTGCCAGGTCACTTTACAATCAATGATGATGCCTTGGCATATTATGATGGAACGCCGACATTCGAATATCAGGACCATAACAAGGCCAACAACTACGGATGGGGGGCACTCAACTTTGACTTAGGAAAAAACGAAGTACGATCCTTCTTGATTTCTAGTATAAAGTTCTGGATTGAATTCTACCATTTAGATGGAATTCGAGTTGATGCAGTAAGTAACATTCTATATCTTGATTACGACAATGCACCGTGGACACCGAATAAAGATGGCGGTAATCTCAACTATGAAGGCTATTATTTCCTTCAACGTTTGAATGATATTATTAAGCTAGCTCACCCAGATGTCATGATGATTGCAGAAGAGAGCTCATCTGCTACTAAGATTACTGGTATGAAGGAAATGGGTGGCCTGGGATTTGACTACAAGTGGAATATGGGATGGATGAATGATATCTTACGTTTCTACGAAGAAGACCCTATTTACCGCAAGTATGATTTCAATCTTGTAACATTTAGTTTTATGTATGTATTCAAAGAAAATTACCTATTACCATTCTCCCACGATGAAGTTGTACATGGTAAGAAGAGTATGATGCATAAGATGTGGGGGGATCGTTACAATCAGTTCGCTGGTTTGAGAAATCTCTACACCTATCAAATTTGTCACCCTGGTAAGAAATTGCTCTTCATGGGTAGTGAGTTTGGGCAATTCTTAGAATGGAAATCTGAAGAGCAATTGGAATGGTCTAACTTAGAAGATCCAATGAATGCTAAGATGAAATACTTCACTTCTCAACTGAATCAATTCTACAAAGACCATCGCTGTCTATGGGAAGTCGATTTGAGCTATGATGGAATTGAAATCATTGATGCAGATAATAGAGACCAAAGCGTTCTTTCCTTTATTCGTAAAGGTAAGAAAGACGAAATGTTAGTCTGTGTCTTCAATATGGCACCAGTTGAACGTCATGAATTCACAATTGGGCTTCCTGTTGCAGGTGTCTATGAAGAAATTTGGAATACTGAGTTGGAGCAATGGGGTGGTGTTTGGAAAGAGCATAACCAAACAGTTCAAACTCAAGAAGGATTGTGGAAGGATTATGAGCAGACTTTGACATTTACCTTGCCAGCTATGGGAGCAAGTATTTGGAAAATCAAACGTCGCATAAAACCTACTAAGAAAGTCGCTAATAAAACTCAAAAAGGAGTAGAAAATGAAGAATGAAATGCTAGCTTTAATCCTTGCTGGTGGGCAAGGAACTCGTCTCGGTAAACTCACTCAAAGCATTGCAAAACCTGCTGTGCAATTTGGTGGGCGCTATCGTATCATTGACTTCGCTCTTTCTAACTGTGCCAACTCTGGTATCCACAACGTTGGTGTCATTACACAGTATCAGCCTCTAGCCCTTAACAACCATATTGGAAATGGCTCTAGCTGGGGTCTAGATGGTATTGATTCTGGTGTTTCTATTCTTCAACCATACTCAGCTAGTGAAGGAAATCGCTGGTTTGAAGGAACAAGTCACGCTATCTACCAAAACATTGACTACATTGACAGTATCAATCCTGAATATGTATTGATTCTTTCAGGTGACCACATCTATAAGATGGACTATGATGATATGCTTCAGTGTCACAAGGACAATAGTGCCAGTTTGACTGTTGCTGTATTAGATGTACCACTAAAAGAAGCTAGCCGTTTTGGTATCATGAATACAGATACCAATAATCGTATTGTTGAGTTTGAAGAAAAACCTGCCCAACCTAGATCGACAAAAGCTTCAATGGGTATTTATATCTTTGACTGGAAACGACTTCGCAATATGTTAGTTGCCGCTGAAAAGAACAATGTAGATATGTCAGACTTTGGTAAGAACGTTATTCCAAATTATCTTGAGTCTGGAGAAAGTGTCTATGCCTATGAATTCAGTGGTTACTGGAAAGATGTTGGTACTATCGAATCTCTTTGGGAAGCAAATATGGAATATATTTCTCCTGAAAATGCTTTAGATAGCCGTAACCGTCAATGGAAAATCTACTCTCGTAACCTCATTTCTCCACCAAACTTCTTTGGAGAACATGCGCATGTAGAAGATTCGCTCGTAGTGGATGGATGTTTGGTTGATGGAACAGTAAAACATTCGATTATTTCAACAGGAGCACAAGTTCGTGAAGGTGCAGAAGTCGTTGACTCTGTTATCATGAGTGGAGCCGTTGTAGGTAAAGGTACTAAGATTAGACGTGCTATTATTGGCGAAGGTGCAGTTATTGCCGAAGGTGTTGTGATTGATGGAACTGAGGAAGTTCAAGTTGTCGGATATAACGAAGTAGTGGGGGTAGCAACAGATGAAGATTGATAAATATTCAGCGATTTTAGGTAACACAGTTGGATTTCACGATATGTCAACATTGACAAACAATCGTCCTGTAGCAAGTTTGCCATTTGGCGGTAAATATCGCTTGATTGACTTCCCTCTTTCAAGTCTTGCAAATGCTGGTGTCCGTAGTATCTTTGGTATCTTCCAACAAGATAATATTTCTTCTGTATTTGACCATATCCGTTCTGGACGTGAGTGGGGCTTGTCTACACTCCTCAGCCACTACTACCTTGGTATCTACAACACTCGTGTAGAAAGTAGCACTGTTGGTAAAGAATATTATCAACAACTTCTTACATATTTAAAACGTTCTGGATCAAACCAAACAGTTTCAATTAACTGTGATGTATTGATTAATATTGATCTTAATCAAGTATTCCATTTACACAACACAACAAAATCTCCGATTACAGTAGTTTATAAAAAACTACCCAAGAAAGATATTTCAGGAGTTAATGCTATCTTGGAAGTTGATGAAACTGACCATGTTTTGTCACATCACTTGTTTGATGAAAATTCAAACCAAGACTTATACAATATGTCTACAGACATTTTTGTAGTTGATACTCCGTGGTTGATTGAACGTCTTGAAGAAGAAGCTAAGAAAGAAAATCCGGAGAAATTACGCTATGTTCTCCGTGATTTAGCAGAGGAATCAGGTGCTTTTGCTTACGAATATACTGGATATCTGGCTAATATTCATTCTGTAGAATCTTATTATCAAGCGAATAAAGATATGCTCGATTTGCATAAGTTCTACTCATTGTTCACTCCGAACCAAAAGATTTATACTAAGGTTAAAAATGAAGAGCCAACTTACTATGCATCAAGCTCTAAAGTAGCTAAGTCTCAGTTTGCTTCTGGTAGTATTATCGAAGGTGAAGTAGTCAACTCTGTATTATCCCGTAATGTCCGCGTACATGAAGACAGCTTAGTCAAAGATAGTCTCCTCTTTACACGTGCGGTCATTGGTAAGGGAGCTCAGGTAGAGTATGCTATCTTAGATAAGGGTGTTGAGGTTGCTGAAGGTGTTGTTATTCGAGGCACTGCAGAACATCCTGTAGTTGTTAAGAAGGGCGAAAAAGTAACAGAGGATATTCTTTCATGAAAATTTTATTCGTAGCAGCAGAGGGCGCTCCCTTTTCAAAAACAGGTGGACTGGGAGATGTCATTGGAGCTCTACCCAAGTCATTAGTTAAGGCAGGACATGAAGTTGCTGTTTTCCTGCCTTACTATGATATGGTAGAAGCTAAATTTGGTGATCAAATTGAAGATGTTCTTCAATTTGAGGTATATGTTGGTTGGCGTAGACAATTTTGTGGAATTAAGAAAACAGTTTTAAATGGAGTCACCTTCTACTTTATAGATAATCAATACTATTTCTTTAGAGGCCATGTATACGGTGACTTTGATGATGGGGAACGCTTTGCTTTCTTCCAACTTGCAACTCTTGAAGCGATGGAGAGAGTCGGTTTTATCCCTGATGTTCTCCATGTGCATGACTATCATACAGCTATGATACCTTTCCTTCTGAAAGAAAAATACAGATGGATTCAAGCCTATCAAGGAATTAAGACTGTCTTGACTATTCATAACCTTGAGTTCCAAGGTCAATTCTCAGAAAGTATGTTGTGGGATTTATTCCGAGTTGGTTTCGAGCGTTATGCTGATGGTACAGTACGTTGGAATGACTGCCTCAACTGGATGAAAGCAGGTATTCTATATGCTGATAGAGTAACGACTGTTTCTCCAAGTTATGCTTATGAGATTATGACTACTGAGTTTGGTTGTGGTATCGATCAAATTCTTCGAATGGAGTCTGGAAAATTATCTGGTATTGTAAACGGAATCGATACTGATTTGTATAATCCTCAAACGGATCCGCTATTAGATTACCATTTTGATCAATCAGATTTGACTGGAAAAGCTAAAAACAAGGCTAAATTGCAAGAAAAAGTGGGTCTGCCTGTTAGAGATGATGTACCTTTGATTGGTATCGTCTCACGTTTAACTCGTCAAAAAGGCTTTGATTTAGTAGTTGAGAGTTTGCATCGCATGCTACAGGAAGATATTCAGATTGTTCTTTTGGGAACTGGTGATCCAGGTTTTGAACAAGCCTTCTCTTGGTTTGGTCAAGTATTCCCTGATAAACTTTCTGCAAATATTACTTTTGATGTAAAACTCGCACAAGAAATCTACGCTGCTTGTGATCTTTTCCTTATGCCAAGTCGTTTTGAACCATGTGGTCTTTCTCAAATGATGGCCATGAGATATGGGACACTTCCTTTGGTCCACGAAGTAGGTGGTCTGAGAGATACAGTTCAAGCCTATAATCCAGTTGATGGTAGTGGTACAGGATTCAGCTTTGATAATTTGACCCCATTTTGGCTTAACTGGGCTCTACAAACAGCCTTGGATGTTTATCAAAATCATCCAGCGACCTGGAAGAAACTACAGTTACAAGCTATGGAGCGTGATTTTTCTTGGGATACAGCTTGTCAATCCTATTTGCACTTGTACCAAAGCCTGATAAATTAAAGCAATAAAAATCGTATGAAGCTTTCATACGATTTTTTGGGATGATATTAGTTAGGAATAGAAATGTCAAAAGTAAGAGGTCTTTGCGTGCTTGACGTCGATGGCACACTAATAGAAGAAGAAGTTATCGATATCCTAGGCCGAAAAGCAAACTGTGAGCAAGAAGTCTCACAATTAACTAGTCGAGCAATGAGTGGACAAATAGATTTTGAATCAAGCTTGAAAAGGCGTGTTTCTTTATTGAAGGGTATGTCAGTCGAAGTATTTGATCAAATTTATAAAGAGCTTCATCTAAGTAAAAATGCTCATGAGTTTATCTCAATTCTTCAAGAACATAGAATTGCTGTTGGCATCATATCAGGTGGTTTTGTACCTATCGTTGAAAAGTTAGCAAATAGTTTAGGGCTTCATTTGTTTGCTGCAAATCAGTTAGAAATAAATAATGGAAGACTAACTGGTCGACTTATTGGTCAGGTCATTACTCGAGAAGTCAAGGAAGAAATTTTTCTTCAATGGGCTAGTCAATTAGATATATCTTTGGATAGAACAATTGCCGTAGGTGATGGAGCGAACGATTTAAAGATGCTTAAGAAAGCTGGAATCGGAGTTGCTTTTTGTGCTAAAGATATTCTAAAAAAAGAAATGAAACTACATATTGACGAAAGAGACTTAGTAAAAGTATTGGACTTGATTGATTTCCTTTAACAAGAAGGTGAAGTTTATGAAAATTGTAATTGCGCCAGATTCTTTTAAAGAGAGTCTATCGGCAGGTGAGGTGGCAAAAACTATTAAGCGAGGACTAGAAAGAGCCGTACCTAAAGTGGAATGTTTATGTTTACCAGTAGGCGATGGAGGAGAAGGTACTATAGAAGCCATCAAGAACTCTTTAGGACTATTAGAAAAAAGTACTCCAGTAACTGGTCCTTTTGGAGACGAGGTCCAAATGACCTATGTCCAAAAAGGGGATCTGGCACTTTTTGAAGTTGCAGATCTTGTAGGGCTTGCTAAAATACCTCATGAAAAGAGAAATCCTTTAGATATTTTTACAAAAGGGATAGGAGAGTTAATCAGGCATTTGGTAAATCAGGGCATTAAGGAAATTTATATCGGTGTTGGTGGAACTGCCAGTAACGATGGAGGAATTGGAATTGCATCCGGTCTCGGTTATCAATTCTTTGACCAAAGTGGAAAAGAGCTTTTAGCTACTGGTCAAGCACTGCTCGAAATAGCTGAACTGTCAAATCAAAAGGTTGTTTCCTTACCTTCAGATGTACAGATTAAGATATTGGCGGATGTCTCCAATCCTCTCTGCGGTGCAGATGGTGCAACCTATGTATTTGGAAAGCAAAAGGGATTAAATCCTGAGAAATTCAAAGTAGTTGATAGGGCTATTAAGGAATTTTATAGTAATTTCTCACCTGAAACTTTAAAACTAGCAGGTGCGGGAGCAGGTGGTGGCATTGCAGCTGGTTTGTGTGCATTTGCTGGAGCAGAAATCGTATCTGGAATTCAGACTTGTTTGGATTTGATACATTTTGATGAAAAGGTTGAAAATGCTGACCTAGTAATTGTTGGTGAAGGTAGGTTAGACTCTCAAAGTTTGGCCGGTAAGGCTCCAATTGGTGTAGCAAAAAGAACACCAAAAGGTGTTCCAGTTATTGCAATATGTGGTAGCTTGTCAGAGGATTTACCTCAATTACCATTTGAAAATCTAGTTGCAGCTTTCTCAATTTTAGAAAAGAGCGAACCATTGGAAGATAGCTTTACAAATACTGCCCACTATTTAGAGAATACAGCATTTAATATCGGTCAACTTTTATCAATAAAGTAGTTTAACCAAACCATTTTTTCCAAAAAGATGTTGGAGCCTTTGGCTCTTTGTCTTGCCAAAATTCAGAAAAGGCCTTTTTAAGGTCTTTTTCTTGGGTTTGGACAGGACTATCACTGTGTATAACCATGCCGAAAGGAGAAGAGTTATGATCTTCTGAAACAATTGTCGCTTGGCAATTAGCATCTTTTGCTTGTTTTAAATAGAAAACCTGCTTCTCAAAAATAACTTGAGGGGAAATTTTGACAAATAGAGGTTCCGTGTTTTCTTTTAAACAATTTAAAATAGTTGGAAAGCCGTTTTTGAATTTGTCATCATTTGTTGTCTCAATATCTGCAAAACCTAGTACTCTTTCCTCAAATGTACCGAGAAAGCGTCTTTGTTCATCAGGATTTAATTTTAGGCCACCATTAGCTTTTTCTAGAATTTGTTTTGATAAATCAGTCATAAAAATAGTATAACATAAAAAGCAGAAGAAAGAAAAAAGAAGAAAGCGATTACTTTATAAAGTTAAGGAAAAATTGCACAAAGATAACGTTTTTCCTTGAAAAAGGAGTTTAATTAAGGTATCATAGAGGTGTAAAATAAATAAACTCAAAGGAGAGTAAAAAATGTCAATTATTACTGATGTTTACGCTCGCGAAGTCCTAGACTCACGCGGTA
>ERZ773197.3029-NODE-3029-length-10057-cov-9.861428_pt1 | contig 10057 bp, 10 predicted proteins | sample MGYA00580999_ERZ773197 | MGnify/ENA primary metagenome ERZ773197 (study PRJEB29015, sample SAMEA2738166) | human oral metagenome | biome: human oral; feature: human-associated habitat; material: saliva | place: China | collected 2185 ... | reverse complement strand
CTGCCCCCGCCCGGAGGAGCAGGAGGGCAAGCCACATGCCCTTAAAGCCCGTATGTCCCGTGAGGAGGACGCGCTTTCCCCGATAGAAACTCAATACATCCTTCATGGTCTCTCCCTTGTGTACAGCACCCTATCCCTGTATCATCCGCGGACTTCATGGTGCATGTCCTGCACCACGATCAACTAGTATGCCAAGACGATCACATTCCTTTTTTCATTATATCAAAGATCGATAAAAAAAACACTTCCCAATATACGGTACCATATAGCACGGCAGAAACGGTGTGCTAACAGCCGACACACATTATTCTATTTCACAACTCATTCAAACTTGCTCAAAATTTTATCAAAATATCTTAGCTTTTTCAAAAATGTTATGCTATAATATTATCAAACAGGAGAGAAAACATCTCCAGATAAAGAAAGGTGGTCATTTCTATGATCAAAGTTGGTATCATTGGCGCCGGCCGTATCGGCCACGTCCACGGCGAGAGCATCTCGAAGTTCGTCAAGAACGCGACGGTGAAGACGATTGCAGATCCCTTCATGAACGAGAAGATCGAGGCGTGGGCAAAGTCCATCGGTGTCGAAAAGACAACAAAGGACTACCACGACATCCTCAACGATCCCGAGATCGAGGCAGTACTGATCTGCGCCTCCACGGATCAGCATGCTCCCGTCTCCATCGAGGCGCTGCGCGCAGGCAAGCACGTCTTCTGTGAGAAGCCCATCGACCACGATGTCGAGAAGATCAAAGAAGTCCTCGCTGTTGTCAAGGAGACCGGCAAGAAATATCAGGTCGGTTTCAACCGCCGCTTTGACCACAACTTCCGTGCCATCCACGAGGCCGTAAAGGCGGGTAAGGTCGGCAAGCAGCAGATCATCAAGATCACCTCGCGCGACCCGGAGCCGCCGCCAATTGAGTACGTCAAGGTATCGGGCGGCATCTTCATGGATATGACCATCCACGACTTCGATATGGTGCGTTACCTCTCCGGCTCTGAGGCCGAGGAAGTGTTCGCTGTCGGCTCGGTCACGGTCAACCCCGAGATCGGTAAGGCGGGCGATGTGGACACTGCCGTCATTACGCTGAAGCTCGCAAACGGCGCAACGGCCGTCATCGACAACTGCCGTGCTGCCTGCTACGGCTACGATCAGCGCGCCGAGGTGTTCGGCACGGAGGGAGCCATCGCGATCAGCAACGACTCCGACTCGAACGCCGTATTCTCCTGCAAGGACGGTGTCATCGCCGAGAAGCCGATGTTCTTCTTCCTCGAGCGCTACATGGCGGCGTATGCACGCGAGATCGACGAATTTGTCGAGGCGATTGTCAACAACACGGAGACGCCCGTGACCGCAAATGATGGTCTGCAGCCTGTACTCATCGGTCTTGCGGCAAAGAAGTCCTGTGAGGAAGGCCGTCCCGTCACCCTTGCAGAAATCAAGAAAGAATACAGCCTCTAATACCCCCACATCGCTCAAGAAAGCCCTCATGCGGAGGGCTTTCTTGCACTTTCTTCCATTTACTGATAAGATGCGCTTATCCTTGGTATTCGATCTCAATCAGAAAGGGCTCCCATGCTCCAATACTTCCCAAAGCGCAACTTTCGCTCTCTCTTTCAAAAAAATTCATCGCCCTCACTTGCCTACGTCTGTAATGTCGGCCCCGAGGCTTCACACATGCCGCGCAGCATGCACGAACACCCGCATTTGGCAGAGATTCTGCTGCTCTACGGCGGTGCCGGAATCTATATGATCGACGGCCGACGCTACACAGCGCAGAAGGGCGATCTCATTCTCTACAACAGTCACGTCGTCCATGACGAGCACGGCGGCAGCGGCAGCGGACTGAGCATCTACTGCATCGCGGTCAGTGGACTGTGTGTGGACGGACTACCGCAGGGACACATCCTGCCGGCCTCGCTGTCCCCAATTCAGTCAACGGGGGATGATTTTGATGAATTTATGGCACTCTTCGGAGCCATTGAAAAAGAGGCACCTACACACCCGGAGACCGCTCACTACCTCACGCTTTCCCTCCTGACGAAAATCTCTGCCCATCTGGCAGAGCACGGGAAAAAGGAGGAAGCCGCCGTCCCATCAACCGTGCGTGCAGCGCGCGCCTATATCGACCAGAACTACAAGGACGCCATCTGTCTGGAGGACATCGCCCGCGCCACCCACACCAATCCATATTATCTCGCGCATCTGTTCAAAGAGGAAGTCGGGCTGCCGCCGATGAAGTACGTCGCACTCCGCCGCATCGGCGAGGCGCAAAACCTCCTCATCAATACAGAGATGACCGTGACACAAATTGCGGCGCAGGTCGGCTACAACAACTCCAACTATTTTCAGTCTGTCTTTAAGCGTGCCATGGGCATCACACCACGGGAGTATCGTGTGCGCTGGGTACGCTGAGCAGCACTCGCATGCAAATATCCCCCGCACAGCATTCGTGCGGGGGATATTTGTATGCCGAGGGAAATGACTCCACTGGATTACTGCTCCGTGCTGCCCTCCCACGTTCCAACAACGCGCTTTCCTGCCTCCTCGTCAAACCAGTGAGAGGTGACGGTCTTGGCACGCGTGAAGAAGAGAACGCCGTCCCTGCCGAGGACGTGGAGATCGCCAAAGAAGGAATCCTTGTTGCCCGAGAACGGATAGTAGGCGCTCGGTACAGGAATGCCGACATTGACGCCGACCATTCCACCGTCCGTATCCATGACAAACTTACGTGCATAGTACCCGCTGCTCGTAAAGATGCACGAACCGTTCGCGAACGGGTTCGCGTTCATGATGCGAATCCCTTCCTCGTAGTTCTTGACGCGCTTGATACAGGTGACAGGACCGAAGATCTCCTGATCGCCGACCGTCATGCCCGGCTTTACATGATCGAGGATCGTAGGCCCGACAAAGAATCCATTTTCGTAACCAGCGACCTTCGTCTTGCGCCCGTCAAGAACGAGCTCTGCCCCCTCGTCAACGCCCTTCTGGATCCAGTCACTGACCTTTTGCTGATGTCCTGCATTGACCACAGGGCCAAGCTGCGTCTCTTCCTTATAGGCACAACCGATTTTGAGCGCCTCTGCCTTTTTCTTCAGCAGAGCGACAAATGCGTCCGCAATGCTTTCCTCGACACAGACCACAGGCAGGGCCATGCAGCGCATCCCCGCACAGCCATACGTCGAGTTAATGATCGCATTCGTAGACGCCTCCAGGTTTGCATCCGCGAGCAGAAGCGCATGGTTCTTCGCCTCGCACTGCGCCTGCACGCGCTTGCCGTGCGCCGCCGCCACGGAGTAGATGTGTTTGCCCGCCCCCGTTGTGCCGACGAACGTCACCGCCTTAACACGCGGGTCCGTGAGGAACACCTCGCCCTCCTTGCGGCTCGTCGTCACGATATTGACAACCCCCTTCGGGAAGCCGGCCTCCTCGTAGAAGAGCTCAAGCATGCGCATGGAGGTCAGCGGTGTCTGGCTGCTTGCCTTTAGCACGACTGTATTGCCGCAGACGATCGCAAGCGGTACCATCCACCCCCACGGAATCATCGCAGGGAAGTTCATCGGCACGATGCCTGCAACGACGCCGAGCGGGAAGCGGTACGAAGTCGTATCGTAGCCGCCCGTCACCTGCATTGCACCACTTCCCTGGATGAGCAAGGGAGCAGCGCACGCCTCCTCCGTCGGCTCGATCGCCTTCTGTACATCACCGCGTGCCTCATTCAGCGTCTTGCCGAGCTCCTTCGCACAGAGAACAGCCAGCTCCTCCTTATGGGCATAGAGCACATCGCGCCAGCGAAACATATACTGTACACGCTTTGCCATCGAAAGCTGCGACCACGACTCAAACGCACGCTGTGCCGAGGTAATCGCTTCCTCGCACTCCTCCACCGTGCAGCTCGGAACCTCCGCCATCACTTCCCCGGTACTGGAATCCGTGATCGAGATATACTTGCCGCTCGTAGACTGCTTCCACTCACCATCCACACAGTATCCCATCCGCTTTACTTCGGCCATAATATGCTCCTTTCGCATATATAGAATTGAAAACAAATATCATATAATACGAAGTATAGTTCACCAAAACATTATTGTCAAGAGTCCAAAAGAGCATCATCCATAGATATTTTTTGAAATCACAGATAAAACGACGTTCATCAGAATATTTTTTCGCATAAAAATGCCGCACGGGAAACTCCCACACGGCACCAGCCTATCTGTATGTACTTACTTCGCTGCAACCTTCTCATAGAGATTGACGATTTCTTCCGAATGTGTCTGTGCCATGATTGTGTCCTCCACTATATCCTGTGTAAATTCTCTCTGTTACGCGCCGAGCAGTTCGCGCTTGATGCGCTCAAGTGCCTCGGGTGCCTGCACATCCATCTTCTCGGGGAAGCCGAAATAGGAGACGCAGGCAATGTTGTCGCCGCCAACCTTCGGCGCGTCGGGACGGAGCTGGCGGTTGACAAAATCCATCTCGCGCAGCGTCTCGAAAATGCCGTCGAAGTCGACCTCGCCCTCACCCATCGCGAGGTGCTGATGGATGGTCATATCCGCACGCCCATGATTGTTGAGCCAAGGCGGATTTGCGATGTAACGGCAGTCGAGCGTCTGGTTGAACGTATCCGCAAAGAGCACGTGGGTCAGCTCATCGCCCGCATACTTCAACATCGAGCGCACATCACCCTTGCCCGCATCGTAGAAAAAGTCGTGCGGCGAGGAGTAGACGTAGCCGAGATGCTTCGAGCGGAACGACTTCACGATATCGCATGCCTCGTTGTTCAGCTCGCAGAAATCGTAGGGATGCGACTGAATCTCGACACGCAGGCTCTCACGCTCAATGATCGGCAGCAGTTCCTCCATGGAGCGGAAGAACATACCGTTGCAGATCTCCTGCTGATTCGGATCGCCCGAGAACTCCGTGTTGATGACGGGCACGCCCATGCTGACCGCGATCTCAATGATGCGCTTCCAGTTGACGACCGCATGCTGACGCTGTTCCTCGGTCGGCCCCGACCAACGATAGACCACGATGAAGGAGGAGATTTCAACCCCTGTCTCCTCGAGTGCCTTGCGATACTCTGCCTCCGTCTCCTCGGAGAAGAGCGGATGCTTGTAGAACGGGTTGATGCGCGGATGCGGGGATTGCTCGATGTACTTGTAGCCCCAGTCCGCAACCTTGTGTACCATGTCGTTGATGCTCATCTGCTTGGCGAGAACATCAACATCGAATGCGATTTTCATGGAAACGACCTCCTCTGATGAATTCGTGATAAAATCATGATATAGAGGTGGACAACTCTTGCCTAAGAGGCAATCATCGACTAAAATGTTTGTCAAGAGGAGTTTTTTAGAATATTTTGGTGGAGGGGATATCTGTGGACGAAATCATAGTGATTGTATTCCTGTCACAGCTGGCGGGCTTTGTCATCAAGGGGCTGGCGGGCTTTGGCAATCCACTCCTCACGAACCCGCTGATGGCGATGCGGCTGGACAACGTGGTCATCACGCCGACCAACATCCTGCTCGACCTGCCCGTCAACGCATGGATCTCGTGGCGGGCACGCCACTCCTTTCAGATTCGGCAGGTGCTGCCCGTGCTCATCGCCATCCTGCTCGGCGTCATCCCGGGCACACTCCTGCTGAAACTGGGAACACCGTGGATCATCAAGGCTCTGCTCGGCGTCTTCATCATCGGCCTCGGCGTCGAGATGCTGCTCCGTAACCGCTCGCACGGCATCACGCCGCGCAGCTGGCTGCGCAACCTTCTCTCCTTCGCCTCGGGGGTGATGTCGGGGCTCTTTGGCATCAATATGCTCTTCCTCGCGTACATCGAGCGCGTGAGCGCAGACCGCGAAGCATTCCGCGGCAGTATATGCTTCATCTTCCTGATCGAGAACGCATTTCGTGCCGTGACCTACTTTGCAAACGATATCTTTACGGCGTTCACGCTGACACTGACTGCCGTCTCGATTCCCGCCGCCATCCTCGGCGTGTGGATCGGCACAATGATCGACCGGCGCATGGGCGAACGCGCCTCGAAGCGCTTCATCATCTTCATCTTTATCCTCGGCGGGCTGTCCATCCTCATCAAGTCGATCCTCCTGCGTTCCTAGAGAGTTGACACAAGAATTTATAGCATTTGTCACAAAAGAGAAGAATTTTACCGATAAATCGCCAATTCTACGTATGTATCGTTCTGATTCCTGACGTATAATAAAAGAGCAATTTTTCATTGAGCAGAGATAAGGAGGTACAAATATGGCGTGCCGCCTCGATGATGTACTTCGCGTGCGTGTCCGTGGAGGAGGCAATGACCACCGCATCGATCTCCGGATCGTTCAGAATGTCCGCCGCTTCCTTCGTCACGGAGTCGATGTCGAACTGCTTCGCGTACGCCGCCGTCTCCTCGTTGGCAAACGGGTCGGCGACCCTCTTGATCTCCATGCCCGGAACAAAGAGCGAAATATTCCGGATGTGAACCTTGCCGATGCGCCCCGCGCCGATGATGCCGATCTTCATGATGAAAGCCCCTTTCTGCGTCTTGTGATCTGCTGTTCCACTTTCTGGTTCTATTATAGGGACAGTATACGCAAATGTAATTTTCCTATTTTTTGAATCGTTGTTTCTTCTTTGGTAAAATTCATGAGGAGCAGACAAAAATAAGACACCCTGACAAAAAACTTCGTCAAGGTGTCTTATTTTTGGATTGTATCAACTAACGTGTATTGCAGCGAGATACCCCACAGCAATGCATACGTCCCTTTTTCGCCAGTTCCTCAAATCTCATGACGCGGTGCTTCAAGTTTACCGTCCTATTCCAAGCGGCGAGAAGATCGCATAGACGGTGAAGATGCCAAGGACAACGACGGCCGCAACGTACTTGCGGTACTTCCACGGCGTGAGATCGACCTTGTTCGCGTTCGGTGTGAACGCATATCCTCCTGCCAGCGGCGCAAACTTCGTCGAGCCCCACATAACGAGGATATCGAGGAAAAAGAGCACGCTGTGGATGTAGAGGAAGTTCAGATCACCAAAGAGGACCTTCGCGATGACGTAGGCGACAATGTGGAAGGTAAAGCAGACCTTTGCCCCCACCGCCGAGACATTCTTATTGAAAAACCCAAAGAGAATGATGACGATGAGCGGGATATTGTAGAACCCCACATACTCCTGCAGGAAATTGTAGAGCCCCGTCGGTGCATTGATCAGCAGCGGTGCAAGACCAATGGAAACAAGAGCGATGACAACAGAGGAATGAAAGAATTGGAATCATTGCAGTTTTCCCCCATGAACTGTTGTGGTCTCAAAGGCATCATCACAGATGTACTAGAAACCACGGATATAATAAGATAAACAAGAGTTATTATACACAATTGCTCCTTATTGGCAAGTCCTAAAACAAAAAAGGCTGCATGACGATGTTATGTCCTCCTCGTCATGCAGCCCCACGGATTCATTCCGTACGTTCAACTTATTGATACGTTACATATCGTCTATGGAACATGCTGAACGCATCGGTGCTGCCGTTATTTTTTACCGCGGCGGCGCAGCTCGACGTAGTTCAGGATAAGCTCCGCAGCCTCCTCGAGCGACAGCTTGCTCGTGTTGATCAGGAGGTCGTAGTTCTCGGGAGCCCCCCATGTCTGTCCCGTATAGTACGCATAGTACTGCTTGCGGATGGCATCCTCATCATCGAGTTCCTCGATGTAGTGATTGCCGTAGTGCGTCTTCGCACGCTCCTTGCGGAATGCATTATCTGCATAAATGAAGAAGGAGAACGCATCGGGGTTGTCTTTCAAAATATAGTCTGCACAGCGTCCGAGAAAAACAGCACTCTCCTTCTCGGCGATCTTCAGAATCACCTTTGCCTGCTCGATATACATACGGTTGTGCTGTGGCACACGCACGTAAGCATAGTCGCCGAGATTTCCGAGGCAGTTCTCCGGCGAGTTATAGGAACGCTCGATAAGGCTCTCAAAATCCTGTGCATCCTCAGCACCCGCTACATTTTCTGCCGCCATGGCGACAATTTTTCGATCATAGCGCTTAACGCCCATTTTCTTCGCGAGAATCTCTGCAACCTCGCGCCCACCGCTGCCATACTGGCGCGTGATGGTGATGAGAGTTTTCTGATCCATCATATCGCTCCTTTCAATACAGCAGGACACGCCCTGCTGTGTGGTTACATTTCACCGCGCGCCTCACGTGCAACAAGATCGCGCATGATCTCGGGATACTTTTGATCCAGCTCATAGAAGTAGAGTACAACAATCAGAACGATCCACACAAAGATCGGTCCCCACATGTAGATGCTGACGATCATATCAATGACCTGCTGGCTCTGCATGACCGAGCCGGTGGAGGACGAAATATAGCCTGCATAGGAGAGCAGTCCCGTGAGGAGTGCGCTCGTAAGCCCGGAGCCGACCTTCGTACCAACCGAGCCACCGGAGAAGATCAGACCTTCCTGGCGGAGACGCGTCTTCCACTGTCCGTACTCTACAGCATCACCAATAAAGCCGAAAATGACGGACTGAATCGGTGCGAAACCAATACCGCGAACAACACAGCTAAATACAACCCAGCCAAAATCCGTGGGATTCAAAAGGAAGATGACATGACCGATAAAGCAGATGACAACACCGCCCAGAGACATATTGCGCTTGCCGAAGCGGCGCAGGAGCCGCGGGCTGAACACCGCCATAACAAAGATCGTGACCAGCGTCTCCAGGAGATAGAGGCTGCCGTAAATCGTATCATCGGCAAAAATGTATTTGCAGTAATAAGGGAGAATCGTACCAGTAATCGTGAAGATAACGTTCTGCATCATCCAGATCGTCATGCCCACCCAGAAGTACGGATTGACAGCGAGAGCCTTGAGCGCCTTGCCAACCGGAATTTTCGCCGCCTTTGCACGAGCCTCGATCACAACGGTCTCTTTGCAGCGTGAGAAGCAGAAGATCAAAAGCACCAGTCCAACGACTGCCCAGATGCTCATGACCTCAACCCATGCCATCTGCGTATCACCAAATACCTTGACCAGCGGAAGTGTTGCCGAGACCGAGAGGATACGCCCCCATGGTGAGAGACACATACGCGTGATCGAGAGCATATCGCGTTCCTTTGAAGCGCGTGTCATCATCGCCGAAAGCGAGCCATACGGAAGATTCAGCGCTGTATAGCAAACTGTCGTACAGAGATTGTATGTAACGAACAGATAGGCGAACTGCATTGCTGAGGATCCCTGCGGAACTGTATAGATAAGTACAATGGATACCGCAAACGGTACGCTCATCCACAAAATCCAAGGGCGGGACTTACCCCACTTGGAATTCGTCTTCTCAACAATAAATCCCATGATGACATCAGATACACCATCAAAACAACGGGACAGGAGCATAACCATACCGACCATCGCAGGATCGATCCCTGCATAGTCCGTATAGAAAAATGTCAGAATGCCCATCGCTCCCCATACGACGTTTTGGGCTGTGTCACCAAGGCCGTAAGCAATACGGGTCATCCACGGAAGACGACCTCCTGCTGCCTGCGTCTGCGAATTGCTCATCGCAATTCCCCCTCCTCACTTAGTAAACAAGAAAACTGAACTGCATATTGATTCCTTCTTTCTCCCCCCATTCAGGAATCACTTGTGTCTCTTTGTGATATATCATTCCCATGCTTATATTTTATATTTTTTTCCATTTCGCAATCTCTATTTTCTTGTCTTTTCTTCAACATATACCCATAACAAAACATTGATAAACAAAGAGCTCTTCATTTCTTTTCCATTTTTATTCATCAAGACTATATTTTCTTGCTTTTATGGAACTTATCGAGATTTTTTTACTTCATTTTCTGATATATTTGGGTTATCTTTTGGTTTTATCTTGTTTACCTGTTCCAGTGCAAAATAAAAAATCCCAATAGATTATCTATCGGGATTTTTGATCCATATTGTTTATGCAGATAACGAGTCAAAAACGCTCATATCATATCAGCTGCTCAGCTTCTCCAGCCGTGAGAGGTCGACTTCTTCGACGGGCTCCTCG
>ERZ773197.3027-NODE-3027-length-10061-cov-4.844094_pt1 | contig 10061 bp, 12 predicted proteins | sample MGYA00580999_ERZ773197 | MGnify/ENA primary metagenome ERZ773197 (study PRJEB29015, sample SAMEA2738166) | human oral metagenome | biome: human oral; feature: human-associated habitat; material: saliva | place: China | collected 2185 ... | reverse complement strand
ACATTCCTAGCGAAGACTTTAGCGACCTAACCGACGCTCTCCTTGAAGAGTTCGAGATTATCCCCTAACTCCTTCAATCCCCTTGCCCCCCTGAAGTTGTTGAGAAGCTACAGGGGGTAAGGGTACCCAAACCATAACACCCTAAACCCTATGTGACACGAAAGCAGGACATAACACTATGCGAAACAATAACAACCCCGGACGTGCTATCAACTTCGCGAACATTAAGAGCGGCGACATTATCATCGCTGACACCCTCAACGCTGAGGATGCCTTCTTTACGGATGCCGCTAAGACCCGCTACGCACTGTACACTGTGGAAACCTGCAACAAGGTTAATAATGCTACCTTGTCCCCACTGACTAGCGTTTATGACCGCAGTATCCTCACGCAGGACGGTGACACCTACACCATTAAGCCGTTTAACGGCAAGTATTACACCATCAATACCGCTAAGGTATGGCACTACACCTATTTTGAAGCCACCGCAATGCAACTTCATGAGCGTGCCGCCGCACAGGAATCCCTGCGCGACTTCATTCACTGGGCCTACAACAACTTCATGCCCTATCAGGTAGAGGTCGAATTTGAGGCAATCTACGCACGACACACCGGCGAACAGAGGCATGACGCTACCAGCATCATTAACCCCAATAGCCGCAAGGTTATGTCCCGCATCATTGAGGACGGTATCAAGGTCATTCGCCAACTTCTTGAAGAAGACCACATTATCATTGATGAGAGTATCGCAGAGGGTCTTGCCGCGTATGCAGAAATTACCGACATTATGGATACCTATGTAGCACCCCTGAACCCTGACAGTGAATCCATTACCGTTACTGATACCCGCACTATTTTTGGACGCACTCATTCTAAGTCCTTTACCTTCACCACCGGAACCGCTATCATCACCAATAACGCGGACTACCTGATTACTCGACTTGCAGACGATAAGGCATACGTCACGGTTGCAGGTGAAACCAACGAAGCCGGATACCTTGCCTACAGTATCGCGAATGAGGTAAGTCTGTATCTCAAGGACAGTGAACCTATCCACTTCGTTTCAATGGAGGAAACCTGCCCTGCAAGTACCGTTGAAGACATCAAGAACTACTACCTGGCAACCAAGAAGGTAACCGAAATCTTCGATAGCTTTGAGGGAAACCTTAGCGGTCTGCGAGGTCGCGAACTCAACTACCAGGTACGCCATGAAAACCCCCTCAGTGTTGTAGGTATGCTCGACTATGGCAATAAGTGCCCGAATGAAGCTCTCATGCTTACGGGTAAGCGAATCCACCAGCTCAAGATGGGACGAGCCGCCCTGACGGTTCAGGCTGATAACTTCATCAGCACCATCAACTACTACATGAACCAGGCACACAGTAAGTTCTAATACCCCCGGTCGTGAACAATAAGGCACCCCCTAATACTGCTTTAGGGGATGCCTTGTGGCTAGGGGTATTTAACCAAGTACCCACACGCGGGTCACCCCCCCCCGAAAGTGTGCATATTATACGGGGGGGGCAGTATTGGAATTACCTACTAATGAAAGTTTGCTAATCACTATGTATTTTGAATTTGACGTAAACCCTAAGATTATTGAGGCTATGCGCCGTGGTATCCGCCCCAAGGTTGCTTGTATTACTCGACAAGGGGAAGGTGGGCAACTAGGCATTGATGTTGAATGTGGTGATGATTGGGTTTTTGTTCCCTTTAATCCTGGATATGACGTTGAAGAAGCCGAAGTGCTCATGCGTCGAGGTTCGGTGTGGTTCGGTTATCTGTATCAAGACGTGACTATTTCTGTACAGTGGCACGACGGTATGGCTCTAGTTGAAGAGTGTGATGATTATGATGATGAAGATATTTACGATGACGATGACAGCGCCTATGATGCCGATGATTACGACAACGTGGACCCCTAGCCCCTGTGTGAGCTATTTCACATATTTTTAACTTGCATGGGGGTTAAGGGTGTGGCATAATAGAAATGTAGCAAGGGAGAAGCCCCTAGCAACAAGTCCAGTATCTAACCTTTGTCGCAAAGACCGAAAGGACAAGTAACCACCAATGAGCAACACTGTTTATGACCTGCTGTACGCCCGCCTGCACACCCGCAAGTACACCACTGGTAAGATGTCCCCCGAAACTCGCACCGATAGGGACGTTCATAACGCCTCTCTGGAAACTAACTATGAGATGACCACTACTATGAGTATGGTCAATCCTGAAACTCAGGAATTGCGTAATGTGACCGTTCCGCGTAGCAAGGTAACCATTATTGGTGACCAGCCAGCAGGTACCCCGCCTTACGTCATTATTGATGAACGTGACCGCTACTACGTACATATTGACTCTACCTTCACTTATGATACCCGCATTGACTTTATCACCCCGGAACTGAACTTCTAGCCCTAACATAAACCCCCGCCCCCAAATGAGGTGGACGGGGGTTGCCGCCCATCAACTGAAAGGAATCACCCATGACTGAACTCCCCCCGATTGAAAAGCGTGCTATCGAACCTATCACCTTCTCGCTCAGCTTTAAGCACGTCAATAACATTCCTGTTGAAGAGCTTGCAGAGCGCGCAATGGACAAGGATGTGATTTACATTGATGCCGTGAAAGAAGACGGCGAAGACGACGGTCTTCCTATGGTGGACTTCTGCGACGAAGACGGCTACCCCGTAGGTGTTATCGACCCCGAAGACCCACTAGAGCTCACCCGGGACGTTACCGCCTACATTAACGACATTGACGCACGACAGCGAGAAGGTCACGAAGCACTCAAGGAAGGTGAATATCTAGGTACTGACCTTGAGTTCACTGTAGACGAAGACGGCTGGGTGTGGGTTACTATCAACTCTGTTATCGACCGCAATATCCACCGATTCTAAAACACACCCCACCAAACCCCTAACCCCAATCAAGTAAGGTTAGGGGTACCGTGGGATACAATACCCCTAACTAACATAACCAACAGCCACTGGGCAAAGAAAGGAAGCCAATACACATGTCAGATGAGAAGTACCCCGAGCTGGGTGAAGATAACTTCAACTCCGGGGAGTTCTACAACTTCCTAAAGACCGCCCTCATTGGTCGCCGCATCATTAAGTTCAGCTCTAGCTACATTGAGCTTGATAACGGTTACACTATCAAGATTCGCCCTAACTGGGGTTGCGACTGTGGTAACGGTAGCGCCGAAATTGAAGCGGATTACGTGGATAAGCCACTAGATGCCGCTGTTATGAACGTTAAGTATGAGGAGATTGAAGAGTACGACAATCGCCACCATACCGGTTTCCGAATCTTTATCTACATGAAGAATGAAGTCATCAACATTGAAGGAACGGACGCTTACGAAGAGTATGAGGACTACTACGGTTCCGGCTTCTGGCTAGATGCTGAAATGCCCGAACACCGCGCACAGCGTGAAGCTAAGGAAGCTGAACGTGAGGCGAAGCGCATTGAAGCCATGAAGCGCCCTAATAAGCTTCCGGGCGCAATGGGGTACATGGCATCAAGCCCCATTATCCGCCCCAAGAGGAAGTTGGATAAGAAGCTGAAATGGAAAATCTAATCCGGCGCGCTAAGCTCTTCTTCCTGACCACCGGGTTTCTAGTTGCCCTCATTGGAATCATTGCCGGTGTGGATTACATTACTCCGCATACGTGCCGTGTCAATGAGCATAATGACGACACCCCTATTCAGGTGCAGAACTATGTAGAAGAGTTTAACGGCGAAACGTTACAGCACACGTTCTGTACCGAAGACGGCACCTACAAGCCGTGCATGAAGATGATGCCAACCCACCGCGCAGAGAGCTTTGAATGGCGGTACGAAGGTACACAGGCGTGGGCTAAGCATGAAGGTAAACCCACAGGCAAGAACAATAGCCGCCCGTACCATAGGTTCACTCACTACGACCAGCAGGTATGCGATAATCGCGAACAGCACGCAGGTGTGAACGGTAAAATCATTAACCATGTTGTAGAAGAATATTTCTTCATCTAACCGAACAATATGCACCCACATAAGGGGTACCTACTCGCTGACAGTAGCGGGTAGGTGCCCCTTATTTTTGTTGCCGGGGCATGAGACACGCCCACAGATTTGATACACGCACACCGCAACGTGTACACTGGGAAACATCAAGGTTTACGGGAACCCCTTCAAACTAGCACCGTAAAGGTTTATGATACGAACCCGCACAAGTGACGGCAACCTGTGAACCTATATTGTCCCATGACAGAAAGAATAACTACATAATGCAAATCGCGAACCTACTAATTATCGCCGTAGCCGCACTAGTTATCATTGGTATCGGTGTGGCAATCTTCATGGCGGGTATCGTATCGGCAAGCCCCGGTGAGGTGAAGGTCATCTCGGGTCGCCGTGGTATCCGTGTGCTACAGGGTAAGACTGGTTGGCGTGTCCCGTTCATTGAGCGCGTGGACTCCATGACCGCAAGCATGGTATCTATTGATGTGAAGACGAACGGTAGCACCCCCACCAATGACTTTATCAACGTGCAGGCTGAAGCTGAAGTGAAGGTACGTATCGGGCTAGACCGTAAGGAACTGTTCGAGGTCGCCGCTAGGAACTTCCTCGGTAGGACTGATATTGAAATCGCTGACTCGGTACGTGAAACCCTTGAAGGTCACCTACGTTCCATCATTGGTGAGATGGAGTTGAAGGCTATCGTTCAGGATAGGCAACAGCTCGCTAACAAGGTTCAGGAAAACGCGACGAACGACCTAGAGGAAATGGGTCTAGAAATCGTGGCGTTCAACATCCAGACCGTCCGTGACGATAAGGGTGTTATCGACAACCTTGGTGCTGACAATACCGAAAAGATTCGACAGGAAGCGGCAACCGCTAAGGCTATCGCAACCCAGAAGATTGAGGAACAGCAGGCAAGCTCTGAAAAGCTCGCAAACGACGCACGTGTCGCCGCTGATAAGGAAATCGCTAAGAGGCAGAACGAGCTCGAAATCTCTAAGAGCCAGCTGAAGGCTGAAGCTGAGAAGGAACGAGCAATCGCTGAAGCCGCGTTCGAGACAGAGTACGAGAACCAGCGAAGCCTAACCGAAGCCGCCCGCGCTAACGCTAACATTGTCCGACAGGAAAAGGAAGCGCTGGTCAAGGCTAAGGAAGTTGAAGTCCGCAAGCAGACCCTAGTCGCTGAGGTTGAAGAAACCGCAAACACCGAACGTCGAGCACGTGAACAGCGCGCACAGGCTGAACTGTTCGAGAGCATGAAGAAGTCTGAAGCTGAGGCGTACCGCCGCCAGCAGGAAGCAGAAGTGCTGAAGATGACCGCTGAAGCGGAAGCATACCGCCGCCAGCAGGAAGCGGAAGCTCTCAAGATGACGGCAGAAGCAGAAGCAGACGCAATCCGCCTACGCGGTGAAGCAGAAGCAGAAGCAGTACGCCTCAAGCTTGAAGCAGAAGCAGACGGTCTAGACAAGAAGGCAGAGGCAATGCTCAAGATGAAGGATGCCGCTGTTATTGAGATGCTTGTCAATGTCCTACCTGAAGTTGCCCGCGCTGTATCTGAGCCGCTGAATAATGTTGATAGCATCACCATGTACGGTGAAGGTAATGCTGGGCAGATGGTTGGCGACATTATGACCAGCATGGATAAGGTAACCGCCGGTCTAGGACTTGATGTTCGTGACCTGATTCAGGCAACCGTAACCGGTCGAGCTATTGGTAGCGGCATGAGTAACGCCACCAAGGATACCAAGAAGGAAGCTGAGCCCGCTCTAGAGCCTCTAGATACTGAGGAAAACTACCTCTAGCATGTAATGGTGTAGAGCACAGCACACATAAACCCCTAACCTATAGAGCATGAACTCTTTTAGGTTAGGGGTTTCCTTTATGTCAAATTTAGAGCGTGATGTAAATTACAGTTTTAGGCTTGTGTTTATCTATATAGTGTGCCATAATAGACATATAGAAGTTCTTACAAGAAACCCAAGCCACTACAGGAAAGGAAAAGGTACACAATGAACAACCCTGAAATGGACGAAATACTAGCGAACATTGGCGCAAAGCTTGAAGCCCTCTATGAGCTACAACTTGAAGCAGACCGTACCCTAGTAACCCTCAAGCAAGAAGAGCTTGACACGAAGCGCGTAGAAGCCGCAACAGATGCATACAGGAACTTCAATACCATCAACATTGAAGCGAAAATCAATGACGGCACCCTAGCCAAAACCAACCAGTCACTATACACTGACCTGGTTAAGCTCTCTAACGACATCGACACCCACAGGTTCGCCTTCACAAACGACGTAGCACAAACCCTCAATGAAGACTTCACAGCAATCCCCTACGAAGGAATCGAAGAGCTAACCACCTACGACATTCAAATGAAACGACTCCAGGAAGCTGAAAACTTCCTCGACCGCTCAATCACCCTATACAACTACGGGCGAGACAAGCTCAAAGAAGCAACCGGAACCGTAAACTAACCCCCCCCCATTACCCCCCCCCAAGGAAAGGATACATCATGGGTTTCACTGACGCAGGACGCATCATCCAGGACATCACCTGGAACTATGGGAAGCACCAGATTCAGAGCATTATCGACACGGGACAGGTTCGACGTATGACCCCCCCCGACTGCAAGAAGCACCCCTATCTGAAGGATAAGGCGTTCCGTGGTAGTAACCGCTACCTCTATGTGGAAGACCCCGTAGGTATCCACTTCCCTGAAACCTATGGCGCGGCTTCACTTACTATCTTGCTTAACCGCGACTATGGCGTGAAGAAGTGGGAGAACAGCCTTATGGGTTGGTGGGACCACAGCACACTCTACGGCTGGACAAAGAAAGGTGAAGCAGTCGTGCTTAAAGGCAGTAACCGCCCCCACAAACCGCGAAACCACGACGAGAGCCAGAAAGCCAAGGAAGCTATCGAATGGTACGCCGAAGAGAAGCGACACATGGTAACCTCCTTCGACCCGGAACACCCCATTGAGGTGACCGTGAACTTCAACAAGGGCGACATTTGGGAATTTGAAGACTTCCTCTACGACTATTCCCCGCTCTACTACTACAAGGACGAGAACCCGGCGAAATATCTTGCAAACAACTACCCCACTGAGCGAGAGATTGTCTTCATTAGTGATAGTATCGCCGTCTGTGTACCCAGTAAGCCCTTCCATGATGAGCCGCTGATTACTCTCACCGCCGATAAGCCTATCGCGTCAGGTCTTGCAGGGCACACCTTCAACATTAAGTCAGTAGAAGTTGATGGGTGCCGCCGCAATAAGGCTAAGGTAACCCTCAAGTAACCAAAAGCAACCAACACAAACTACCCCTCCCTTATCGGACAATAAACAGTAATGTTTTGTTCGCCGGGGGGGGGGGTACTTTTTTGCCCACAACACGAAAACGTACCCGCCAAACAAACAGAAAGGACACAGGTGAACATATGCTGACAGCACCAGCAAACATCACTGTACAGATACTTGGTCTAGGTGTGAGCGCCGGACTGTTCTTTATCGGGTACGCAAACCGCACCTGGGTCAGAAACATCAGTCTAGGAATGTGTGCCCTAACAGCCGCCCAATCATTCCTACTAGGACAAACAGGCGTTCTAGCCATGAACCTAGTAAACCTCGCCTACTACATCATGCTACTGTTCGAGAACCGGCTGACATTCGTCCAAACACCCATCTACCGTGGCGCATCAATGAGCGTAGCAGTCGGAACAGCCGCCGTCACACAGTACGGCATCCTCGGGTGGGGGTTATGGTCGCCCGGCACCCTAGCGCTACTAGGTGGACTAACCGGACTTGTCATGGCGCTACTAGAAAACTTCGTAGCACTCAAAACCGTAACAGTTCTCAACGTTGCGTGCTGGGTCAGCTACTATATCCTAGTCGGTAGCTACACCAACATTATTGGTAACATGCTAGTCCTTGTAGGTGTAGCATTAAGCGTGTGGCAACGTATGCACACTACCGAACCGCCGCCCATCACCTCGTCCGGTATTACCGTTCCTGTGGACACTGGAAGCCTGCGTCAAGCAGAACTACACAACGAACAAGAATAACCCCTATAAAGGGCATGAAGTGCCGCGAAACCCAAAAATACTACAGGGTTTCGCGGCACTTTTCGTTTACCTCGAAACATGACCAGCGCGCAACCAAGCCCTACTGGGTAAAGAAACCGCAGGACTGATACAATAAAACAATGAATACTATCCTGAATGAAAAGGTGACCGCCTATGTTTGTTGATTTTGTAAACATGTTTGCAGACCCGACTGGGTTCTTTGAGACTGCCCCTATATGGGTATCATTCGTGCTACCTGGAGCCATTACAGGTACTATTGCCACAACTCTATGGTTCCTTGCATGGAGCAAACAAGAAAGTGAAGCTGATTTTCTTGCTCCCATACTAACTGAGGGTATTGCCACAATTTTTTGGGGTCTTATCGTCACGCCCGCCTTCACAGCACATGGAGTTATTGTGGGGTTCCCTCTAGCTATTTCATGTATCCTCGGCTGGGGGGCAATGACAGTGGGTACCTGGGCGGTACCCTACCTTACGACGAAATACAAAGAACGCTACCACTAAAAGCAAAACATAAACAAGGTGGGGCATGTTGCACCCACCCCTTCTCAACATGCCCCACCATAAACTACAGAAAGGTTCAACCCTACACTATGGCTATCGAGATAGACATTTCTGGTTTCTGCAAAACCAAATACCTAACCCCTGAGCCTGTCGGCACCGTCAAGAGTGACAATGTTCCAGACCCAAAAACAGTGGTAGCTCTCATCGGGCAAGAACAGCGACTCATGAACCTATGGGTCGAAGGCGGAACGAGGGCACTAGCTGAAATCCTAGAAGTACCCGAAGACGTTCTAGCTAAACGCTGGAACCGAATCAAGAACCACCCCAACTTCCTAGATGGTGTCATACCCCTAGAAGCATACAGCAACTACCCTGAAGACCTCCTGTGGACACGTGGTGCTTTGCTGAAGCGGGCAAACGAAAAAAGGTCTGATTTTGAATATATAGACGTATACACAGACTTTTTAATGCCACGCCCCGACCTTGGCTGGGTGTCACTAACAGAGTACGCTCACATCGCCAGCCCTGGGGGATATATGGAAACTGCCCTACAGGCCATCGACAACTACCACGCATACAAGATTCCTCCCCGCCTTAGCATAGATTTAGAAGCCCGTGGGCGCAACCAACAGGTTCTACCCAATACTGTATTCAGTCGCTACACAGGGAAAGCGCTACGATTCGGACGGAAATACCGTGAAGCACACAAGCACCTACTAGCATACCCGCGCCCTGCAACAAGGACACATAGGATACTATGGGATAAGCCAGAAGCTTACGAAGGGGAGACATACTACCCCGTAGAAGCTATCCGTGACTTCTCGGAACCATGCACCAATGACGGCTGGAAAGTTCGTGCCGGTGAACGCGGCGGATACGTTAAAGAGTATGACAGTATCCAGCGGTTTAGCTGGGTTGCAGACTCAGCGCACGTAAAAGGTAAAGTTGATACAGGTTCGCTAGTTGCAGGAAACGTCTACATTGATGAAGATATGCTCATCCGCTCCCATTCCATCATCTCAGGTGACGTGCAACTCAACCGGCGCGTGAAGGTTACAGGTTCAAAGATTACAGGTGAAGTCACTATTGGAACTGAAGGTACAACGTGCCGTGAAGAGTTAGTACTCTACAATGCGACGATAGGCGGCAAGGTTACAATTGACGACAACGTTAAATGCATTGCCCGAGCAACCGTTAGCGGCGACATTGAACTCAATGGCAACCTGACCGTCGCGGGTCACATCAGCCTAACCGGTGCAATGATTATAAACTCTACCGGAGGGTATGAGCTGTACGACTCCATAGAGGGCAAGCTAGACCATAAGGGAAATAAGCCCATATTTGAGCTACACAATGGTAGCGACAGGCGATTCCACCGCAGTATGGGACTCTACCAGCAGAAACTGCCGGTAGGCTAACACCCAAACACCCAATAACCAAGTGTGCCCCTGAGTAAGGGCAACCAAGCC
>ERZ773197.3025-NODE-3025-length-10069-cov-17.553425_pt1 | contig 10069 bp, 12 predicted proteins | sample MGYA00580999_ERZ773197 | MGnify/ENA primary metagenome ERZ773197 (study PRJEB29015, sample SAMEA2738166) | human oral metagenome | biome: human oral; feature: human-associated habitat; material: saliva | place: China | collected 2185 ... | reverse complement strand
ACAGATTTGAATTATTCATTTCAGGAAGAGAATTTGCAAACGCATATTCAGAATTGAATGATCCGCAAGATCAAAAAGAAAGATTTGAAGAACAGGTTAAACTAAAAGAAGCGGGAGATGACGAAGCTCAAGGAATGGATTTAGATTATATAAGAGCGCTAGAATATGGAATGCCGCCTGCAGGAGGTCTTGGAATAGGAATAGACAGACTTGTTATGTTGCAGACAAATTCTGCATCAATTAGAGATGTTATTTTATTTCCGACTCTTAGAAAAGAAGATATTGATTTATAAATTATTAAAAAAAATATTATTTAATAAAATTTTTTCTCACTATATTAATTTTGGATAGTGAGTTTTTTTATTTTATTTTTTAAATAAAAATAATTTTGAAAATATAAAAAAATATTGTATAATTTACACATAAAACATAAAACATAAAACATAAAACAAAAACTAAAATAATAAATTAAAACAGAAAGTGGGAAAAATGGGAAAAAAATCAGAATTAATAAGAGGGACAAGTAAATGTGCCAGATTTTTTGTCTGTGATACAACACAAGTTGTAAAAGATGCGCAAAGTAAGCATGGACTTGATGCGATTGCAACAGTTAATTTTGGGAAACTGCTCACTGCTGCGGCTATGATGGGAAAAGATTTGAAAGTGGAAGATGGAGTAGTTTCGGTGGAAATAAGCGGTGATGGAGCTTATGGAAAAATGGTTGCAACTGCGAATATGAAAGGACATGTAAAAGGATATGTCGGAAATTCTTCAAATGCTAAACTTATTGACAAAGATGGAAATTTCGTGAGAGATGAAAAAGGGAGAATTAAACTTATTGGCGATGGAATAATGCAAGTTAGAAAAGATATTGGACTAAAAATGCCTTTTTCTGGAATGGTTGCACTGGAAAACCAAGATATAGCAGACATTGTTGCAAGTTATTTTTTACAGTCGGAACAAATAAAGTCAGTTGTGGCACTTGGAGTAAAACTTAACGAAGATGGAACCGTGAATCGTGCAGGAGGCTATTTAATTCAGCTTCTTCCTGGCGCAGAAGATGATTTTATAGATAAACTGGAAGATAAGTTAAGAAAAATTAGAAGTATTACAGAATTATTAAATGGTGGATTTAGCCTTGAGAGAATAGTTGAGCTTTTGTATGAAGATATTTCGGCATTTGAAGAAAATAAAGATGCTAATGGGAATCATAAAAAGAAATATATTGAAAATTTTGAAATTTTGGAAAAAAGTGAAATTGAATATAAGTGTAATTGTTCGAAAGAGACTTTTTTAAAAGGTTTAATTACTTTAGGAAAAGAGCAAGTTGACGAAATTTTGGAAGAACAAGGGAAAATTGAAGTGGAATGTCATTTTTGTGGAAAGAAATATCAGTTTGGAAAAGAAGATTTTGAAGGAGCGTTTTAATTTAAATTATTAAAAAAAATTTTTAAAAATAAAAAAATTTCATAAATTAATTTTTAAATTTTTTCAAAAATAAATATTAAATAAAAAATAAATTTGAGTAATGAAAAATAGATAAAAAAACAAAATAAATAAAAAAAAAATAAAATATAATAAAAAAGAAAGGATTTAAAAAATGAGTAAAATAAGAGTTGGAGTAATAAGAGGAGGAGTTTCGACAGAAAGAGAAATTTCATTGAAAACTGGAAGTGAAATTGTAGCAAATTTGAATAGGGACAAATATGAAGTGTTTGATATTGTAATTGACAAGGAAAATGAAGTTTTTGAAAAAGTAAAAGATTTAAACCTTGATTTTGTATATATCGCTCTACACGGAGTTTTCGGAGAAGATGGAAGAATACAGGCCATTTTACAAAGTCTTGGAGTGGCTTATAGTGGGCCTGGTGTAATGTCAAGTGCAGTTTGTATGGATAAGGAATTTTCTAAAAGAATTGTTGCAGGATATGGAGTTAGAATTGCAAAATGGATAAGTGTGCGTCGTGGAGAAACTGCGAATTTTGATGAAATAAAAGAAAAATTGGGAGATAAAGTTGTTGTAAAACCAAATAGTGGAGGTTCAAGCATCGGAGTAAGCTTTGTTTCTAATCAAGAAGAACTTGAAGCTGGGTTAGATTTGGTGTTTAGCATGGATAAAGAAGCTCTTATTGAAGAAGTTTTGACTGGAGTTGAAATTAGTGTTCCTGTGATTGATGGGAAAGTTTTTCCAACTATAAGAATCGAAGCACTTGCAGGAGATTATTTTGACTTTGAATCTAAATATGCAAAAGGTGGGGCAAAAGAATATGTCTATGAATTTAGTGAAAAAGTTCAAAATGAAATAAATAAATTTGCAAAAGATAGCTATTATGGATTAAAATGTGAAGGATTTTCAAGAATAGATTTTATGGTAGTAAATGAAGACACGCCTTATTTTATGGAAGTAAATACATTGCCTGGAATGACTGCTGCAAGTTTACTTCCTAAAAGTACAGCATCTCTAGGTTATAATTACGAACAGACATTGGATTTATTAATAAATTCTTCGATTGATGTAGAGAGATAAAATAAAAAATAAATAAAAAGGAGTAAAATTTTAAATTATGATTGGAATTATTGGAGCTGTCGATGAAGAAGCGGCTGAAATAAAAAAAGAAATTAAAGATATAAAAGAAGAAGTGATAAGTGGAATTTCTTTTTTCCGTGGAAAATTTAATCAAAAAGAAGTCGTTTTTGTTCAGTCAGGAATCGGAAAAGTTAATGCGGCGATTACTGCGACGCTGTTAATAGAAAAATTTGATGTAAAAACTGTTATTTTTTCGGGAGTTGCAGGTTCGTTAAGTAAAGATTTGAAAGTTGGAGATGTTGTTGCGGGAGTCGATGTTGTTCAGCACGATGTCGATGCTACAGCGTTTGGCTATAAAATGGGACAGATTCCACAGATGAAACAGTGGGCTTTTGAGTCGGATAAAAATCTTTTGGAAAAAGTTCAAAATATAAGTCATAAAGTTGTGTTGGGAAGAATTTTGACAGGGGATCAGTTTGTCAGTAAAAAAAATGTGAAAATAAAACTGGGAGAAGATTTTTCGGCACTTTGTGTGGATATGGAAAGTGGTGCTGTGGCACAAGTTTGTAGCCGTTTAAATGTAAAATTCTTAATAATTCGTTCTATTTCCGATAGCATTACTGATGAATCAGATATGGAATACAATAGTTTTGTAAAATTGGCAGCAAAAAATTCAAAAGAAATTTTGAAGGAAATAATATAAAAATTTATTAATTATGGGATTACATTAAAATATTTTTTACTATTTTAAAGAAAGGGGAAAAAATATGAGTTATCGATTAAATCCATATAAAATTTTGAGAAGTGTGGTAATTTTAGCAGTTATTATTTGTCTAGGAGTTCTTGCTTTTAATTTTAAAAAATCTAAAGAATCTGCGACAAATGAAATAAAAAAAGATGTTAAAGTTAGAGGAAAAAATTTTTTCAAATCAAAAGATTATAAAAATAATTTGACTTTGCCAAAAGAAAATATTCAAGAAAATAATAAAAATGTCATAAACGATATAAAAACTAATGACAACAAGACAAAAAATGTAGATTTGCAAGATATAAAAAAAGATGACGCCAATAAAAAAATTGAAGATGAAAAAAAGAACCAAGAAAAGGCCAAAGAGCAGCAAAAAAATAATCAGCAGGAAATAGAAAAACAAAAGCAAAAGGCGAAGGAAGAAGCGGCAAGAATTGAAAAGGAAAAAGCTCAAAAAGCAAAAGCCTTGGCAGAACAGAAAGCAAAAGCTGAAGCTGCAAAAGGTCCTAAAAAATATATCCAAGTAGCATCTGTAAAAACAGAAGCTGGAGCTAGAAGCATAACTAAAAAATTAGGTGGAAATTTTTATTATAAAAAAACTGTCGTAAATGGGAAAAAAGCATATGTTGTAATGTCAAACATGACAAATGACCAAGCAAAATTAAATTCTATGCAAAAAACTGTTAAATCTAAATACGGCAGCGACTATATGATAAGAGGCGGAGGAAAATAAAAAAAAGAAGGTGAACAATGAAAAAAAACTTTAGAGGAAATATTACACCAGAAGAAATTGTTGAAAAAATTAAAAATTCAAAAAATATTGTGCTGACAGCTCACATAAATCCTGACGGAGATGCGCTTGGTTCACTTTTAGCATTTTATTTTATGATAAAAAAATTTGACGATAAAAAAAATGTTCAAATTGTGGTAGATGACAAATTGCCAAAATATATGCGTCATTTTGAAGATACAAAATTTATTTTAAGTTATGAGAATTTTTTACAAGAAAATGACTTAAAAAATAAAAAAAATGATCTTTTCATAAGTTTGGACTGTGCAAATGAAGAGCGCTATCAAAAATCTGTGGAAATAAAAAAACAAAGTGAAAATTCAATAAATATTGACCATCACATAAGTAACACAGAACACGCCGAATTCAACTACATAGAAGATATTTGCAGCACTTGTGAACTTTTATATCAGTTTTTGGAAATATTTGGCATTGAATTAGATAAAAGAATTGCAAAATATTTGTATCTTGGAATAATCAATGATACAGGAAATTTTAGGCATGACAATGTCACAGAGCACACATTTTTTGTCTGTTCTAAATTAATTGGTGCGGGAGCAAATAATCATAAAATTGCCAACATAATTTTTGCCGTCAGCGAGAAAAAAATAGACTTTTTCGGAGAAGTTTATAAAAATAAAAAAATTGATCATAACTACGGCTTTGCATATTATTATTTGACGCAGGAAAAGATGAAAGAGCTGGGAATTGAAAAAGACGACACCGATGGAATTGCTGAAATGCTTTTAAAAATTGAAGGTATGGAAATTTCGCTTTTTGCAAGAGAAGAAGTTGACGGTTCGATAAAAGGAAGTTTTCGTGCAAATGATAAATATAATGTAAATGAATTGGCACAAAACTTTGGCGGTGGAGGTCATATAAAAGCTGCAGGATTTAGAACTGAGCTGACTTTTGATAAAATTATTGAAAAAGTGTATGAAAAATTTAAATTTTTTGAAAAATAAAAAAAAGGGAAATAAATTATGTTTAATATGTTTAATTATCTAAAAATAAAAGGTTTTACAAATGATGAATTAGTAAGTCAATTTGAAAAAATAGAAGAGATGAATCAAAAGATTAATAATATTTTGGATGAAAAACCAAATGCAATATTAAAAAAAATTGACTTTAGTTATTTGGACGAAGAAAAGACAAAGTTAAATTTTGAAATAAATATAGATATTATAAACAGGTAAAATGGGAAAAGTGATATGAAAAAAAATAATTTAAAAAGAAATATAATAATAGCATGTTTTAGTTTAGTTGTAAGCTGTTCATATGTTGGAGTGAGGACAGTTCCGAATTCGGCAGTTGTTTCAAGAGATACAGTCGTCGAAAATAGCATTTTAGAAATAAAAGATAAATTTGGCGAAGAAATAAAATCACAAGATGTGGGAATTTATAAAAAAGGTTTTGGAAACTGGAAAGTAATTTTATATGGTGAAAATGCTTATTATGAAGTGAGAGTAAGTGAAGATGGAAAAATTGTTTCAAGTAGAGTTTTGAAATATAAAGAAAATAAAAAATAGAATTTTTAGGAATTACTTCTAATTTTAAATTAGTAGTAGCTCCTTTTTTTCTATTTTTTAAATTCTTTTATTTAAATTTTTTTATTTAAGAAATAGCGACACAATTTTTAAAATACAAAATGTAATTCCACTCGCAATAACAGGTCCTGCCGCAATTCCTCGCAAAAATACAACTCCGATTATTGTTCCTGCGATTAAAGTAACTGTAATTTCTGGCTGATTTGACAAGAGAGACACACCTTTTGCAGATAAAAGTGACACTAGAATTCCACTAAAAATTGTAATCCATCCAATTGGAGATTTAAAGGCGTTAAATAAGTGATAAAATCTAACTTCTCCTGTGGCAATCGGAATTAAAATCGCAATTGTAATGACCAAGACTCCCCAGTTTATTCCATTTTTTCTAAATTGTGTAATAAATTTTTCAATATCCAAAAATTTAAAATTATAAAATTTTGAAATATCGAATAAAATTTTTAGAATTATTACAAAAATAGTTGCATATACAATAGATTTATTAAATTTTATAGTTCCAACTAATAAAATTAAGATTAAAAATATATAACTTTCCAAAATAAATTCTCCTCTCAAAAAAAATCTTTTCTTTAAAGTATAACACGAAACTTTTGTTTTCTCAACAAAAAAATTTTTTTGCTTTAATTATTTTTTTAATTTAGTTACTTGTAATAACCAAAAAATATGGTAAAATAATAGAGATAAAAGTATTTTTAAATAATTGGAGGTTTATTTCATGGAAGATAATGATAAAAATTTTGAGATGGAAATAGCGAATAAAAGGGGAAAAGAGGCACTAATGAAAGAGGCAGAACGGGTAGAAGATATAGAAAATGGGATTGGATATACAGGTAATTCTAACCAAGAAGATTACGGTTTAAATCATGATAATCAATATAGCCAAAACAATGAATATGGGAATATGAATGGATATCAAGAAGTAAATGAAACGGAATTTATGAGTTCTGTAAATTGGATTATAAATATTCATAAAATTTTTGGGATATTAGGAATAATTCAAGGAGTATTGGTGTCATTAAGTATAGTCGGATTGGTAACAGGAATTCCAATGATTATAGCTGGTATGAAATTGATGGATACAAGTAAGATTTTATTTAATTATAAAATTACTGGAGAAGAGTCGAATTTAAAAATGTTTTTTGATGAGTATAAAAAATACTGGGTAATTTTGTTAGTATCAATGTTGATTTCGATTATATTAATAATAATTGGATTTGTGGCATTTGCAGGAACAATAGCAGCACTTCTTGGTACTTTCTCAGGCGGACATACAGGATATGAATATTAATATAAAATTAGAAAATTTACAGATATGGGAGATACGAAAATAGTTGAAAATAAAGGGAGATAAATATGGATAATAATTTTTCAGATAACAGAAATAGTTTTTTAGAGATGACATTTTTAAATTCGATTAATTGGATATCGGTTATACATAAAATAATAGGAATTATTTTGATGATACAAGGTGGAATGATTTCACTTACAATAATAGGGGCAATAATAGGGGTTCCAATAATATTTGCAGGTAAAAATTTATTTTCATCAGGTGGGAATTTATCAGATTATAAATTTAGTAAAAGCATGAATGAGATTAAGAAATTTTTTATTAACTACAAAAAATACTGGAAAGTAATATTTATGATATATATTGCAGGAATAGTTTCAATGTTTTTATTTATTGTTGTTTTAATATTTTCAGCAATTAACGCTTCAAAAGCATTACCAAAAAGTAATCCAAATGATGGAATAGCATCGATTTCAACAACTAATGACAATAATACAAATACTACGAATACTACAACAGATCAGCCAAGTAATGATCAATCAGCACCTGAATTAGATGAATTACATAAATTAATGGAAGAAGTTGTTACAAATGGTAATACAGATGCGTTGAATAAATATTCAAAAGATCAATTAAGATTGTTGAGAAATACATTGTACGCAGAAAAAGGTTACATTTTCACAGGAGATTTGAAAAATTATTTTGATTCAAAACCTTGGTATCATGGAACTGTAGCCGACCAAGATACAATTCGATTGACAGATTACGAAAAAGCCTTTATTAATGCAGTAAGAGAAAAAGAAGGATTACCAAATATTAATAATGATGGTTCTGTATCACAAACACAAACATCAAATGATAGTGGAGAAGAATTGGAAGAATTGCATGAAGTAATGGATGAAGTAGTAAATGGAAATGAATCAGTATTAGAAAATTATTCTAAAGAAAAACTTCGATTATTAAGAAACACATTGTATGCAGAAAAAGGTTATATTTTTACAGGAGATTTGAAAGGATATTTCAAATCAAAATCTTGGTATCATGGACATATTTCAAATCAAGATTCAATACCTTTATCGAGTGAAGAAAAAGTGTTTGTAGATGCGATAAAAAGATATGAAAATCAATAGAAAATTTGCAAGAAATTATTATTGGTTTTAATTGACTTTATTGAAAAATAAGTTATAATTGTAATAATAAATAAAGATTTAATTTTATAGGAGATGATTTTTTATGAGAAAAATTATTAATTCACCATCAAAATATGTTCAAGGAAAAGATGAAATTGCAAATTTAGCAACTTATTATAAATTACGTGGTAATAAAGGAGCGTATCTTCTTGTAGATAAATTTATTTTTGATAATTTTAAAGATAAAATTGTAGAAAGTTTTGAAAAGGAAGGTATCAATTATCATATTGAAGTTTTTGGAGGAGAATGTTCTAAAAATGAAATTAATCGAAATATTGATATTTTAAAAGAAAAAAACTGTGATGCAATATTTGGAATAGGTGGAGGAAAAACTCTTGATACAGCAAAAGCAGTATCTTATTATGAAAATATTCCTGTATTTATTGTTCCAACAATTGCGTCAACTGATGCACCTTGTAGTGCTTTGTCAGTAGTTTATACTCCAAATGGAGAATTTGAAGAATATTTATTCTTAAAAGCAAATCCTGATATGGTAATAATGGATACAAATGTAATTGTAAATGCACCTGCTAGACTTCTTGTAGCTGGAATTGGGGATGCACTTGCTACTTATTACGAAGCTAAAGCCTGTGTCGATGCAAATGCTACTTCAATTGCTGGAGCTGGTATTACAAAAGCAGCTATTGCCATTGCAGAATTATGTAAAGACACATTATTTGAAGATGGATTAAAAGCTAAAGTTTCAGTAGAAAATAAAGTGGTTACAAAAGCTTTAGAAAATATAATTGAAGCAAATACTTATTTAAGTGGAATTGGATTTGAAAGTGGAGGACTTGCTGCAGCTCATGCTATTCACAATGGTCTTACTATTTTAGAAGAAGGACACCATATGTATCATGGAGAAAAAGTAGCATTTGGAACAATAGCGCAATTAGTTCTAGAAAATAGATGTTTGTGTGAAATTAAAAAAGTTGTAGACTTTTGTAAAAGTGTAGGACTTCCAACAACATTAGCTGAATTAGGAATGGGAAGTGTTTCAAAAGAAAGATTGTATGAAGTAGCAAAAGCAAGTACAGCTAAAGGAGAAACAATTCATAATATGCCATTTAAAGTTACTGCTGATGATGTTTTTGCAGCAATATTAGTAGCAGATGAACTTGGTAAGAATTAATTTAGAAAGTTGTATGACAATAAAATAAAAAAGGAGTTGATTGGCATGAAAAAATTAGCAATTTTTCTAATTTTATTAATTGCAGCTTTTAGTTGTTCTAAGGAAAATAGAGAAAATAAAGTTGAAAGAGTTTCAAAGGTGGATTCAGGGAATTTTACTGAGGTTCAAACTTCGAAAAATCAGAATAATGATGAGAATAAATCTCAAAGTAAAAAGATTTCTTACGAAAAAGAAAGACAAGACGAGGATAAAACACAAAGAGATAATTTGGATAAAAAATCAAGTGGAAATTATGCAAAAGAATTAGAAAGTAAAATGGAAAAATTGGAAAAAGAAATGCAAAGTAAATTGGATTCAGGTGTGACTTCTGAAATGGTAAATGCAAATAATGAACTTTATGAAGCTTGGGACAAAGAATTGAACAAAGTGTATAAACTTCTTATGGAGAGATTGCCAAGTGATAGAAAAGAAAAATTAAAAAATGCACAGAGAGCTTGGATAAAAAGTAAGGAAGAAAAAGCAAATGAAGCTGCAAAAGAAGCCGATGGAGGAACTTTGGCGGGTGTACTGCATTCAGGTACAGCAGCTAGCTTGACAAAGGATAGAGCAATTGAACTTGCAAAAATGTACGATAATTTACAATAGTAAAAATTAAAAAAGACTGGACTATAACCGGTCTTTTTTAGTATAATAGATATATACTAAATAATAAAAAATATTGAAAGGATAGAAAAAATGATGAGATTATCGAAAGCATTTTTAAAAACATATAAGGAAGCACCAAAAGAGGCAGAAGTAATAAGTCATAAATTGATGTTGAGAGCTTCTA
>ERZ773197.3023-NODE-3023-length-10074-cov-2.930432_pt1 | contig 10074 bp, 10 predicted proteins | sample MGYA00580999_ERZ773197 | MGnify/ENA primary metagenome ERZ773197 (study PRJEB29015, sample SAMEA2738166) | human oral metagenome | biome: human oral; feature: human-associated habitat; material: saliva | place: China | collected 2185 ... | reverse complement strand
GCTGTAGCAGCGAATAAAGCCCATATATTTTATTTTTGTTGCAGATTTGCCTTCGGTGTAGCTACCATTGACCAGTTGGAATGGTAGATAACAAAACCCGGAGCGGCACCTGCAACTTTTTTTATGTTTTTCTTTTGTATGTAGTCAACTTCAACCTTCTCGGAATCTTTTGCCTTTGAATAGAAGGCAGCCAGTGCGGCGGCTTCTTCATATACTCTGTCAGGCAAATCCTCTTCATTGTTTGATTTTAAAATTACATGTGAACCCGGTATTCCCTTGGCGTGAAACCACCAGTCATTTCCGGTAGCAACCTTAAAAGTAAGTTCTTCATTTTGGTAGTTGTTCTTACCGACATATATATCATAGCCGTCACTTGAGATATAATGATAAGGATGTGAGGTAATCTTTTGCTTTTTGGCAGAAGAGTGCTTCTTTATATATCCGAAATCAACAAGTTCCTGACGAATCTGAGAAAGACTTTCATCATCACTTGAAACCTCCAAGGCGGTTTGAATAGATTGCAGATGTTCTATATCATTTTTTGTCTTCAAAATCTCTTCACTGAGAGCTTTTGTGGTTCTGCTGAGCTTTGCATACTTGTCATAATATTTCTTGGCATTTTCCTTTGCAGATTTATTTTTATCAAGCGGTATCGTGATTTCCTTATTGTCATCATAGAAATTTTCTGTAGTAAAGGAACTCTCTCCCCCTTTAAGGCTGTAGCCGTAGGTATTTAAAAGATCACCGTATACTCTGTAGATATCTTTTTTGTCGGCATCCTGAAGTTGCTTTTCCTGAAGGTCATACTTTTTGCTTGCTCTTTCAAGTGCTGTATTTACAATACGGCGCAGATCGGAACTTTTTTGTCTGTTAAGTACAAATGCTTCTCTGGATGAATAAAAATCATAAAGCATCTTGCTTACTGAGTCAAAAGATTCTCTTTTGTACTCTTTACCTTCATATGAATAAAGATCTATTGAAGAAAACTCAATAGCTTCCTCACCCTTATATATTATATTCGGAGTAAAGTTGTGATTGTTTATATCTTCAAGGAGATTTTGTATTGTATGAAACAGGTGAGTGTACTCAAGTTCACTAAGAGATGTTGAAGGAGCTTGTGATAAAAGCGATGCTCTTAAGATGATTTCCTCAGCTATAAGCGGGCTGATACCTGCAAAGTTCATATATATTGACTTTGACAGGGCATACTCCTTTGATTTTAAAATTTCTATAAACTCCTCAAGTTCCGTATTTAATAAATCTTTTTTCTTTAATTCATCAGGCAGAAAATATTCTCTTCCCGGAAGTACCTCTCTTAGAGAACTCATATTTGCGGAGATTCTTTTTATTGAATCTATTATTTTATTGTTTTCGTCTGTAAATATAATATTTGAGTGCTTGCCCATTATTTCAATATACATTCGCTTGTGGCTGAGATCGCCAAGCTCGTTTAAATGTTCAAGCTCAAAGCAAAGTATTCTCTCAAGGCCCATCTGAAATATATTGTTTATCTTTGCCGTGCCTATATATTTTCTAAGCAACATCAAAAATGCCGGAGCCACCTTAGGAGCAGGTTTATTGACATCGGTAAGATAGACAAGCGGCAGTGAAGCACTTGCAGATACCAAAAGCCTGTAAGTCTTTGCATTATTCTTTATTGTAAAAATAAGCTCATTTTCTTCAGGCATTGATATTTTCGATATTCTTCCGCCCACAAGATTTGTATTAAGCTCGTATGATAAATTTGATATGACTATACCGTCAAAAGCCATTTTGTACCTCTATTCTAAAAATAAATATAATTATCTGTAAAACAGTATAACCTAGGAAATATAGTTCATGCAAGTTGAGTTTTAACTCCAACTGTGATATTATAAAAACAGTTTTGTCTATAAAAATAGAAGGCATTGCCTAAGAATAAGTGAGGTGTATTATGGCTGTTTTTTTATCATCATTTATAGGAAGTTTAATTAAGGCTATTATTTTTGGAATATTAGCACTAATAGGCATCAAATTGGGCAAAAAAGCAAGTGATATGAGAAAAGGAAAGTAACAGATATATGAGTAACAAAAGTGTAAACAGTGAAAACGGAGTAAACCAGATAAGAAGAAAATTCTTGGAGTTCTTTGAAAGTAAAGGCCATTTGGCTATGAAGAGCTTTTCTTTGGTTCCGCACAACGACAATTCACTACTGCTAATCAACTCAGGTATGGCACCGCTTAAGCCGTACTTTACAGGTCAGGAGATACCGCCTAGAAGAAGAGTATGTACATGTCAGAAATGTATTCGTACAGGAGATATTGAGAATGTAGGAAAGACAGCAAGACATGGTACATTCTTTGAGATGCTTGGAAACTTCTCATTCGGAGATTATTTTAAGCATGAGGCTATCGCATGGACATGGGAATTTTTAACAGAGGTGGCAGGTCTTGATGCAAACAGACTTTATCCTTCAGTATATTTAGAGGATGATGAGGCATTTGAGATTTGGAATAAAGAGATAGGTATTCCGGCTGAAAGAATATTTAAGTTCGGAAAAGAAGATAACTTCTGGGAGCACGGAGAAGGACCTTGTGGACCATGTTCGGAAGTTTATTATGACAGAGGAGAAAAATACGGATGTGGAAAGCCTACCTGTACGGTAGGTTGTGACTGTGACAGATATATGGAAATCTGGAACAATGTATTCTCACAGTTCAATTCTGACGGTAAGGGACATTATACCGACCTTATCCAGAAGAATATAGATACAGGTATGGGACTTGAAAGACTTGCGGTAGCGCTTCAGGATGTAGAGTCCATATTTGAGGTTGATACTATAAAGAATCTGCTTGACAGAGTTGCAGATTTGGCAAAGACCTCATATAAAGAGGATGCCAAAAAAGATATATCACTCCGTCTTATTACAGACCATATCAGATCATGTACATTTATGATTTCAGACGGTATTATGCCAAGTAATGAAGGTAGAGGTTATGTACTTAGAAGACTTCTTAGAAGAGCTGCAAGACATGGAAGAATGCTTGGAATAAAGGATACTTTCTTGGCTTCACTTGCAAATACAGCAATAGAGCTTTCAAAGGACGGTTATCCTGAGCTTGAAGAAAAGAAGGAGATGATCCTTAAGGTTCTTACCGAGGAAGAGAATAAATTTGACAAGACTATAGATCAGGGACTTTCAATTCTGGCAGAAATAGAAGAGAACCTCACAAAGAGCGGTGAGAAGACAATTTCAGGCGAGGATGCATTCAGACTGTATGATACATACGGTTTCCCTCTTGACCTTACAAAAGAGATTATTGAAGAAAAGGGCTTTACTGTAGATGAGGCAGGATTTAATAAGGCTATGGAGGCTCAGAGAAATCAGGCAAGAGCTGCAAGAAAAGCTACAAACTATATGGGAGCCGATGTTACTATATATCAGTCACTTGATCCGAAGCTTACTACAGTGTTTGAAGGTTATGACAGCCTTCTTGATACAGGTAAGATAACCGCACTTACTACAGAGGATGAAATAGTTGAGGCTATTGCAGAGGGTGATCATGGAACAATTATCCTTGATAAGACTTCATTCTATGCTACCATGGGTGGTCAGAATGCGGATATCGGTGTGATAAAGAAAGATGATGCCGTATTTAATGTAGTGGATGTTATCAAGCTTGCAGGTGATAAGATCGGTCATGTAGGATTTGTAAGTCAGGGAATGTTTAGGCTTGGAGATACAGTGGAAACTGTTGTAGATTCTGAGAACAGAAAGAAAACAGCGGCAAACCACTCTGCAACTCACCTTTTACATAAGGCACTTAGAGAGGTGCTTGGAAACCATGTCGAGCAGGCAGGAAGCTATGTGGCTGCAGACAGACTTAGATTTGACTTTACACATTTTAAGAGCCTTTCAAGAGAAGAGATTGAAGAGGTAGAGGCACTTGTAAATGTAGAGATAAATAAAGCTCTTCCGGTAGTTACAGATGTAATGAATGTGGAGGATGCTAAAAAGAGCGGTGCTATGGCACTCTTCGGTGAAAAATATCAGGGCGATGTGAGAGTTGTAAGCATGGGAGATTTCTCAAAAGAGCTTTGCGGAGGTACTCATGTACATAATACATCGGATATTAAGCTTTTCAAGATTCTTTCAGAGAACGGTATTGCAGCAGGTGTAAGAAGAATAGAAGCTCTTACAGGTGACGGAGTTATCGAATTCTATCAGGATATAGAAAACAGAATGCAAAAAATGGCAGAGCTTTTAAAAACAGGTGAATCTGAGCTCGTTGCAAAAGCTGAGAGCTTACTTGATGAGATGAAAGCTCTTAAGTCTGAGAATGAGAAGCTTAAAGCGAAGCTTGCAAGTGAAGCACTTGGAGACAGCACCGAAAATATTGAAACAATAAACGGCATCAAATTCATTGCAATGCAGGTAAGTGGCGTTGAAATGAACGAGCTTAGAAATCTTGGTGATAAGCTTAAGAATGATGTTGATGAGGGTATGGTTGTACTTGCATCAGATGTTGACGGTAAGGTAAATCTTTTATGTATGGCAGGTGATAATGCACTTAAGGCAGGAGCACATGCAGGAAATATTATCAAAGCCATTGCTACGCTTGTAGGTGGTGGCGGTGGCGGTAGACCGAATATTGCTCAGGCCGGCGGAAAGAATCCTGCAGGTATCAATGATGCGCTTGATAAGGCAAAGGAAGAGTTTAAATCACAGTTGGCATAGGGGGACAGCAATATGCGAATTATATGCGCAAAAGATTATAAAGAAATGAGTGAAATGGCAGCAGACATAATAGGTGCACAGGTACTTTTAAAACCTGATGCCGTACTTGGACTTGCCACAGGTTCAACACCTATAGGCACATATGAAGAATTGGTAAGAAGATATGAGGCAGGCAGACTTGATTTCAGTAAAATTAAGACTGTAAACCTTGATGAGTACAGAGGACTTACAAGGGATAATGATCAAAGTTATTATTATTTTATGCATTCACATCTTTTTGATCATATAAATATAAATAAAAATAATACAAAGGTACCTGACGGTATGGAGCCTGATGCACTAAAAGCCGGACAGGACTATGAGAATATTATAAAAAATTACGGTGGTATAGATTTACAGCTTCTTGGACTTGGTAATAACGGACATATCGGTTTTAATGAGCCGGGTGATGAATTTATTGACAAGACTCATGTGGTAGATTTGACAGAGAGTACAATAGAGGCTAATAAGAGATTCTTTGCAAGTATAGATGATGTTCCTAAGCAGGCATATACTATGGGTATCGGAAGTATTATGAGAGCAAAGCGTGTACTTATGGTAGTAAACGGTAAGGGAAAGGCTGAAATTGTAAAAGAAGCATTCTTTGGGCCTATTACACCTAAGGTACCTGCATCTATATTGCAGTTACATAATGATTTTATTCTGATAGGAGATGTGGAGGCTTTGTCATGCTTATAAAAAATGCTATTGTATTTGATCCGGACAGAGTATTCAGAAACAGAGAAATACATATTTCAGGAGATAAGTTTTCAGAAAGCTCATTCATGAATCTTGGGTTTACACCGGAAGATGACAAGAAGCAGGTGGATGCTACAGGACTTTATGCAATACCGGGACTCATAGATATACATTTTCACGGATGTATGGGCGATGATTTTTGTGATGCAAAGGAAGATACAATAAAGAATATAGCTGAATACGAGGCTAAAGTAGGTGTGACAAGTATTTGTCCTGCCACCATGACTATTTCTAAAGATGAACTTAAAGAAATCATGAAAAAGGCTGCCGCATATGACGGCGATACAGGTGCCAAGCTTGTGGGTATAAATATGGAAGGACCTTTTATAAGTGAGGCAAAAAAAGGTGCTCAGTCATCAAAGTATATATTAAATACCGATATTGACTTCTTCAATGAATTGAATGAGTTGTCGGGAAATCTTATTAAGCTTGTAGATATCGCTCCTGAGGGTGAAGGCGCTATGGATTTTATAGCAGGTGTAAAGGACAATGTCGTAGTATCCATTGCACATACTATGGCAAATTACGATACAGCGGTAAAGGCATTTGAAGAGGGTGCATCTCATGTTACACATCTTTACAATGCTATGCCACCATTTACTCACAGAGAACCGGGAGTTATAGGTGCGGCTATTGACAATGACAGAGTATGTGTAGAGCTTATTTGTGACGGTATTCATATTCATCCTGCTGTAGTAAGAGCTACATTTAAGATGTTCGGAGACGAGAGGGTTATACTTATAAGTGACAGTATGAGAGCATGCGGACTCAGTGACGGAGAGTATACTCTTGGCGGACAGAAGGTATTTGTTACCGGCAGAAAGGCCGTACTTGAGGACGGTACTATTGCAGGTTCGGTTACAAATCTTTTTGAATGTATGAAAAGAGCCGTACAGGATATGCATATCAGACTTGAAGACGCCATAGCTGCGGCTACAATAAATCCGGCAAGGCAGATAGGAATATTTGATAAAGTCGGAAGCATTGAGGACGGAAAGTATGCAGATCTTGTATTGATGGACAAGTCACTCCATATAAAGGCTGTATATGTACATGGTAAAGAAATATATAGTGAATTATAAATTGTACGAGGTAGAGCAAAAACTCTACCTCTTTTTTATTTGTTATCAGATTACATATAATTTTGTACATATTATTCTGATATTTTCAAAAATATAAATAATGTATCATTTGCCTTTAATAGGATTAGATAAGCAAATAATAATAATTATCGCATAAAAAAGTTGTACATTTATTCAAATTGTGCTAAAATTCAAGTGTGAGCTTTATTGAAAATACGTTGTTTTCTAAGGGGAGGTTTTCTTGAATGAGTGTACAATTATTGGATAAGACTAGAAAGATTAACAAGTTATTACACAATAATAATTCACAGAAAGTAGTATTTAATGATATATGTGAGGTATTATCAGAAATACTCGAGGCAAATAGTCTTGTTATTAGTAAAAAGGGTAAGGTATTAGGAGTTGGAACACATAATGGTACATCTGAGATTACAGAGCTGATTGCTGATAAAGTAGGCGGCTTTATAGATGAAATGCTGAATGAAAGACTACTCTCAATATTGTCCACAAAAGAAAATGTTAATCTTGCAACACTTGGATTTGACGAGGAAAATGTAAACAGATATCAGGCTATTATAAGCCCGATTGATATTGCAGGTTCAAGACTGGGTACTGTATTCATTTACAAAGAGGAAAAGGGCTTTGATATAGATGACATAATACTTAGTGAATATGGTACAACAGTGGTAGGACTTGAAATGATGAGAAGTGTTAATGAGGAGAATGCGGAGGAGAATAGAAAAATTGCTATTGTGAAGTCTGCTATATCAACATTAAGCTTTTCAGAACTTGAAGCTATAATACATATCTTTGAAGAGCTTAGCGGCAATGAAGGTGTGCTTGTAGCAAGTAAGATAGCTGACAGAGTAGGAATCACCAGATCGGTAATAGTAAATGCACTAAGAAAATTTGAAAGTGCAGGAGTAATAGAAAGCAGGTCATCCGGCATGAAGGGTACTTACATCAAGGTAATAAACGATGTGGTATTTGCAGAGCTGGAAGAGGTAAAGAAGGATCAGGGTATCAAATAAAGTTAACATACTAAGGACCGGCACTGCCGGTTCTTTTTTGGAGGTATAAAATGCTGAAGATAGGTGAAAAGTACCGTTTTGAAGATGATTTAAGTGACAGACAGAGTTGCTTTTTGTTTGACAAAGAAGACGGTTCATGGTCTGTAGATATAGGTTTTAAAGAGGGCGATTTTAGAGGTGAAATCATAGCACCGTCTATTTGTATAAACAGTATAGATTCAAACAAAAGCAGTGCAAAAGATCTTGTAGGAGAAACTTTTAGTGTAAATACATTGGAAGAATGTGATGAAAGAGAAGATACATTTTATATTTATGAGTCGGAACCTATGGTCTCATATAGGCTTGAAATTATAGAGATAAAAGATGATAATGCTCATATAAGATGCACCGGAGTATTGATTGTTGACGGTTATGCCGACCCTATTGAAAAAGAATATTTTGAAATTGACAGTCTGATACCGATAATAGAATCAGTAGATGATTGGAAAAAGTTCGAACTATAAAATATGAGGTAATACTATGGATAATATAAATTTTAAACTTCCAAAAATGTATGAAAAGTTTTTAAAGGAAATAAAAGGAAGTGAAGGATTTTCAATAGAAAATACAGGTGTGATACTTTATGAAGAAGAAGATTTGCCGGAAAGAAATCTGACATATGAAGTTTTTGAATATGAGCCTGAATTTTTTATGATAGGTCAAGATGGAGATTTGGCTTTCTTTATAAAAAAGGACTCGGACGATACCATATATAAAAATGATTTAGGAGCACTGGGATCATGTGAAATGGAAGAGGTATCTAAAGATATATATGAGTTTATAGAGTATGTAAAAGAACATTATGAGATGCTTTGATTATATAAGGATGAAACATGAACGAATTTTTAAAAGAATATATCAGCTTAAAAGAAAACTTTATAAAACAAAATGAGAGTAGTGAAAGTGTATTGGCACTATATGAATTTGCAGACAGATTGTCAAAACATACTGAAAAAGAAGCCATGGAAGTACTGGTTGATGTCTATCAACTGCTTTATAAGATGGAAAGTGCTTATAAATTGTATGAAAATATATATGATAAAGCTGACAGAAAACAGATTAAAAAGTTTTTAAGTTTAAAAGATTTAAATGAGAGCCATGGTGACAGATTTGCAACACCAAGGCCGCTAAATAAAGAGGAAAGGCTAAAAAGGGAAGAACGTAAAAAATTATTGCCGAAATTCAGATATCATCCGGATCCTTTGGAGACAGGTTCATTTATAGAAGGTGAAGCAAAGATATGCCCTTGCTGCGGTAAAGAAAGTAACACTTACTATGTAAAAAGCCCATATGCTGTAGATGATGTGGATTATCTTTGCCCTGTATGTATTTCAAACGGAGAAGCTGCAAAGAAATATGATGCAGATTTTATTCAGGATGTTGATGATGACTTTGTACCGGATAAGGAAAAGAGAGACGAACTCTTTTATAGAACACCGGGGTATTTGAGCTGGCAGGGTGAGTATTGGCTTTATTGTTGTAATGATTACTGCGCATATCTTGGCAGCGTAGGAACAAAAGAATTAAAAGAAATGGGAATTGCAGAAGAAGTATTTGAAGAGTACAATAAACGAAAAGAGTTTAATGATATAGAAGAATATCTGGAAAAAGACGGATCAATTTGTGGATATTTATTTAGATGTTTACACTGTGGAAAACATCATTTGTGGGTGGATGTCGACTGATATTTTTGATCGTGAGATTAGAGCAGATTTAATATCATATAAGGAATAATCAAAATGGAAAATATAGATATTTTTGAAAATGCCTGTAATTACTTTTCGGATAATATCGTCAAATTTAAGGATATATTGACAGAAAAGGTAGATGCACTGAAGGATAAGGAATGGGTATTTGAAAAGGGAAATATAAAAGTATTTAAGGCTGATGAAACCGGAAGAAAGAAAAGGTGCAAGGTCAGTATCGGATATTGTCTAAAGGTGGAAATTACAGAAGCTGATGCACTAACTGTTTGGGATGAATTTAATATGTTTTTCAAGGAAACATATATAGCAGATATTGAAAGAATTTCAAATAATGAAGAACTGGGAAGATATGAGTTTATTGCAAAAAATACTTTAGGTGATGAAGTCAGATGCAGCATCTATCTTGCAAATGAATGGAATATAGCTCAGATTTGTATTTTAGGATATGTTTCCGGAAGATATAAAAAAGCTGATTTAGAATAGGAGCAAAAGAAAAATATGGATTGGGGTAATATGCGAACCGGACTTGAGGCATTATATTTTCTTGACAATGCCTTGACTGACCCGTCTGAGGAATATCTTCGAATAATCGATAAAGAAGAAAATGAAGCTTATTTAAAGTATATTGTTGATAACGGCTCAGGCGATACTCTATATGTTATTTTTACAGAAGATATTGTCTTAATAAAGGGATTTTCAC
>ERZ773197.3021-NODE-3021-length-10085-cov-2.325324_pt1 | contig 10085 bp, 9 predicted proteins | sample MGYA00580999_ERZ773197 | MGnify/ENA primary metagenome ERZ773197 (study PRJEB29015, sample SAMEA2738166) | human oral metagenome | biome: human oral; feature: human-associated habitat; material: saliva | place: China | collected 2185 ... | reverse complement strand
CCAATTATACACCAGATGGACTACCTACACTTTCAATATTGCAAAATGAACAGGTCGATGCTCTCTTCTTATAAAGATATCTTGTAAATTAATCATTTGTTTAGTATTTTATTGATATAAATACCTTACAAATACTTGTTTTATAGATGAAAAAATGGTATTTTATGAAAAAAGTACAAATATGTTAGATGCATCTATGAAACTTTATCTAACTTTGCATTTGAATACTCGGTGTATAATAACACTTAAAGTTTCAGATATTAATGTTTCACTAAAATAAAAATAAGTATGAAAAAGTTAATGATTGCACTTGCTTTCGTAGGTCTTGCTACGTCAAGCATGGCTCAGGACTACAATGTAGTTCCTACCAAAAAGTACAGCGTTGCTACCAATTCTTTTTGGGCAAACTGGTTCATTAGTGTAGGTGGTCAGTATCAGGCTAGCTATTCTTCAGAAGAAGTTAAAGGTTTAAAGTTTGATCCCTTCCAGAAGGCTCGTGGTGAGTTTGGATTCAATGTCGCTGTTGGTAAATGGTTTACTCCTGGCCTCGGTCTCCGTACGAAGTTTGAAGGTGTTTGGGCTGATCGTGTAATTTCTGAGAACAACCACAAGACGTACAATTATTGGAATATCCATGAGGATGTAATGTTTAACCTCTCTAACATCTTCTGTGGTTATAATGAGAAACGTGTTTGGAACTTTATTCCTTATGCAGGTATTGGTGTGGTTCATAGTATGACAGATCATAATTATGATATTTCTTATCAAGCTGGTTTGTTGAACAACTTCCGTCTCTCTAATCACCTTTCTGCTTTCGTTGATGTTTATGCAAACGCATGGGAAGGAACTGTTGACAAGGCAACGAAGTATGGTGTTGTAGACAACTGGGCTAACTATAAGAAGAGCCGTGCTCGTCACTGGGATAAGAACCTCGGTGTTGCCGTCGGTCTTACTTATAACCTTGGTAAGAGCAACTGGGATAAGGTTCCCGATGTTGATGCTTTGATGGCAATGAATAAGGAGCAGATGGACGCTCTCAATGCTTCTCTTAAAGAACAACAGGATGAGAATGCACGTCTTCGCGATATGCTTGCTAACCAGCCTAAGGGTGGTGAAACAATTACGAAAACTGAAGTTCAGACAGTAACAACAGCTCAGTCTGTATTCTTCAACCTTGGTAGTAGCAAGATTGCTAGTCGCAAGGATCTCGTAAATGTTAAGGAACTCGCTGACTACGCTAAGCAAAATAATTCTACAATTGTAGTAACGGGTTATGCAGATAGCAAGACAGGTTCTGCAACTCTCAACCAGAAGCTCTCTCAGAACCGTGCTAATACTGTTGCTGATGAACTTGTTAAGATGGGTGTGAGCCGTAGCAATATCGAAACTGTTGCTGCAGGTGGCGTAAATACGCTTAATCCATTCAGCTACAACCGTCGTGCTACAGTGAAGATCAAGTAACTGCAACATCTAAAATTCTAATAGGGGCATCTTTATAAGGTGCCCCTTTCTATTTTTCTGTCTATACTATAAATCACCCGTATTTTTCACACGCATACGGATGATGTATTGCCTCTTAACCATAAGCACTGCTAGTGTCCCAAATTCTATGCAAGTCAAAATCTATGATCTAATGACTTTTAAGCAAAAAGAAGTTATAGGAATCTTTGTGTGAGCTTTATGGTAACAATATGTTGTCAAATCTAAAATTCTTACCGTGAAAACTATTTACAATACAGTTAATTTTTCTCATCTAAGATACGCTATCTTTGGATATAGAGAGAAACTCTTAGATTTTTCTCTTCCTATTCTACCTTAGCTTTGGTGCTATATTGATTTTGCTGCCTTTCACGTTCAATTAATTTGGAATTATATAAAAACCCCCTCAAAAAGATTTATGAATCTCATTGAGGGGCTTGCTTTTATGCTTTATGCCTATTAGCTCTGCGTCTGCGGATATCTGCTTTCTTTTTTGCTGCACCACTTCCGTGTAAGCCTGTTATATAGGTTTTCTTCTTAGCCTTAGTTTTCACTTTGGCTTCTCCGCTCTTTTTTGAAAGCTTAGAACCTTTAAAGACTATTCCGGAAGTTATGGCTTGTTGAACTTCTTCTTCTCCTACGTGTCTATTCATTTTATTTCATCCTTGTTTAATGATGGAAAAGACGGATACCAGTAAAGGCCATAACAATGCCATATTTATCGCAAGTAGCAATGACATGGTCGTCTCTTACGCTGCCACCTGCTTGGGCAACGTAAGCAACACCACTTTTGTGAGCGCGCTCAATGTTGTCTCCAAAGGGGAAGAATGCATCACTGCCTAGACATACTCCAGTGTTCTTTGCAATCCATTCTTTCTTTTCTTCTCGCGTCAACACTTCTGGCTTTTCTGTAAAGAACTTTTGCCATTCTCCATCTTTAAGGACATCTTCATATTCTTCACTGATGTATATGTCAATAGTGTTGTCACGGTCTGCTCTTCTTATCTTTTCCACCCAAGGTAGATTCATTACTTTAGGATGTTGGCGAAGCCACCAAATATCAGCCTTATTTCCTGCTAGTCTTGTACAGTGAATTCGGCTCTGTTGCCCAGCACCAATGCCGATCGCTTGTCCATCCTTTACATAGCAGACCGAATTACTCTGCGTGTATTTTAGGATGATTAGTGCAATCTTTAAGTCACGCTTTGCTTCTTCAGATAAATCCTTGTTATTTGTTGGAATATTATCAAAGAGATTATCATTTGTCAAATCAACTTCGTTGCGGCCTTGCTCGAAAGTGATTCCAAAAACCTGTTTCTGCTCAATAGGCTCAGGTTTGTAATTTGTGTCGATTTGAATAACGTTGTATGTACCCTTTCTTTTTTCGCGTAGAAAGCCTCTTCTGTATAACTTGGCGCAATGACACCGTCGCTCACTTCTCGCTTGATAAGTAGAGCAGTAGCTTTATCGCAGGTGTCGCTCAGGGCAATAAAATCGCCATAGGATGACATACGGTCAGCACCTCGAGCTCTCGCATAGGCAGAAGCTATTGAGGTTAATTCGAAATCCACATCATCTACCCAGTAGATTTTACGGAGAGTTTCATTCAGTGGCAGACCGATGGCAGCTCCTGCAGGCGAAACGTGTTTGAAACTTGCTGCTGCAGGAAATCCTGTAGCTTCTTTGAGTTCTTTTACAAGTTGCCAGCCATTGAGCGCATCAAGAAAGTTGATGTAGCCAGGGCGACCATTAAGTACTGTAACAGGGAGTTCTCCGTTTTTAATAAAAATACGGGCAGGTTTTTGGTTGGGGTTGCAACCATACTTTAAAGCCAGTTCTTGCATAATGAAGATTGAATAATAAATGCGCAGCGAAGTTAGTGAAAAATGTGTGATAATTCTTTTTTTCGGGGGTAGAAAACAATAGCGGATCTCTCGAAATAGAAGCCTCGGAAATCCGCTATATTTATTTTTATTGAAGAACCCTTTTATTTCTTCTTTGGATTGCTCAATTCAACGGTAAAGCTCTTATTATATCCCGTTTGAGTTTTTGCGCGAATCCACAGAACGCGATCTGTCGACATATTTGCACGTTTCACAGCATCATAGAAGTCGTCAGTAGAGTTCAGATCCTTATCATTGACACGCATCAAGATGACACCTTTAGTGATTCCTGCTTCCTTCATTTTACCATCGCGTACAGCTGTTACCATAAGTCCATGGCTGAGTGCCAACTCTTCTTTCTCGCTAGCAGTGAGTTTTCTCAGTGCTATACCTAGCTGCTCATCATCGATATTTTCAACTGCTGTGGTAGTGCCTTGCTGGTTGCGAAGTGTGAGAGATGTTGTTGTGTTTCTTTTGTTTCTAAGATATGTTACACTGATTTTATCACCAGGACGATGATTAGCTAGGATTTCGTTTAGTTCTCCAAACTTGGTTACTTTCTTGCCGTCCACAGCTGTAATAACATCTCCTTCTTTGATTCCTGCAGCATGTGCAGCGCCATCGGAAGATACCTCGCCAACGTAAACTCCCTCGGTTGTACCTAGTTCAACTTCTTTTCCTTTTTCTTTCTGTGCATCGATATAGTTGATAACGTCTTGGCCACTAATTCCCATCAAAGCGCGTTGCACTGTTCCAAACTTTCGAAGATCTGCCACCACCTTGTTCATAATGCTTACGGGAATGGCGAAACCATAACCTGAATAAGATCCTGTTTGTGAATAAATCATATTGTTGATTCCCACAAGTTCTCCGCGTGCGTTGACTAAAGCACCACCAGAGTTTCCAGGGTTGATAGCAGCATCGGTCTGAATGCTTGATTCAACAGCATTACCTCCTGTTGTACGAGCTTTGGCACTGACAATACCAGCTGTTACAGTTGAAGTTAAACTAAAGGGGTTGCCTATAGCAAGAACCCATTCTCCTAAACGCAGGTTGTCCGAATTGCCAATGGTGATAGGCTGTAGGTCTTTTGCTTCAATTTTGATTAATGCTAAGTCAGAATTCTTGTCTGTACCAATGATGCGTGCTTTAAACTCTCGATTATCATTGAGTTTTACGATCATCTCTGTAGCACCTTCCACAACGTGGTTATTTGTTACGATATACCCATCGCTTGTTAGAATAACGCCTGAGCCTGCCCCTTTGCGATCTGGTTCTTTATAGGTTCTTTGTTGAGAATCTCCACCGTTACCACGTCCAAAGAAGTCTCCGAAGAAATCCTCAAAAGGATTAGAATATTGTACAGTCCGTGATGAGCCCTCCACTGTCACTTTTATATAAACCACGGAATTGATTGCTTTTTCTGCAGCATAAGTTAAGTCTGGGAGGTTTTGATAAGTTGCAGGTACAGCATTTGTCTCAGAAATAGCAGTAGCGCCTATAGCTGCTGATTGTGCAGAACCATTGATGGTAGATTTAGCAATCATCGTTGCGGGCCATCCTAAAGAAAAGGCCACTGCGGCTAACATAAATCCTTTTTTCATAATTAATTTGTTTATTATATATGTTGATTTAGTTATGTGTAAAATACTTGTTGCTTTTGTCCTTGCAAAAATAAACGTATTTGTTACTGTTATATTAAAAGATTTTTGAAAAATCATCAAACGGCCTTTCCTTTTAACAAATTTAATTTTTAAGTTGCCGGATTGATGCGTTTAGTGTTGATTTTGATAATTCTTTTCCCTTCTTGCTCTATTTTTACTCGCTGTAGTTACTTTATTTATGATATTACTACTTACCCAACGTAAATATCCTTATTGCGTTTGAAAATACAATAAGGATGCCAGCTGATACTCTTATTGTATTTGAAAATGCAATAAGGATATTTGTACACTTTCTGTACTCTGTACTGAAAAAGGTTGAGAGTTCTGTTTTCTAAAATATATATTGCTCGACATCTCCTAATGCTGAGTTTAGAGGAGGTTGTTATGGTCGTTTCTTTAATCTTTTTTAAGTTGATTTGGTATAGAGTATAGTTCAGGATTGCGTTATTTATGCTTATTGGAAAATTAGAAGTTTATCGATTCGTGTAGCTGTAGATTTGTAGATTATGTATTCTGTTTATATAAATTCTGGGGAAGAATAAATACGTTAATGTTTGGCAGCTACTTATATTAGCTTTCAAAGAAGCATATTTGTTTTATTTTTGGCAAGAAACAAAATAGGCAGTAAGTCAAAAAGATTCACTGCCTATTATTTATCTATTGCGTATACTTTCAGCTTATCCGCCAAAGTTGTCGTACATAATATTTTCTGGCTCAACGCCTAGACTGTCAAGTAGTTTTATAACGGCATTTGACATGGGGCCAGGACCACACATGTAATATTCTATATCTTCGGGGGCTTCATGGTTCTTGAGATATTTTTCCCACATCACTTGGTGCACAAAACCTGCAGTGTATTCTACACCTGCTTCATCCGCAGCAGGGTCGGGGCGATCAAGTGCAAGGAAGAACTTGAAGTTGGGGAATTCTTTCTGCAACTCGAGAAAGTCCTGTAAGTAGAACACTTCGCTAAGCGAGCGAGCGCCATAGAAAAATGACATCTTGCGGTCCGTAGTGTGGAGCGTCTTAGTCATGTGCATAATCTGTGCGCGAAGTGGAGCCATACCTGCGCCACCGCCAACCCAAATCATTTCGTTCTTTGTCTCGAAGCGTGGATGGAAATCACCATAAGGACCACTCATAATAACTTTATCTCCTGGTTTTAGGGAGAATATGTAAGAAGAAGCAATACCTGGCATAACGTCCATCATACCGCCACCTTGATCTTTAGGTTTAAAGGGAGGAGTTGCAATACGCACTGTCAGCATAAAGCGGTCACCCTCTGCAGGATAGTTGGCCATGGAGTAAGCACGAACGGTTTCTTGCTTGTTTTCGCACTTCAAATTGAAAATACTAAATCGTTCCCAAGTACCGATATATTGTTCACCAATGCTTTCTTTGTCAATGTCAACATTGTAGTCCATTTTATACTTGGGGATGTTGATTTGAGCATAAGAACCTGGAATAAAGTCCATATGTTCACCTTCGGGGAGAGCTACAATAAATTCTTTTATGAAACTTGCAACGTTTTTATTGCTAACTACTGTGCACTCATATTCCTTAACTCCAAGAACCGAGTCGGGGACTTTTACACCCATATCTCCCTTTACTTTTACTTGGCAAGCTAGGCGATAATTTTCTTTAATTTGCTTACGAGAAAAATGTGCTTTTTCTACATCAATGATTTCTCCTCCTCCATTGACAACCTGACATTTGCACTGGCCACAGCTACCTTTACCACCACATGCTGAAGAGAGGTGTACGCCTGCATCACCGAGAGTAGAGAGTAAACTAGATCCTTGAGGAACTGAGATTTTATCCTTGTCGTTTACTGTGATAGTAACATTGCCACTGGGAAGCAAATAGCGCTTGGCTACTAGCAATATGACAACCAATACGATGATGATTCCTAAGAAAACACCAATACTGTTTATGATAAATTGTATATCCATTATTTTGTCTTCTTACTTATTTAGATATTGAGTCCAGAGAAGCACATAAAAGCCATGGCCATCAAACCTACGGTAATGAAGGTTATACCGAGGCCTTGTAGTGGCTTAGGAACGTCCGTGTAAGCCATCTTTTCACGAATGGCTGCAAGTGCAACAATTGCTAAAAGCCATCCGATACCAGAGGAGAAGGCATAAATTATAGCATCCCAAACATTACCAATAAATTGTGAGCTATTTGAATCCATATTTATGCGCTGTTGCATGAAAAGACTAGCTCCCATGATTGCACAGTTTACAGCAATCAGCGGAAGAAAAATTCCTAATGCAGCATAAAGGCTCGGAGAGAATCTTTCAACAATCATTTCGACAAGTTGGGTAATACCTGCAATGACTGCAATGAAAAGAATGAATGAGAGATAGGAGAGGTCCATTCCAAAGATGCCATCTTCAGAGAGAACTTTTGTCTGAAGTAAATAGTCGATAGGGACGGTTACTAAGAGGACAAACGTTACCGCAACTCCTAAACCGAAGGAGGTTTTCACATTTTTGCTCACTGCAAGGTATGAACACATACCCAAAAAAGAAGCAAAAATCATATTGTCGACAAAAATCGAGCGAACGAATAAACTTAATGTGTGTTCCATAACTGCTTATTTAATTATTGTCAACATCTTTAACGATTAATCGATGCACCCAAATGACACAGCCTAAAAGAATCAGAGCCATGGCTGGCATTGTCATCATTCCATTATTTACATATCCTGCATCGTAGAAACTTTGTGGTATAATTTTAAAGCCCATAAGGCTACCATTACCGAAAAATTCGCGTATACCTCCCACTACAACAAGAATCCATGCATAGCCTAATCCGCTACCAATACCGTCAAGAAAGCTAGCAATGGGGCCATTAGTCATAGCAAACGCTTCAAGTCGCCCCATAAGAATACAATTTGTAATAATCAGACCAACATATACGCTCAATTGTACGCTAACATCGTAAGCAAAAGCTTTGAGTATCATGCTGACAATTGTTACAAGCGCTGCAACTACGACAAGCTGGATGATAATACGAATGCGTGTTGGGATTGTTTTACGAATCAATGAAATAATAAAGTTACTAAATGCCGTTATAATAGTAACGGAAAGTCCCATTACAATGGCTGGTTCAAGCTGTGTTGTTACAGCCAAAGCAGAGCATATACCTAAAACCTGAACTAAAATAGGATTGTTCAAGTTTAGAGGAGTTACAAAGGCTTGCTTATTTTTTTCTGATAAGAAACTCATACTCCAATTATTTATTTTAGAGAGGCAAGATATGCCTGATAGTTTTTGAGATATTCATGAATCATGTCATTTACACCTTTGGAGGTAAGAGTAGCCCCAGTGATACCATCACATTCTGTATTGGCATCTTTAACAGTGCCTGACTTTACTACCTTGAGTGCAGGTGTTCCGTTGAGGTAGGCTTTCTTTCCCTGGAATTCTTTTTGGAAGGGTTCTTCCTTGATGAGAGATCCGAGTCCTGCTGTTTCGCTCTCGTGTGAGAAGTATGCACCATAAATTGTTTGTCCATCGGCATTTAGTGCTACGAATCCCCAAATAGAACCCCATAGGCCTTTACCTACCATGGGAATGACGTACTTTATCTCGTTTCCGACGCTGCAGACATAAACAGGTAGGCATTCAGAAGACATACTCTTGCGATCTACTTTGAAGCCATCTTGATCTTTTTGAGTCCCTTGCTTTAAGACCTTTCCTCTGGCATTTACAATTTCATCGGCCATGACAACTTCTTTGTATCTATCCTCAGTCTGAACTTTATCAACATTATGGATGTTCAAAGCTGCCAAAATCTGCTGTTTTTTGTCGATACGTTCGTTTGAATCGGAGCGTTCTTTCAAGCCTGCGTAAGCAAAAGCAAGGAGAAATGCCACAATCACGACAACTACAGTTGCATACGTGATGGTATAAGCGTTACTATTAGTATTTAGTTTCATAGCGATCTTCTTTTATTTCTTCAAGCGATTTGCACGCTTTGTGATATTACGCTGAACAACAATATAATCGATAAGCGGAGCAAACATATTCATAAATAGGATTGCAAGCATCATGCCTTCTGGATAGCCAGGATTCAGAACACGGATGGTAATAGCTAATGCACCAATTAGGAAGCCATAATAATACTTGCCTGTTTCGGTACGTGCAGAAGTTACAGGATCTGTTGCCATGAATACTGCGCCGAAGCAGAATCCGCCCAATGCGAGATGTTCGTACCAAGGAATATTTGCTACAGTGTTGTTCTCTATTCCTGCTATATTAAACAAAAATGCTACAATGGCCCCGCCAGCAAAGACACTTAACATAGTTTTCCACGAGGCTATTTGAGTCCATAGAAGAATTATGGCACCTATGGCAATGGCAATAACACTAGTCTCTCCTATAGAGCCTGGGATTAATCCAATTACCATATCAATAAAGCTCGTATTTGATACGGAATTAGCAGCGGCCTCTCCTAGTGGTGTAGCCATAGTAGAACCATCGGGTAAAGCATAGCCTAATCCACAAAAATTTTCGGTAGAAAGCCAAACTTGATCCCCTGTTATTTTGCTAGGGTATGCAAAGAATAGAAAGGCACGAGCAATAAGTGCAGGATTGAAGATATTCATACCTGTACCTCCAAAAATTTCCTTTGCAAAAATAACGGAGAAAGCAATGGCTACAGTCATCATCCATAATGGCGTACCAACAGGAAGAATAAGTGGAATTAACAATCCTGTAACCAAGTATCCTTCATTAATTTCTTCTTTTTTCCATTGAGCTACAGCAAACTCAATACCCAAACCTACTACATAACTTACAATAATTTTGGGGAGCATTATAGCAAAGCCATAAAGGAACATAGACCTAACAGAGGCTTCGGCTAGTTTTCCTGCTGCTAAGGCATTTTGGTAACCAATATTATACATGCCAAAGAATAAGGCAGGTAGAAGTGCAATAACCACGAAAGACATGATTCTCTTTGAATCAATAGCATCGTGAATGCTTACCCCCGTCTTTGATGTGGTATTTGGTACGAGAACAAATGTCTCAAAACCTTCGAATACAGA
>ERZ773197.3012-NODE-3012-length-10130-cov-10.362283_pt1 | contig 10130 bp, 8 predicted proteins | sample MGYA00580999_ERZ773197 | MGnify/ENA primary metagenome ERZ773197 (study PRJEB29015, sample SAMEA2738166) | human oral metagenome | biome: human oral; feature: human-associated habitat; material: saliva | place: China | collected 2185 ... | reverse complement strand
GTATTGCGATTTGATGGAACTAAGCAAATCTTATCTTGTCCGTGATGACGAGGGAAATTTATGGCTGAAGTTCTATCGTCAGAAGACAGGGGTACTATGCCGCATCAAATTGCTGCCCGAAGCCATCAGGTTAATAAAAAAGTTTCACAGCGATGAAAGGGAAACATTACTCCCCTATGTCAAGTACAAGAACTATCAGACCTGCCTGAAAGTCCTACGGCTACGTGCAGGTATCCCGTTTCTCTTTACCACGCATACAGCAAGGCACACCTTTGCCACCCTTATTACCTTAGAACAGGGCGTACCGATTGAAACGGTGAATAAGATGCTCGGGCATACCAATGTAAGCATGACCGAACGCTACGCAAAGGTAACACCCCAAAAGCTCTTTGAGGAGTTCGCTCGCTTCCTTTCTTTCACAGAAGATATGCAGTTGGTGATTTGACCAATTGCTTTCATTCAACAGCATTTTCAATAAAAATATACATACAAAACCATCAAGACAATGAGAAGTACATTCAAGATACTGTTCTATATCAACAGACAGAAGACAAAGGCAGACGGAAGGACTACCATTCTCTGCCGTATTACCATAGATGGGAAGAGTTCCGCCATAACCACAGGCGAGGAATGCCTGCAGGCAGAGTGGAATGCCAAACAAGGACAGACTACCGACAAAAGGATAAACAAAAAGCTAACAGCATTCAGAGAACTTGTAGAAAATACTTATCGGGATTTGCTCGTAAGTGATGGAGTGGTAAGCGTGGAACTTATCAAGAACCGCTTGCAAGGTATTGCCATCTATCCGACAACGTTGCTTGCCATGAGCAAGACGGAATTGCAATCCGTCAAAGAGTGCGTGGGTAAATCAAAAGCAGAAAGCACGTACCAAAATCTTTGCTATTCCGACAAGCTGTTATGCGAGTTTGTCAAGGATAAAGGTGTCAAGGATATACCTGTAACCATCATTACGGAAGATTTGTTTGAAGAATATCGTTTCTTTCTTAAAAAGCAAGGGTTGGCAGCTGCAACCATCAACCGCTATCTTTGCTGGCTAAGCAGGTTGATGTACCGTGCGGTCAGGCAAAGGCTTATTCGTTGTAATCCCTTTGAAAATGCCAAGTACGAGAAAACGGAACAGAAGATACGCTTCCTGCAAAAGAGTGGTGTGGCCAAGCTCATGGCTTTGAAAGTAAACGATAAGGAGGCAGAACAGGCAAGGCGAATGTTCATCTTCGCTTGCTTTACAGGCTTGGCTGTTTCCGACATGGAATGCCTGCAATATGGACATATCCAAACGGCAGCGGACGGGCAGAAGTATATCCGCAAGGAACGGCAGAAGACAAAGGTGGAGTTTGTCGTGCCCTTACATCCGATAGCGGAAGCCATCATCGAACATTGCAAGGCTGAACAGGAAATAAATGGAGGAATAATGCAATCGGTGAAAGAAAAAGGTGAAACTGAAACAAGGACAGATTACCTTGTCTTTCCCTGTGATTGCAGCCGAAGCGTAATGAGTGCAAAGCTAAGCATTGTGGGCAAAGCTTGCGGCATTAGAGAGCGGTTATCCTACCATATGGCGCGACATACGTTCGGCACGATGAGTCTGAGTGCTGGCATTCCCATAGAGAGCATTGCCAAGATGATGGGACACGCATCTATCGCCAGCACACAAATCTATGCGCAAGTAACCGATAATAAGATTTCGGAGGACATGGACAGGCTCATCGCCAAGTACAAGGCTAAGGACAAAAATATGGAAAATGCAGATGTGGAAGCAACAACAAACACTAAGACAATACCATTGGTTGTCAGTTCAAATGAAAGAAAGGAGGAGGCGGTATGAAAGCAATCAATACTCACAAAAAAAAGCACGCATAACCAATCAGCGCAGTTACCTTGATTGGGGAGACAATATGCATGTTGTCCGAAAAGAAAACGGAGGCATTACCATGACGGAGGGCGAACTCGTGAGGTTCTTCGGTGTAATGTGGATGAAGCTCTATCGCAGACTGCATACGCAGATGCCCCCTAACCTACACCCCGAAGAAAGGAATGCAGGCGAAGAGGAAGTTCTTGGCAATGGACAGTTTCGGGGAGCACCGCTCTATCCGTCCAATAAAAGTGTGTAAGCCCATTATTTTATATCTTTGTAGCATGAAGTTACGAAAAGAGTGTAATTTATAGGAAATGAGTGTAGGTTAATCGCTCTTGATAGTAATAGGTTACGATTTAGTTAGTTATCTACTGCATTATCCTTCTGCGCTTTGCGTAACCTTCAAAGAACTCTTTACTGCAAAGATAAGACTAAAACCCGAACCATAGAATAAGTTTTTCATATATTTTCTCGATTAATGCATTTGTATTTTAGATTTAATATCTCGTGATTATTGTTGTTTGATATCTTCCAGTAACTTATTAAGTATTTTTATCCTATTATCAATCTTACTAACTTCACATTGCCATATAATTATAACTTTCCAGCCGAGTTTTACAAGTAAATCGGAATTTTTATCATCACGTGATTTGTTGTTTGATATTTTTTCCTTCCAAAAATCTATATTTGAGGATGGTAATTTCCCCTTTTTACAATTATGTCCATGCCAAAAACATCCGTTTATAAATATTACTGTTTTATATTTAGGTAAAACTATATCAGGTTTACCCGGCAATGTTTTGACATTAATACGATATCTGAATCCTTTTGAAAATAAAAACTTACGAACTAAAATCTCCGGGTTTGTGTTTTTTCCACTGATTTTAGACATAATATCCGATCGCTTTTGAGAAGAAAAAATATCAAACATTGTGTTATTTAGCTTGTAATCTCAACCATTCGGATTCATTTAATCCTACACGGGACAACTGCGCACAATAATTATTCACAATACGTTGGGCATGCATTTCTTTTAAGTCTACAACCCATTCATATTGTTCTTGATGGATGGAAGTAAATAAATATTTACCATTATCATTCTTTACTGCATATATCGCCTGTTCATCATTATTTGCTCTGAATTTGATGGTTTTTAGATCATACGAAGATTCGTTTATTCTAAATTTAGATTCTTTGCTGACTATAATTGAGTAATGTTCTTCATTTTGTTCTAACGGCAAGAATAAGAATCGTCTTTCTCCTTGTATTCGAACGGAATCACATCTTTGTTGCATACAAATGTAATAAAGATTAGAGCTAATATTCTTGATAATTGTACCAAGCGTAAGCATCGGCCTTTTTTGTTGTGGAAGAAATATATTCTTATGATGAGTTAGTTTTGCAAAAGAAATATCGGAATCTTCTATTTGAATATCTCCATACTGGAAAAGTTGTGACGCAAGTTTAGGAGCCTTTTTCCCTAAACTTATTTTGGTCGCAGAGTCAATTTTGGTTTTTAAATCAGGCGAAACGGCACTAATAATTTGACACAAAATTTTTGGATTGACGGTTAAATTTTTCCCGGCAAGGTTTATAGTCTTTTCCTCTATTCGATTGTGTATCCAATTCTCAACCCATGTATTTGTATCGATATTTTCGCTTCCAATTAATTCGGCTATCGCATCACCAAACAGTTGCACTAAAAGTTCTTTAGCGTCATTCGGATTAGGAAGATTTACTCGATGTCCTAAATAAGCCGGATCTAACTTAGGAGAAAAACTGCCTAATATTTTGGATGTATTATTTCTAATTGTGGTTATTGACGATAAAGCAAAGTTGGATAAAAGTCCGTTAGTTAGATTAGTAAACTCCGTCAATATTAACTCTGGAAGTTTATCATATTCTACAATCAATGGCTTGTATTCCGGTATGTGTTCGAATTTTTTTCCAGCTTTTGCACGGATTATGATACAGACATTTGAAGACTTTATCGTATAATCGTTATCTTTAAATGATTCCGAATCAATATTGTTTATAATGGCATCCTTAATGTCTGAAATCCCTGTTTCTCCCGTATATACTATGATTAATTTTAATTTATCAGTCCCGGCATCACTTGTAAGTTGTTTTAGTAATTTTAAAGTAAATTCTCCTCGAGGTTCATCATTATCTGCATCTGCATCAGGTTCTAACTGTTGTTCCGCGTCTCTTTCAATATCTAAATACCAATCTAAAATAACCACATCAGCTTTTTTCAAAATAACATTGTAGCTATCTATATCCGAAACGGATTTGGGCGCGTATATGGCACAAATTTTACCTGTTTTTGCAAATGCATTTGATACATCCAACGCACTAAAGGCATTATTGGTGGAGTCTTCTTTATATGCCTTGTCGTCAATAAATACTATATTTTGTATAAAGTTGTTTGCAATCTCTTTCGATTGTTCAATAAATCTGTCAGCCATATTTTTATTGCATTTTTTGAATTTTAAAAGTAACTGTAGAACCTTCCTTAGGTTGTGCCACAAATATATCATAGTTCTCTGCATTCAAAACCTCTTTACTGATACTCAACCCCAATCCTCTTCCATTGGGCTTTCTGGAAAATCTCAATTCGAAGATTCGTTCCTTATCTTGGGGCTTTATTTCAATACCGTTATTGGAAATGTATATTCCCGTATCATCCGCATGCAGCCGAATCACTTTTTCAGGAACATCACTTTGTTTCAACCAATAAATGGCATTATCAATGATATTAACAAATACAGGATAAAATGTAGAACGAAATCCGTGTATTTTTCGACCTGCAAACCCGTTAGTATGTTTAAAAGCTATATTGTGTCGTTCAAGGCGAGATTTGAACAAATCTATTAAAAATGTTTTAATATCCAATAAAGAAATGTCTTCTCTACGTCGATTCAATCGTCGGTTTAACGGGGTAAATAAATTTAAATAGCCATCCAAATGTTCGAAATTTACCTTGATATTTTTGTATATCCCTTCTAATTTGATGTCTACATCCGACCATGCTTTTAAATCTTTCAGACTATGTCGAATCGAATTAACCGTACCGTTGAACTCATGGTGCAATATCCCGACAGCCAATCCTAATTGGCTTAATTCAACGTCCGATTGTAATCGTTCCCGTAATTCCTCCAATTCTTCCGAAGCGGCTTCCGCTATTTGGTCATTTGTAATTATTTGACCGTCTTCGTTTTTTTCAACATAAAAACTTTCAAATTGTCGAATTATACGTTCCATAACATCCGTATTTCGACTGCTTATGGATTCTATTTCTGTTTCCATTCTCTTGCGTTCCGTTACCAAATCAAAGTTATCGGCTTTATTGGTTGCTAATAATTTGAATTGATCCTTTACGCTTCGTATTTGATTATCTAAATCGATTATCAGCTCATTCGTAAGATCCTTAATTTTACGAGAAACATCGGAAACAACATCATTAGTTTCGCTTTTCTTCTTTTTATTAAGAGACAAAGCCTCGGCTGAAATCAATTCCACCGCTTGCTCCAACCGCTTTCGCTTACTTATTTCCAGATTCAGCTGTGCCGTATAATCATCAATTAGTCGATCGATATTTTCATTGATATTTTTAAATATCGTTTGTTCCAAAATTTTGAACTCATTAAGGTATGTATCAAAATCTGTTCTCATTGATTTTGACATAGCAAATCCTTTGGGACTTGTTACCGATATTCTTTTTTTATAATCGGCAACTTTTTGTCTCATGGCGAATTCCAGATCAATTATCTTCTGGCTTGCTTCATCCGCATCGTTAATGTATAAAACAGAATGTAAATCATTCCTAAAATGCGTAAGTAGCCCTTCCAGCTCGTTTTCGAATTTATGTTCCGTTAAACTGGTAAAAAAGATATCGAGCTCACGAGCAAATCTTTCCTTTTTCGATTTTGCTAATTTGTCCCGACGTTCAAGCGCGTTATGGTACGCATTGAACTCGTCTTTCTTCTGATTGAAAAATTCTGATTGTGCAGTTTTGTTTTTTTCGCTGAAAAAATCAGCGGCAAGTTGTACAAAGAAGTTCTTTAAAATCGCTTGAAGTTGACGATATGCTTTATTTTCAATAAAACCTTCGCGTCCGGCTTTCTCTACCAAACTGCTGTGTTCTCGGTCTGCTATTTCAATAGCGCCGAACATTCGTCGATAAGAAAAGAAATATGTTGATGCTCGTTTCGAACGATTTTTTTCAATATCCAGAAAATCATAATCGGAGTCCCCATACGGTAGAACTCGAATATTATCTCTATATATGTATAAACCTCCGAATTTATCTCCTTTGGCTTTAATTCTGGCATAATTTTGGACATCTACACGAGAACTTTTCAATTCTCCTTGTAAATACGCCAAGTTGATTTTAAACGGACCGCATTCGGTTTCTCTATAAGAGTTATCCCGCCAATTTACAATGTGATCGTATGTTTTTTCTCCATATATTTTTACTAATCCTTTGAATTGTCCGAATTCATCAAATCGCCCTTGAAAATGATGATCTGCCAATTCAAATTCTTCTGTTGTAAAAAAATGTTCTTTATCTATGATGCTGACAAAACTTCCGTCGTTCGTCTTATAGTCCCTAAATGAAATGTCAACGACGGGAAAAGGATGATCGGGGGTCATTGTATTGTGAAATCCCATCAACATTTTCTCGATTTTTGTAGCTTCGTCCGAATTGCCGTCTCCCTCTATATCGGAAATAATCGTATCGTAAACTGGGGAGATGAAAAATTGAGTTCCGCCGCAACCATTGGTTAATTCAAATCCTTGTTGTAGTTGTAAGGAAAGTTGGCGTGGGTCAACTTGAAAAGACGTGATAGAACTTTTTATTTTTTCAAAATCCTTGTCATCAATAAGTCCTTTTTGGTTTAATTTATCAAGGGACTGTATTACTTCATTTTTAATATTGTCAATATCGACAGCATTCGGCATACGAGAGTATTCTCTTACCGGAATAACAATATCCTCCAAGTTAATCCCCGGCAACTCGAATATCTCCCAATTAATGAAAGCCACAACAATATCATATTCTTTAGATCTTAATTTTGCTTTCGATACAATCAAAACCTGACTTCCTATTGATGCAATAGCCAATCTTCCGATACCTTTTTCTCCCATGATAGGACGTCTTGGCTTTGATATGTCAATGGGCGGTAAACTGCTTTTTTTATTTGCCAATTTACTTTCGGTCCCGAGCGTAAGCCAACGAGTTTCAAATTCCTCTTTCGTCATACCGAGCCCGTCATCGCGTAATACCAGCAGATTATTACATCGGAGAAAATCGATATCGAACTTATCCGCATACGCATCATGCGCATTTTTTATAAGCTCATTAATGGCTGTTGGGATACCAGCAATTTGTTGTCGCCCCAATAAGTCGAGAGCTCTTGCTCGAGTTTTAAATTGTGCCATTGTTTTCCAGTGCTTTTATCGTTTCACCTAATCGCCGAGCATATTCACACGGAACTGCATTGCCAATTAATTTTGCCGTTGCAGTAATACTATTTGTTTTAAATACATAGTTTTTGGGGAACGTTTGCAATGTAGCACCTTCCCGTAAAGAAAGGGCACGATCTTCTTCCGGATGTCCAAAACGTCCGTTTGAGATACTATAAAATTTAGTCGTAATGGTCGAAGCTGGTCGATGCCACCACATACGCCCAAATGTATCTTTAAAGCAATCGTCTTTTCCTATAAAGCAAGGTAATTGCAAATCCGGATCGTTTGCCCAATCAAGTCTGTTCCCGCCGTCATGTTTGGTCTTTGCCAATCGTTTAAGACATATATCACTTAATCCGGCAACCGTATGGTTAAACACACTACCGTCTTTATGTCCTGCGCTAACTTTGGGAAAGCCGTTTCCTTCACCTAAATAATCGGCTAATACGGTCTCTTTATCGTCCGCTTTAGGTAAATGTATATTGACGTTTTCCAATCGTGTTGCGATAAGAGAAAATCTTCGACGACTTTGAGGTACACCGTAATAGCTCATATTTACAACTTTATAAACGGGATTTTTATATCCGAGGTCTTCCAGTTTTCGTAGAAAATAAGGTAAGATGCTATCTTTATTTGTGATTATACCCGGAACATTTTCCACTAATACATATCCCGGTCTATAATATTCGATAAAGCGAGCAAAATTTTTTAATAAATCCTTCGATTTTAAGGCTTTATTCTTATCCGTATTAATTATACTGTAAAATTGGCAGGGACTGCATCCTACCAAAATCAAAAAGTCGTCATTTTTCCGTATCCCGAATTTTCGCTCAAAATAATTGCTCCGTAAATTCTTTATATTAGTTTGAATGAAAACACTTCCGGGATTATTGTATTCATACGTTTCTTTGGCATCTTGATCAAAGTCCACACCTGCTATAACGTTAATCCCTGCCTGTCTTAAACCGCAAGTCATTCCGCCTCCTCCGCAGAAAAAATCGATTGCTTTATATTTGGATACTATCATCTTGATTACACATTTGCGTAGAACAAAGTAATTCTTTAATATCAACTTTTAAAGTTTCGGCAATCGTCAGTAGTGTTTCTACTGAAGGCTGAACTTCGTTTGTACACCAACGAGAAACTGTCGATTCATTTTTACCTAATGCATGTGCCAACCATTTCCCGGTTTTATCTTGTTCCGCAAGCACTATTTTCAGTCGATTTATCCGCTTCATTTGCATAACTATTTCTATAATCTGCAAATTTAATAAAGATAGTCCGAATGACAAAATGATTAGCGTGTTTTTATAATTATAATAATAAATATTACCAATATAAACATAACAACATTCCGTAAAATCGGTTTTTGTCTGTCGGCACACCATCGCCCAAAAGGATTTTGAACGAACGTTTGCCGACTACTGCATAAGTGGAGAAAAGGGCTTTTCAGATGATTTTTCTTTTTTGCTGTTCCTTTGAGCCGAAAGCGGAAAGCCGTGTATGACCGCCCGATCCGACACGTCTGGCCAGACAGATAAAGCCATACTCCCTTGCAGGTGGTTTGCCCAGTTTTACACAACTGGCTATGCTCTTTTTGTTGGGGGGGGTACTTTTTTCACGGATTTCCCTTTTGAAGTTTTCTATCTAATCAGCCTCTACTTCCGTTTACCTCCATTTTCGCGCCTTTCAGTGAGTCACATCAGACAGTCATTTTCGTTCTGGGCGTAAAGGTAACTCCGGGATTTGACGGGAAAGCAAGGCCAAGCCTCCTGTCTTCGGGAAAAATCTCCAGCCCTGTGGGTAGTATTTTCCCGAAAAACCTTGCATTCCCTAACCCCTACCTTTTTAAGCACCCGAAACGAAAATGGCTGGATCCAAACAAGTCAAACTTAAAATAAGATAGAGTGATGAAAAAGGAAAAAACACAGAAGAAAGGGATCGTTTCATCGAAGAATCTTTTGGTTATAAGCCAAGCTCAAAGTTCAAGTGAAGAAACCATCGCCGAATTTCAGGCAAAGAGAATGAATTTTATTCAAAAGCAACAAGAGGTGGAACATGCCACGCCATCCGAACCTGCACAGCACACAGAGAATACAACCATTCAACGGCGCATCAGTGCCAAGATGGGATGGGGAACGCTCGAAGCCTACAAACAGGCGTTCCTTGTTCCGTCCAAATTGAACGACCGAAAGGCGGTTTATCTGAGCAGGGAGACACAGGAGCGTGCTGACTTCGTCGTCCGCAGGTTGGGTGACAGGCGCAGCAACCTCTCAAGTTTTGTGGAGAACATCGTGCGCCTCCATCTGGAGGAATACGGTGAGGACATAGAGAAATGGAGGAGGTTATAAACCGCAGGAAGGGGGCGAGGGATGAATTTCAAAAGATTTATTTCCCGCTCTAATCCTACTATCGCATTAAAATATGATATCATATTCTCGTAAATGAAACGTCATATTTGGGCAAATATGACATCATATTTTTAGCAAGCAAACATCTGAATGATGAGAACACCACGAACACAGTTAAACACAGAATGCACGGCATTCACTTTTCGGCTGCAAAACGCCTCGTGCGTAAATGGTCTTATCACTGACATTGCAAGACGTCAGTTTGTACCCACAAACTGCGCTTGCTCCCCTCGTCAGACTATTGGGGAGATTAGACCGTAATCACTCCGTTCTCATCGGTCAGTGTTCAGAAATTAAGCAATAACAAATCATCTACGATGATTAACTTTCAAAGAAACTTATATGAACAGATATAATAGAAAGACTGCCAA
>ERZ773197.3011-NODE-3011-length-10130-cov-13.417568_pt1 | contig 10130 bp, 7 predicted proteins | sample MGYA00580999_ERZ773197 | MGnify/ENA primary metagenome ERZ773197 (study PRJEB29015, sample SAMEA2738166) | human oral metagenome | biome: human oral; feature: human-associated habitat; material: saliva | place: China | collected 2185 ... | reverse complement strand
CTGTTGAGAAGCCTAATAAGAATCTCTTCGACCTTGATTACGTAGGTATTAAGGCGTCTCAGTTCTCTTTCAACCGCTTACAGAAGGCTGACCCAGTATTGGGTGTTGATATGAGTTCTACTGGTGAGGTAGGTTGTTTGGGTGATGATACCTCAACAGCTTTGATGAAGTCAATGCTGTCTGTTGGTCTTCGAATACCAAAGAAGACAATCTTGTTGTCAACTGGTGGAGCAAAGCAGAAGGCTGAGATGCTTGATGCGGCAAAGATGTTGAAGCAGCATGGATATGAACTCTATGCAACAGTTGGTACATCAAAGTATCTCACAGAGAACGGTATTGAGAACACACTCGTCTATATGCCGTCAGATGAAGGACAACATCCACAGGCGCTTGAACTTCTCCATGAGAAGAAGATAGACATGGTTGTGAACATGCCAAAGGACCTTACTCCGCGTGAGTTGACGAATGGTTATAAGATTCGTCGTGCTGCTATCGACCTCAATGTACCATTGATAACGAATAGCCGACTGGCAAGTGCGTTTATTTCAGCCTTCTGCAATGTCGGAATGGATGATATTGATATCAAGGCATGGGGCGAGTATTAATGCTCTTCAGATATTAATAAGCGTATAGGGAGTTTAGAGATAAGTTATCTTTAAGGGTATTCATACATATTTCTAAACTCCCTTAACTTTTTATTTGAGAACGAGGTGGTAATGTGTTTACTGCCTTTTACTCTCTTGACCCTTTTACTTTTAGAATATGAAACTACTATCTATGCGGGCTCTTCCTACATCCTTTGTGGTTGTTATGGCCTTTGCTATTATGTCATGTTCAGGTTATTCTTCACGAGGAGTAGGACATTATGATACGACACAAGTTGACACAATGATGGCTGTCGACCTTGATAGTAATTCGTCTGGTGATGGGACGTATGTATCGTCATGGTCTTATCAGAATGACTCACTTGTTGCCAAGACACAAAGTGCACCAAATAAGAAGTCACAGATAACTCCTTCTAACCGTATGACGATACGAGTTAGATATCTTGGACGTGTTGGAATAGAGGCTTGTATGATACTTGGTGATGGTGAGCAGTTTGCTGGTAATAGTTATGATACAACTAATTTTGTACGTGTCTACGCATACGGAGAAGAGGTGGGAAGGTTCAGTTATAAGCCTGGAATCAGTAAACAAACTGACTCAGCATTTGTTCAAGACCCCATAGGTTTCGTTGACTGTCTCCGTAAGTATCGTTCTTTCAAGATTGAAACAACCACTTTTACCAGCGGAACACTTGTTTATAACTTTGATGCCATTGCGACCTTGGCTAAAAGAAGATAAGAGGGTAGTGTGTTACCATGGGAATTTTTGTTTTCTCTAATTCCCATATCATGATATTATTAGTTGGTCGTATAGATAATATAAAGGATAATGAAGAAAGGACTTGTATTAGAAGGAGGCGCCATGCGCGGATTGTTTTCAGCTGGTGTGATGGATGTTTTGATGGAGAATGAGATATGGCCTGATGGTGTGATTGGTGTTTCTGCTGGTGCTGCCTTTGGTTGTAATATGAAGTCAAAACAGCCAGGACGGGCGATAAGATACAACAAAAAGTTGGTAAACGACTGGCGATATGCTTCTTTACGGTCACTCCTTACGACCGGTGATTACTTTGGTGGGGAGTATGCTTATCATTATATGCCTCGTCACATCGACTACTTTGATATTGATACCTTCCGTGATAACCCTATGGAGTTCTGGGCTGTATGTACGAATGTCGGTACGGGTAAGGCTGAATACAAGCGTTTGATGGAGGTTGATGATAATTGTTTAGAATTTATTCGTGCCTCTGCTTCTATGCCTATTGCAGCTCGTATTGTGACGGTGGAAGGTAAGAAACTATTGGATGGTGGTATTGCCGACTCTATTCCTCTTCGCTTTTTTCAAGAGCAAGGGTACGACCATAATCTCGTTGTACTTACTCAACCAGAAGACTATGTGAAGACTCCTAATTCATTAATGCCACTTATGCGAATGTGGTTACATCGTCATCCACGTATTGTGCGGGCTTTGGAACAGCGCCATATCATGTATAATGAGCAGTTGGCATATATCAAAGAAGAAGAAAAGAAACCTAATACACTGGTCCTACGACCTAAAGGAAAACTTACTATTGGGCACCTTTCTCACGATCCAGCCATGATGCAAGCAACGTATGAACAGGGTAGGGAAGTAGCCTTAGAGAGGTTAGATGAGATAAAGAAACTATTTGCATTATAAGAAACAGAATACAAATGATGAAGACAAAAGCAGAAGAGAAAGTAAGTATCTTGTTTATTTGTTTAGGCAATATATGCCGTTCTCCAGCGGCTCATGCTGTGATGCAACACCTTGTTGACGAACGAGGGTGGGGCGACCAATACTTGATAGACTCAGCAGGAATTGGGGGTTGGCACGTTGGACAGCTTCCAGACAAGCGGATGAGAGAGTGTGGAAGGCAGCGTGGGTATAATGTCAATCATCATGCTCGGCAGTTTGATGCAAGCAGAGATTTTGATTGTTTCGATAAGATTGTCGTTATGGACGAAGATAACTATCGTAACATTACGTCACAAGCACCAAATGAGGCTGCACGAAAGAAGGTTATTCGAATGGCAGACTTCTTCACTCAGCACCCTTTAGCTACTTGTGTTCCCGACCCTTATTATGGTGGTACAGAGGATTTCAACTTCGCTCTTGATTTGATAGAAGACGGCTGTGAGGGTATCTTAAAAGCTCTATTAAATCATTGATAAAGTCTATTAACGAAGACTGAATATAACACTCACAATTACAGAAATATTTTTCATTTCATTTTGCTGTCATATTTAACATTTCATGTAACCCCGTTGTAAACTAATGTGTTAGGTGATAATATTGAATGACAGTAATGACAGCAAATTTAGTTTTAGGTGAAATGCAGCGTTATCGATTCTCTGAAACAAAGTAGTGAGAAATGTTCAACTTGCAAGGAGCAACCAAAAGACGCAAAAGGATTGAAATGCGGACACTAAGAAGGATGATGACTATGTCGCTCGCATAGACCTTTTAAGCATCAAAAACTTGTAGTTATATAACTGACGCCGAGCTGAAGGAGTAGGGTGATGTTCCCCTTCTTTATTGGACTACAGCATTTTTACAACCAGCCCAAGGCTTTTGTACAACCTATCCGAAGGCTTTGGACAACTTGTCCGGAGCCTCCGTACAACCTGTCCGAAGCCTCCGTACAACCTGTCCGAAGCCTTCGGACAATCTGTCCGGGACATCCGGACAAGATGAGATAAGCCTTAAAACGTGGGGAGAAGATGGGATAAAGGGAGGAATAAGGGTGTTGTGACATGCAGAAGCGAGGTTTTTTTGAAATTCTTTCTTGCTCTTCTCAAAACCATTACCTATCCCTTATCAATTATGATGATGGTCAATAGACTTCAAGGACGTTTCTTTTTTGAGTCTTATTAAGTGGTTTCTATCTCTCGTTAGCTCCATCACTTCCTACATCAGAACTACACAAAAAGAGTCCCACAACAAACTATTATAAGTTATGTTATGGGACTCTTTGTTTTATTCTTTCGTAGCTTATAACTATTCCATAGTCTTCAATATCTCTTGACAGAGCATATATCCCTTTATCATCATACGTGGAATATGGAAAGGACCCTTGAAGATATTACCCTTTGCAGGCTGTGCAACGGTTCCGTCACGATGTAGGTAACCATACCACTCAGGATAGTCTTGATCAGGGAAGTGGGCGTATGTCCACTCGCTAATGCGCTGATGACGATAGAGATATTCCTCGTCACCTGTTCCAAGGTAAGCATAGAGGGAGGCAATGATTGTCTCGCACTGTGGCCACCAGAACTTCATATCCTGTGAGTAGTCCTGTGGTGGGAGGTTACGGCAGTCTCTGAAGTTGATGATACCACCATATTGCTTGTCCCATCCCCAGTCCCATGACCAATCGAAGATGGTGAGGGCAGTGTCGAGTAGGTCTTTATCCCAGTTGCGCAACTTAGCTTCCTCCATAATAAACCAAGCTGTCTCAATACAATGACCAGGGTTGATAGTACGTGTTGCATTGGTATCAATGAATTCTCCCTTTGGACCGACTGTTTCAAGCAATGCCTTAAACTTTGGGTGCATAAAGTAGCGACGGAGCAATGAGATAGACTCATCAATCTGCTGAGTCAGTGTTGGGTCGTCAATCACCGCACGCAGACGTGAACCAACGTTGATGAGAATCATAATGATAGAATGGCTCTGCATCTCTACTGTAGGCTCATACTTAGCAGGGAGAAAACCTGGTGTAGAGAGGAAGCGCTGTGCATCATGGAACACCTGCAACGCTCTTTCTGCATAGTGTTTGTCACCTGTAGCCAAAGAGTATTCGGCAAAGGCTATTGCTGCGAATGTCTCTGAGAAAACATAACGACGCTTGCGCAGTGGTTTGCCTTCTGCTGTCACCTCAAAGTACATGTGTCTGTCTTTGTCAAAGCAATATTTCTCAATGAAGTCGATAGCCGACTTAGAGGCTTCAAGCCACTCTTGGTTCTTCTCTACATTGTTGTATGCAAAAGCGCAGATGAAGGCCCATCGTCCTTGAAACCACACCGATTTCGTTGTGTCCATTAAGGATCCATCACGGTCCAAGCAGGTGTATATACCGCCATTCTCCTTGTCCCAACCATGGTTCAACCAGAAAGGCATAATGTTGTTAGTAAGGTCGTTCTTGTAGGTTTCAGCCCATGAACGTAAGTATTCTTTCTTATTCATAATCTTAGGTGATATTATCTATATGTTTATTCTCCGATGGATAGCTGTGTTGGGTGGGGTAAGGAACGATCTTACTCAGTCCTTCCTTCATCAAAGAAACCCGACAAATTTAGAACTAATTTACCGATTATCCAAATAAAAGAGATGATAACTTGTAACTTTATTCTTGATAGCTATGACTTATTTCAGAACTTTCGCAAGGAAGCGAGAAGTGTAGCTCTCTTTGTTTTTTGCCACTTCTTCTGGTCTACCACAGCTCAACATGCGACCGCCACCACGACCACCTTCTGGTCCCATGTCTATGATGTAGTCTGCAAGTTTGATGACATCGAGGTTGTGTTCGATGATGATAACAGTGTTACCACGGTCAACAAGTTTCTGTAAGACGTCCATCAAGATACGTATGTCTTCAAAGTGCAGACCTGTTGTAGGCTCATCAAGGATGTAAAGGGTCTTACCTGTGTCACGTTTTGCCAGTTCTGTAGCCAACTTAACACGCTGACTCTCACCGCCAGAGAGGGTTGTAGAGCTTTGTCCAAGCTTGATATAACCCAAGCCAACATCCTGTAGTGCCTTAATCTTCGGTAGTATCTGTGGTACGTTCTCAAAGAACTCTACAGCCATGTTAACCGTCATGTCGAGCACGTCGGCTATTGACTTTCCCTTGAAACGCACTTCCAACGTCTCACGGTTATAGCGTTTACCATGGCAGACCTCGCACGGTACCATTACATCAGGTAGGAAGTTCATCTCAATAGTCTTGTAGCCATTACCGCCACAGGCCTCACAACGTCCTCCTTTCACATTGAAAGAGAATCGTCCAGGCTTGTAGCCTCGTATCTTAGCTTCAGGGAGGTTGACGAAGAGTTGGCGTATGTCGGAGAATACACCAGTGTAAGTAGCAGGGTTACTGCGTGGTGTACGGCCGATAGGACTTTGGTCAACATTGACTACTTTATCGATGTTGTCAATCCCTTCAATACTTTTGTAAGGCATTGGACGCTTCAGTGAGCGGTAGAAGTGTTGTGAGAGAATGGGCTGTAGAGTCTCGTTGATTAACGTACTCTTTCCTGAACCAGACACACCAGTGACGACAATTAGTTCGCCAAGTGGGAAGGTTACATCTACGTCCTTCAGGTTATTACCCTTACAGCCAGTGAGCTGTAGCGTCTTTCCATTACCTTCTCTGCGTTCCTTAGGTATCTCTATCTTACGCTCACCGTTCAAGTATTGTGCGGTAAGTGTGTGTGTCTTGAGCATGTCTGCAGGTGTTCCTTGGAAGACAACCTCGCCACCTTTGCGTCCAGCTTTTGGTCCGATGTCTACAATCCAGTCGGCTGCACGCATCATGTCTTCGTCGTGTTCTACCACGATGACCGTGTTTCCCATGTCGCGCAGCTCTTTTAGCGAGTTGATAAGACGCTCATTATCACGCTGATGAAGTCCGATAGACGGTTCATCAAGGATATAAAGAACATTGACAAGTTGTGAGCCTATCTGTGTCGCAAGGCGGATACGCTGGCTTTCACCACCTGAAAGCGTAGCACTTTGACGGTTCAATGCAAGATAATCAAGGCCCACGTCGAGTAAGAAGTTTATACGTTTACGTATCTCCTTCACTATCTCTACAGCGATTGTACGCTGTTTCTCATTCATGTGTTCCTCAACATGGTCTATCCAATCTCGCAGTTCGGTTATATCCATCTCTGCAAGTTCAGCAATGTTCTTATCCCATATCTTGTAAGATAAAGCCTCACGATTAAGACGATGACCATGACATTCAGGACATTGTGCTTCGGCTATGAACTGGTCGGCCCACTTCTTTCCCGCTGAGGAATCATCGTTCTCCATCACGGTGCGGAGGTATTTGATGATACCATCAAAGGACACAAAGTAGTCGGAGGTGGTGTGTACAAGCTCTTTAGCAATCTTTAATTTCTCCAAAGAACCATACAAAACCTCATCCATTGCCTCCTTTGGAATATCCTTGACAGGGGTCTTGAGGCTACAATCATATCGTTTTAAGAGTGCATCTATCTGCCAGAAGATCATCTGGTTCTTATACTTTCCTAACGGTACGATAGCCCCACTATGGATGTCAAGCTTATCATCTGGAATCACCTTCTTTAAGTCTATCTCATCAATCACACCCAATCCTTTACACTGCGGACAGGCTCCTTCGGGCGAGTTAAAGGAGAAGATGTTTGGAGCAGGGTCTTTGTATGCTATCCCAGTGACTGGGTCCATCAGTCGTTTAGAGAAATATTTAGCTTCGTCTCGTTCGTTATCAAGAATCATTATCAAGCCTTCTCCTTGCTTCATGGCCGTAGAGACCGTCTTTGCCAGACGCTCACGTAGTGTCTCATTCTCCGTACCACTTAGTTTCATCTTGTCGATGACAACCTCGATGTTATGGTTCTTGTAGCGGTCTACCTTCATACCACGTGTAAGCTCTTGTACCTCTCCATCGACACGAATGTACAAGTATCCCTTGCGTCGCATCTGTTCAAAGAGCTCACGATAATGTCCTTTACGGTTGCGAACAAGTGGTGAGAGGATATATATCTTGCGGTCTTGATAATCAGACATAATCATGTCTACCACTTTCTCCTCGGTGTATTTCACCATCTTCTCACCGCTCATATAAGAATAGGCTTCACCTGCACGTGCATAAAGAAGGCGTAGGAAATCGTATATCTCAGTTGTTGTACCAACGGTAGAGCGGGGGTTCTTGTTTGTTGTCTTCTGTTCGATAGAGATGACTGGGGATAATCCTGTAATCTTGTCGACGTCTGGACGCTCCATATTACCAAGGAAGTTGCGTGCGTAAGCAGAGAAGGTTTCAATGTATCGACGCTGTCCTTCGGCGAAGATAGTGTCGAATGCAAGCGAACTCTTACCTGATCCAGACAGTCCAGTGAAGACGGTAAGTGAGTTACGAGGGATGGTTATGTCTACATTCTTCAGATTATGTACTCTTGCTCCGAAGACTTCTATTTTCTCATTCATGGGGATTGTTGGGTGTTAAATGTTGGGTGTTTGGTGTTGAATGTTGGGTGTTGATGGATAGTTGGGTGTTTGGTGTTTGGTGATGGGTGTTGAGGATTTCCTCCGTGTTGATAATTCTCTTGATGGTAAGAACGGATGAAAATCGCTATTCATCACCACCCATCATTCATCATCCATCACCCACCCATCATCATCTCGTCGACTGCGTGTAACCTCTGAGAAGGTTAACATCTCGCCGGATGTGGAACTCTTTGCCGTCAGCTCCTTTGGCGGTTACATTGACGAAGTAAGTTCCTTGGGCAACGTCTTTGCCTTTATACTTACCATCCCAGCCACCAGCAGGGTCGTCCCATTCGTATATCTTTTGTCCCCAGCGGTTGAAGATGATTGCTTTGAACTCTACAATACTCTTATAGCCAGGCTTTGCACGATAGATATCATTGATGCCATCGCCATTAGGTGAGAATGCATTTGGCATTTGTAGACTGCTCTCACTAATCGACAGACTTATTGGGTTATAGCGTGTGGTGTCACCATTTAGAATCTCATAGAGTATTACCCTCGTCGTACCAGCCTCTGTGAACGTGTATTCCGTGTCCTTATCATAACGGATAAGAAAGGCCGAACGAGGATTCTTCTGGTTGAAGAAATGCCATTCGTAGTTTGTTGCTGCATCCGTTGTGGTAGCTGGGTTGGCTGTGAAAGTTATTGTTAATGGAGCTGAACCACTATAAGTATCACCAGCTGCAATCGTGTTTGTCTCACCATTCGCATCTGTATATTTGCCCGATGGCTGGCAGTTTTGTGCCCAAGCTACTGTAGATAGCACCATTGAAAGCAGTATGGCGAATATCCGTGGTTTATGTTGTTTCATCCTTATAGTTCGTTTATGTTACCTTGAAAATTGTATAATCGTGCAAATTTACACAATTTTTCCCATACAGACAAGTAAATGTTCCTGTCTGGATAAGATAATACTGCGTATTTCTTCATCGGTGGTTTCACTCCTTACAAAAAAGTGTAAACGATGTTGCCTTAACCCCTTTTCACTCCCCTTCACTCCTTATCAAAAGTGTAGATGGAATTGTCTTAACTCCTTTTCACTCCCTTTTACTCCTTTACTCCTTATGAAATTACTCCCCTTCACTCCTTAACTCCTCATAGAATTATTCCCTTTCAGCCCTCATAATAGAGTATAAACGGTGTTGTCTTAACTCCTTCTCACTCCCCCTCACTCCTTCTCAAAAGTGTAGATGGAATTGTCTTAACTCCTTTTCACTCCCTTTTACCCCTTAACACCTTATGAAATTACTCCCCTTCACTTCTTAACTCCTCATAGAATTATTCTCTTTCAGCCCTCATAATAGTGTATAAACGGTGTTGTTTTAACTCCTTCTCACTTCCCTTCACTCCTTAACTCCTCATAGAATCATTTCCTTTCAGCCCTCATAATAGAGTATAAACGGTGTTGTCTTAACTCCTTCTCACTCCCCTTCACTCCTTAACTCCTAAATTAATCATTCCCCGTCAGCTCAAAATTCCTTGTTAGTTTGTCAATATCTTTCGCACTCCTTAAAGCTACTACATGCTTTTCATGCTCATAGAAGAGGCCTAACTGCGTTCAAGAACATGCTCTTCTTGCCTATTGAAGACGCCCTTCTTGAAGCAAGAAAGGCCACTTCTTTGACGCTGTTTGTAATATGCTGATTTGTTGAATGTTATGAATTTCTATTTTAAGGAAAGGTTAGTCTTATGTTGAGGATGTTTGGTTTACCTTTGTGTAAGGATTTTTCATATCCTTATTGGCCTTTTCGGACTATTGAGAGCTAATTGAAATCCCCCTATAAAAGATACTGATGGATGGAGAAGGGGAGTTTGTTCTCACAGAATATCATAGTCTTTGCGTACAAATGGGATGCAGTCTAAGAGTATAAGGAATGGTCAAGGCGTCAAGGCAGAAGTAGGATGAGTCCTTCTCTTTGAACTTTTTGCTTTTTGTCTTCTTGTTAAGCATGAATGAAGAAAAGTTGCTATAACAGCTCAATTCACTCAAATTAGTTTTCCTGTCATATCTGTCATAGATTCTAAGATGTTAACTTGTTGGTTTACAGCAAAGTTTCATGAAATGTTAAATATGACAGCAACTTAAAATAAAACTATTCTTGTAAGATATGTAATCGTTTCTCTCTGGTGAGTGAGTTATTATCTTTCTATATCTCGGAAGAACCTAAGATAACATCGAACAATAGATTACTACCTTAATTCCGCAGTATAAATTCTTGTAAGAACTCCAAGTGCCTGAGAAACAA
>ERZ773197.3010-NODE-3010-length-10133-cov-9.087617_pt1 | contig 10133 bp, 6 predicted proteins | sample MGYA00580999_ERZ773197 | MGnify/ENA primary metagenome ERZ773197 (study PRJEB29015, sample SAMEA2738166) | human oral metagenome | biome: human oral; feature: human-associated habitat; material: saliva | place: China | collected 2185 ... | reverse complement strand
GGTACTAGATTGAGTAATGCCTTGGTTAGCGCTAGGTTTCAGGCCTAAGACACCAGCCTGAGCCTGCATAGCGAGTACATTTACGGACATTGTTGCTACCGCTAAGGCAGTTAGTAAAAAACTCTTTTTCATAAAATTTCTCCCTTTTTATATTTTAAATTATAAGTTATTATAAAATATAATTTTACTTTTGTCAAATATTTAAAAAAATTTAGATTTCATTAATTATTATTTTAGAAAAACTAAAGATAAAAAAGAAGAGGCTAACCTTTAATAAAGTTACCATTTAAAGATAGCCTCTCTACTTAAATTAATTATTTAGTTTTCCAAATTTCATCTTCATATTGTGCAATTGTTCTGTCTGATGAGAAGAACCCTGCTTTTGCCATATTGTTTATTACTTTTTTGTACCACAAGTCTTTGTTTTCATAATCTTTAAACATTCTTTCCTTTGTATTGCAGTAATCTGCAAAGTCAATTAAAGTCATAAACCAGTCTTTATTTATTAATTCATTTTGAAGTCTTTCCAATCTTTCTTTGTTTCCAACTTTAATTAATTCATCTGAAGTTATGAAATCAACTACTTCTTTAATTCCTTCTTGTTCATAGTAATCTTTTGAAACATAACCTGAAGTTTCATATAATTTTATTATTTCATCACTTTGTTTTCCAAAAATATAAATATTTTCATCGCCTACAAGGTCATGAATTTCCACATTTGCTCCATCCATTGTTCCAAGTGTCAATGCTCCATTTAGCATGAATTTCATATTTCCAGTTCCGCTGGCTTCTTTTGAAGCAAGAGAAATTTGTTCTGAAATATCAGTTGCTGGAATGATTTTTTCAGCTAATCCTACATTATAGTTTTCAACTAGGTAAACATTTAAGTATTTATTTACTTCTGGATCGTTGTTTATAATTTCTGATAGACAAAGTATCAAGTGGATTATGTCTTGGGCAATGACGTAGGCTGGTGCAGCTTTTCCACCAAATAATACTGTTATTTTTGTTTCAGGCAATTTTCCATTTTTAATATCTAAATATTTTTTAATTACATATAAAGCGTTCATTTGTTGACGTTTATATTCGTGGAATCTTTTAATTTGAGTATCAATGATACTGTTTTCATCTATAATGATTCCTTGTGTATGTTTTAAGTATTTTTTCAATTTAATTTTATTTTCGTGTTTAATTTGTGCTAATTTTTCATACACATTTTTGTCATCTACAAATTTCAAAAGTTCCTTTAATTGTTCAGCATCTTTTAAATAATCTGTACCAATTAATTCTTTGAAGTAATCAGCCAAGTCTTCATTACAGCTTTCAAGCCATCTTCTAAATGTAATTCCATTTGTTTTATTATTGAATTTTTCAGGATAAATTTCATAGAAATCCTTAAGTTCACTATTTTTCAATATTTCAGTATGCAAATAAGCAACTCCATTTACACTTGAAGAAAAGTGAATATCCATATTTGCCATGTGAACTCTATTTTGATCATCTATAATTTGTACCTTTTTATTTGAATATTTAGTTTTTATAATCTTATCCAGTTTTTTTATAATTTCAACAATATTTGGCACAACTTCTTCCAAATAATCTAAAGGCCATTTTTCCAATGCTTCTGCCAAAATTGTATGATTTGTGTATCCAGTCATTTTTGTTACAATTTCCACTGCTTCATCAAAAGAAATATTATGTTCTTCAGTCATGATACGAATTAATTCAGGAATTACCATACTTGGATGTGTATCATTAATTTGAACAAAAGCATAATCTGCTAAATCATGAATGTTGCTTCCTTTTTCAGTTGCTTCAGCAATAATTAATCTTGCAGCATTTGATACCATGAAATATTGTTGATAGATACGTAGCAATTCCCCTTTTTTTGTACTGTCATCAGGATATAGGAATAATGTCAGATTTTCTTCAATATTTTCCTCATCGAATGATATTCCATTTTCTATCAAGTTGTAGTCAATGCTTTCAATATCAAACAAATTCAAATAATTTTTTGTATCTTTTTCGTATCCTAAAATATCAATTTTTTTTAATTTTGAATGTAAACTGAAGTTTTTGAATTTCACTTCATATCCAATATTTGTATCTCTTAACCAGCTTTCATCTTCAATCCAGTAGTTTGCTTCAGCCTTTTGCTCATTATTTCTAAAAACTTGCTTGAATAATCCGCAATGATAGTTAAGTCCAACTCCTTCTCCATTAATTCCCAAAGTTGACATTGAATCAACGAAACAAGAAGCAAGTCTTCCAAGTCCACCATTTCCCAATGAAGGTTCTGTTTCAACTTCTTCCACGTGGCTTAAATTTTTTCCTGCAGACTTCAATTCATCTCTAACTTCTTTATAAATTCCCAAGTTAATCAAGTTGTTTGATAATAATTTTCCAATTAGAAATTCTGCAGAAATATAGTATATTTTCTTTTTAGATTCATTTTTAGTTTTTTCATCTGCTCTTTCTTTAATATATTCAAGCAACTTATAGTAAATTTCTTGATTTGTCATTTCGCTTAATTGCTTTTCATTTTTTTTATTTAAAAAATCTGTAAATTTATAACTCACTGTCTTAAATTGTCTCCTTTTAAATTTTATTTTTATTTTATAATATTTTTTTATATCATTTAAACTGCTTCAAAATTGGAAAACTAAAATTAATGAACCTATAGCTTGAGTATCCATTCATAATTTTTGTATCCAATTTTAAAGTTGTTTTACTATGTTGATCCTATTATATAACTATTTTTTTAATTTGTCAAGACATTTACGTAAATGTAGACAAAAGGCTTAAAATATAACTTAATAGGTATCTTTACAAAAAGTTTTTTTTAAAATATCAAAAAAAAATAAAAAAACCCAGAAAAATTTCTGAGTCTTATAGGCTTTGGTATAAGCCGGATTCTGTATTAGTTAATCATTTATCTAAATCAATAATTGCTTATGGATTTTAGCGAGCTACCAATCAAGCCAAGACGGGCCGTCTCTTAACAGCTTTCTGCTTGCCCTTGCTTTGAGAGGGGTTTACCTAGCTGATTTAATCTCTTAAATCACTGGTAGTCTCTTACACCACCTTTTCACCCTTACCTGAAAAAAATCAGGCGGTTTCTTTTCTGTGGCACTTTCCTTAGGATTTCTCCCAGCAGCCGTTAACTGCCTCTCTTGCCCTGCAAAGTCCAGACTTTCCTCTTAAAAATTTTTGTTCTAAAAATTCTCAAGCGATTAACTCCAAAACCTGAATTTATATTACCATTTTTTTGTTATATTTGTCAATTTATTCTTTTATTTTATTTACTCGGAAAGAATTTGAAGAAACATAAATTTTTTATCAGTTATATTGAAAAAAATAGTGGCAGAAAAATTAAAAAATTTGAAATATTTTCTTGCTTGTGATATAATAAGACAGGTTTTAATAATTAGAAAAAAATTTTGAGGTGATTATAAAAATGAAAAAATTAACATTATTTTTTATGGCATTGCTTGTATTTAATGTGTCATTTGCAAAGGAAAAGGAAAAGATTGATACGACTTTTACATTTCAAGGGTATTCTCCAACATCAAGCAGCAGTATAAGGGTCAGTCCTAGAACAAAAATTACGAAGAACTCAAAAATTTCTTATCCATCGTTTATAGGTGGCGCAAATTCTGATATTGTTAAGAATATGAATGCAATTATGGAAAACTTTATTTCAAGATATAAATCCACAAAGCATGTATCATATAGTACTTCTTATGAAGTTACAGCGGAAAACAGTTTATTTTTAAGCGTTTTGTTTACAATTAACTTAACAGATAACGATACAGGACAAAAGACAGTTCTTCATAATGCAATATCTTATAACTTAAAAAGTGGTAAACAATTGCAACTTAAAGATTTATTTGTAGATGGATTTAATAGTGAACTGACAGATGTTGTAAATTCAAGATTTAAACAGTTTGGACTTCCACAAATTGATAAACTTGATGATATTGACAGACAACAAAGTTTCTATTTGGAAAATGATGCTCTTGTCTTGATTTTCAATAAAGGGGAAGCTTCTAACTTTGCTGATGGAGAAGTTTATATTCCATTCTTGCTTACAGACTTGATTGGTCTTTTGCGATAATTTACATAAAAAATATATATAAAAATACACTAAAAATAATTTATTTTAATTACGATGGTGTATTTTTTTATATTTTTGTATATAAACTTGACTTTTTAATTAATTTATGGTATTATTAATTGATTTCTAATCGAAAAAAAAGAATTTTGACATATAATGATTTTTTGTATCTTATTTTTTGCGAATCTTTTTCAGTTAATAAATCGAATAAATTATTAATATTCAGAGCTTGAATAGAAAAGAACTGAGCAAAAACAGACTTTATTAATTTAGAAAAACAATATAAGAAAGGATGTTGGGAATAAATTAATATTAACAGGAGTCAAAATTTCAAATATGAAAAATATTGAATAAAGAATTTAGTAGGCATAGAATATATTTTGATGGAGATTTTGAATATAAAAATAAGTTAGATGAATTAGAACAGGGGGAAAATATGGCTTTGAAATTCTTCATTGAAAATAAATGAAACAGAAATTCAAAATCTTGAAATAAAAAATAATTTGCAACAAAATAATAACAACAATTTAGAAGATGTTTTAAAAAATCTGAGAGAAAGGGTTGGAAAATAAAATGAGAAAATTAAAATATATTTTGTTATTTGTAATACTAATATTTGGATTGAATTCTTGTCTAACTACATTGGTAGGTTGGGGAATATGTGAAGAAATTGGTTGTACTCCATCACCAAAAAAAAATGGAATCGAGGGAGTAGAAATCTTTGCAGAAGAAAATTTTCTAGAATTTAAAAATTATTTTGAGTCATTAAAGAAAAGAGAAATTGTAGTGGTAAAAGCTGGAATCAATGAAACTTTTAATGTTAATCTCCCTAAAAATTTTATATTAAAAAAAATAAAAGATGGTTATTATCTATATGATGAAAAAAAGAAAATAGGCTTTTTTGTAATAGAGGATTTAAGAGCCTCTCAAAGTTATGATAAAAGAGACATAGAAAAAATATTTAATGGAACTGATAGAAAAGATTATAAAATTATAAATGTTAATAAGGGTGTACAGACATTAAAAGACAAAGAAGGATTAATTTTAAAATTAAAAAAACTTTCAGAAAATTATTATGCCTTAGCAAGTTTTTACGAAAGTGATGAACATTCAAAAGAAATACAAGAAATTTATGATTATTTATTAAAAAAAATGTAAGAATTGGGGTGTATTTAAAATTTTGAACAATTAAGTAAGGCACTAGTTTTCAATATTGCATATAATTTAAATATTCGATATTAAATTCTCAATTTTTTTGATAAAAAAAGAAGCTGAACACAAAATTTTAATCATTTTGAACAGCCTCTTTTTTATATGCTTGATTGGGAACTGTATTAATTTATACTTAACCTTATTTAAAAAATAAAGATTGTATTTTATTTTGTAGCTTTTTCTATAATAATTTGTCGATTATAAGTATCCATTTTAGCTTTTGCTCCAATTGGAACGGTTATAAAAGGTCTTACGTGTCCAGACTTGAAGTTTTTTATGATTGGGATATTTAATTTTCCAAAATTGTCATAGAATACTTCGTCAATTGTCATGTCTGTAGGATCAGCCTGTTTTGGGTTTTTAAAGTCACCAAGTATGATTCCTTGTAATTTGTCAAATTTTCCAGCGAGTCTAAGCTGCTGTAACATTCTATCTATACGATAGCTTGCTTCATTTGTTTCTTCCAGAAAAAGTATTTTTCCATCTGTATTAATTTCGTGATCCGTTCCAAGCGTTGCAACTACTAAGGATAAATTTCCGCCAGTAATTTTTCCGCTTCCATGTCCATTTTTCATGATTGAATATGTATCATCAAAATCTAGCAAGTTGTATGATTCATTGCTCATAAACGCTTTGTTAAAAGCATTTTCTGTAACAGGAGGAATGTTTTTTAAGTTATCAGCCATAGGTCCTTGAAATGTTACAAGTCCTGTTTTTTCATTAATTGCCAAAAGTAATGTTGTGTTATCGCTAAATCCTGAGATGATTTTAGGATTTTTTTTAATCGTATCGTAATTTAATTTATCTACGATTCTGATTCCGCCATATCCTCCACGTACAGCGAAAATAGCCTTGATATTAGGGTTAGCAAACATATCGTTTATATCCTTTGCTCTCACATTGTCAGTTCCTCCAAATCCATACCATTTTGAATAAAATGATTGACCATAGACAACATTAAATCCTCTGCTTTTTAAATATTCCACTTCTGCATTGCTGTTTTCGTTAGTGTAGTTTGCAGGTGCGATTAAACCGATTGTGTCGCCAGGTTTTAGGCCTTCTGGAATAATAATTTCATTTTCTGTGGTATTTTTGCTGTTTTGGTAACTTGCGGAATTTCTTATTCTTGTGCTTATTTCTGAAGATTTTGATGATTTGTATGCAGCGGCATTTAATGTAAGGCTGGCTATGGCGAATACTGCTATTAATAATAATTTATTTGCTTTAATTGTTCTCACATCCTTTAAATTTTAATTTCTTAGATTATTTAAAAAAACAGGCAATTTATCTTAACTGGTAAAAGTTAGAGATACATTGCCTTTACAATTCATTATTTCAATTGTTTATTATTTCATTGCTTGAACTTGTTTTAAAACTTCTGCTGCTCCATTTACTTTGTTATTTACAGCTTCTTGTAAAATTTTAATTGCTTCGGCTTTTTTACCTAATCCAGCATAAACTTGACCTAAAACAACTTTTGCATTATTATCTTTGTCTTCGTTTATTGCCTTTTGCAAATATTTTTCAGCTAATGATCCTGCACCAACGCTTCCAAAGTAAGTTCCAATTTGTCTATTTGTTACTTTTGGTGAAGCTGATTTTAATTGGCTATAAATTGAATTTACTTTTGCTGTATTGTTTTGTACTTCGTAAATTCCTAAAAGCAATATTTTTGCAGCTGAATTTTTAGGTTCAACAGCTATTGTTTTTGTTAAAAATTCTTCAGCTTTTGCTGGGTTGTTTTGTTGTAAATAATAAGTTCCTAATATTTCAAGGATTTGACCGTTTTTACCTTTTGCGGCTGTATTCATTTCTAATAAATATTTTTCAGCTTGTGCTGGATTTTTTTCATTCATTGCAAGTTCAGCTAGTAAAATTCCTGCTCCGTTTACACGGTCTGAAGCTCCTGTATATGCTTTTTGCAAGTAAGATTTAGCTTGTGCAGTATTATTTTTTGTTAAATAATATTGCCCAATGTTGTAATTAACTTCAGCTACGAAATCTTTATTTGCAGATTGTACAGCTTTGTTATATCTTGCAGTTCCTTTTGATTGTTCGTTATTATCAAAGTAGAAAATAATTAAGCTTGATACTACATCAGCATTGTTTCCACCAGATTTTTCATCTGTCCAGATAATATATTTTTCAGCATCAGCCTTGTTTTTTTGTTGGATTCCTACAAGGTAAAGTAATCTTGCGGCTTCAACAGCTTCTGGAGTTGTAGATGATCCATTTCCCCAAGCTGCTTGTAAATAAGGTTTTGCTTGAGCTACTTTATTATCTTTTAAGTAATATGCTCCCAATTCAAGGTTTGCTTTTTGTGCATAAGAAGCATCTGTTCCTTTTGCAACACCTTCTAGCACTTTTACAGCATCTGTTATTTTATTTTCTCCAGCTAATTTCACTGCTTTTTCATAATCTGTTTTTCCATCAGCAAATGAGATGGCTCCTGTGACCAAAATGGCTCCTATTAGTAATAGTTTTTTCATTTTTCCTCCTAATTAATTTGACAATTTACAAAAATTAAAAATTTATTTTAAAATTTTTGCAACTTCTTAGTTTATTATATCATTTGCTTATTTGATTTTGCTTATAAAAAAATATAAAAAAATTTAATAAACTCTACAAAAAGCATTTTTATGATTATTTTCTGTTCGTATTAAATATTTCTTAAGGCATCAACTAATTCTGTTTTTGAAGCAGTTTTTGCATCTACACCTTTTATAATTCTGGCAGGCGTTCCGGCTACAACTACGCCTTCAGGCACGTTTTCGGTTACAATTGCTCCTGCCGCAACGACAGATCCCTTTCCGACTCTTACACCTTCCAGCACAACTGCATTTGCTCCTACAACTACATCATCCTCAATAACTACCGGATCAGCTGAAGGCGGCTCAATAACTCCCGCAAGCACTGCACCCGCACCGATATGACAATTTTTTCCGACTTTTGCACGTCCACCAAGAACAACATTCATATCAATCATTGTTCCTTCACCAATTTCAGCACCGATATTTATAACAGCACCCATCATAATAACGGCTCTGTCTCCGATGCTTACTTTATCACGGATAAATACTCCAGGCTCAATTCTTGCATTAATATTTTTAATGTCAAGCATAGGCACACCAGAATTTCTTCTGTCATTTTTTAGATAATAATTAGTAAGATTGTTTTCTTTAATAATCTTATCAATTTCTTCCCAATCTCCAAAAACTACTTTTAATCCATCTTTTCCGATAACTTTACAAGAATAAGCATTTTTTATATCTTCATCTGTATAAAGTTCCACAGGCGTAGCTTTTTTTGCATCAGCAATATATTGAATAATTGCCTTTGATTTTTCTAATTCTGTCATTATACTCCTCCATTTTTATATATTTTGACTTTTAATCATTGCATTTTCCGTATTTTAGCATTTTTTTTTGATTTTTACAACTATAATTATTTTTTTAATTTGATTAATATACTTTTATATGTATTTAGAATTTAATAAAATAAAAGTTTTGATTATCAAAATAATATTATTTGTGGAAGTTTTTTTATAAAAATGTTAAAATACAATTGTATATACAAATATATTGATAATTAAATAAATAAAGGTTATTTTTAAGATCGGATATTAGAATTTTAGCAAGAATTTTTTAAATAAATTTTATTGGAGAGAAAAGACAGGAGCAGAAAAAGAGAGGAATGGTGGAAGGATGAAACTGGATAATTTTGAGAAAATTGAAAATTATGAAGCAGAAAGAGAAAAAAAGGAGCTGGATTTTATTATAAATCTGACAAGGGAAGCATTGACTGATCCTGAAAAGGAAAAGGAATGGAATGCAGTTAGAACTTCATTTGCGCTTTATACTGAGGGAAGAAAAAAAGGGACATTTATGATAAGACCTCGTTTTTTTGAAAGTAAAATTGAGATTGAAGATTTTGAGTATTTGCTGGATACTGTGCAAAAACATTCTGATAAAAGGCTTCATCTTACAACTAGGCAGGATTTTCAGCTGCATGGAATAAAAAGGGAAAATTTGCCAGATATACTGGAAACTATTTCAAAAAGAGGCTTTTTTACAAAAGCGACTTGCGGAGATTCGACTAGGGCGGTAATTACACCGGAAACAACAGGCTTTGAAGAAGAAGTTTTTGATGTTTCACCTTATGCAAAAATTACGACAGATTATATTTTAGACGGTCGTACATTTATGCATTTGCCAAGAAAATATAAAATTGCTTTTTCAAATAAGGAAGAAAATTCGCTTTATGTAAAAATAAACGACATTGGATTTCAAGCGGTAATTCAAGATGGGAAAAAAGGATTCCGTGTGTATGTTGGCGGAGGAATTGGACCGATTTCAACTAATGCTATTGTTTTAAGGGAATTTATTGAAGAAGATGAGTTTTTGTATTACATACATGCAATAAGAAGTGTGTTTAATGATCATGGAAATCGTAAAATTCGTGCAAGAGCAAGACTTCGTTATGTTTTATTAAATTTGGGAGAAGAAAAATTTTTGGAATTGTGTAACGAATATATTTCTAATTTTTATGCAGAAAAAGGGGATAGCCTTAAAATTTATACGAGAAAATTGCTTGACGAAAGAGAAATTTTAGATAAAGAAAAGAAATTGAAAAAAATAGAATTATTTTCCAGCGAAGAAAATACAGATGAAAGCATTAAAAATGATGAATTTGTAAAAAGCGACAGAAATATTGTGGCTGGAAAGTATAAGGGAGAATATGGATATTATCTAAGACCTGCGAGAGGAAATATTTATAAGGAAGATGGAGAAAAATTAATTGAATT
>ERZ773197.3005-NODE-3005-length-10138-cov-11.508281_pt1 | contig 10138 bp, 10 predicted proteins | sample MGYA00580999_ERZ773197 | MGnify/ENA primary metagenome ERZ773197 (study PRJEB29015, sample SAMEA2738166) | human oral metagenome | biome: human oral; feature: human-associated habitat; material: saliva | place: China | collected 2185 ... | reverse complement strand
CGTGAGTATCCCAACCAGGAACATAATTAGAAACAAAACCATTCATATTTTTATACTTAACGATAAAGTCTTTTAAAATTTTATTAAGTGCGTGTCCAATGTGGATGTTACCATTTGCGTATGGAGGTCCGTCATGAAGTACGTATGAAGGTTTCCCTGCATTTTTTTCTAAAACTTTTCTATATAAATCCATTTCTTCCCAACGTTTTAAAAATTCTGGTTCTTTATTAGGAAGATTACCACGCATAGGGAATTTAGTTTTTGGCATTAATAATGTATCTTTTAATTCTACCATTTTTTCTCCTTTCAAAATAAAAAGCTCCTAGTAAAAGTTATTGAGGGCGGAATATATCCACGGTACCACCTCATTTAACTCCCACTAAGAGCACTCATTGTCCTATATAATTAATTTCTAATAAAGTGATAACTACTTTATGTCTTTATAAAACTTTTCACCAACCAGTTTCTCTCTAACAATAAATACATAGTAGTCCTGTCTTTATTCAATAAACATATTATATTACATCAACAATAAAGTTTCAAGTGTTTTTTGAGAATTTATTATTAAATTTTCTGAAAACGATGTTTTTTATATCACAATAAAAAAAGCCTATATTATAAGTAATATAGACTTTTGTTTAATTTTAAGCTCCTAAGTAACCTTTTAACGCTTGTGAACCATATTGTAATAACTGTTCATTAGTTAAAGAAGCTGATACATTTATCATACCATTTGATACTTCTATACCTTCTAGTTTTACAGGTAGTTCTACTTTATTAATAGTAATTACATTTCCATTAACACTCACACCTGTTCCAGTTAGATACTCTTTTAAATATTTTTCTAAAGCAAAATCAGGTATAGGTACTTTACCTATTTTAGCATCTTCTAATGTTAATTCAATTCTATTATTAGAACCTGATAGTTTTATATTAGAAGAAATTTCACTATTTATAAAAGATAACTGAACTGGTAGCTTAGCTGCTACCCTATTACCAACTAATTTATAACTACCTTCTTGAATTTCAGCACTATCTTTAGTCGCATGATTTAATATTGATAAAAACATTTCATTATCAATTTTAAGACTAGTAGATAATTTCGAATTACTATAACTTACATTACTTATAAACTCTTTATTTAATGACGCTAAATCCATAGATGAATTTACACTTGATAGCTTTTCAGAAGGTTTAATATCTTCGCTGGGTTGCAGGGCATATACTGCTCCCCCACCAAGAAGTGCTATAACTACTAGAAAAGCTAATAATTTTCTTAATACTTTCACTTGAGTCAAACTCCTTTTTTATTATAATTTACATTATACAACAATATAGTAAACTATACAAACTAAACTTTAAACATACTTAATGTCTCTTTTTATAAATAATTTTTTTGAAAAATATTTATAGTTATTTTTAAGCCAAATAAAGCCCTTTACATTAAAAATATTTAAAAAATTGATTTGCAATATAGTTTTATATGTGTTAGTATACTCAAATACTTTGAAAGGAGAAAGATAATATGAATAATAAATTTTTCAAAATACTTAGTTGGGTAGCTACTTGTACTGCCATGCTTATGTATATATCTTATATACCTCAAATTTCAGGTAATATAAACGGTCATAAAGGTGACTTTTTACAACCTTTTGTTGCAGGAATTAACTGTACACTTTGGGTACTTTATGGACTTTTAGGAGAAAAACGTGATTGGCCTATTATTATAGCCAATTCACCGGGAATAATATTTGGATTCACAGCAGCATTCACAGCATTATAGCAATAAACTGGCTTATAATTTTTTATAGGTCAGTTTTTTATTTTACTTTTCCGAAATCAATGTACAAATTATAATTTTTAAGCTATAATTATTAGTAACCTTTTTAGGTTGTAAATACTCAAAAGGAGAATTAGTTATGGAAGAAAAAATTACTTTTAAAAAATTTACTATGAATGTACTTAACGGTGTTGCACTAGGAACTGTCCTATGTTTAGTACCCGGTGCATTATTAGGAGAACTTTTGAAATATATAGCAAAAGTATATCCATCTTTAGCGTTTTTATCATTTTCGGTTACAATTTCTAATGCCCTTATTGGACTTGCTTCAGGTATGATAATAGGAATGATGTTTAAGTTAACACCTATTCAAAGTACTTCTATTGGTTTAGCAACACTATATGCCAGTGGTTCAATAGTTCAAACAGCTGATAAAACAGGATTAATGTTAAAAGGTGCAGGCGATATTGTTACTATTATCTTTACTGCAGCATTAGCAACTGCATTTATCTTACTTATTGGAAACAAAACACAAGGTTACGCAGTATTAGTACTACCTACTCTAAGCCTTGTTGTAATTGGGGGTATAGGAAGATATTTACTTCCATTTTTCGCAGGACTTACTAGAGTATTAGGAGACGGAATTAAACATTTATTAACTCTTCAACCTATTATACTAACAATATTAATAGCGATTATCTTTGCTTGTCTAATTGTTACACCGATAACATCTGTTGGTATTGCACTAGCGATTAATATTGATGGTATAGCATCTGGAGCAGCAAACCTTGGTATTTGTGCTTGTGGATTTACACTTGCTATTGCAGGTTGGGCAGTTAACTCAAAAGGTATCTGTCTTGCTCACTTTATAGGATCACCAAAGATTTCTATGGCAAATGTTTTTGCAAAACCAAAAATCATGTTACCAGTAATCTGTAGTGCAGCTTGTACAGGTGTACTAGCCGCTATCTTTAATATTAAAGGTACAGCAATGAGTGCTGGTTTTGGATTTAGTGGTTTAGTTGGACCATTAGCTCATCTAGCGACTACTAACGGTGGTGCTTACGAAATAATTAAAGCTGCGATAATCTTTGCAGTAGTTCCAATTATAACTGGATACCTATTTGTTAAACTATTTACAAAAGTGATACCAATTATAAAACCAGAAGATTATAAAATTAATATGTAATACAATAAACCTAATTACTATTAAAAGTAATTAGGTTTTTTATATAGAAAACTATATTCTATAAAATTAATCTTTTTTAAGCTATAATATATTTATAATTTTATCTTACTTTTAAGGAGTAACTATGCTTAAGCTTATTAAAAATAAAAAAGTTAATATCTACACTAACTTAAATGGAAATAATCCACTCATTCCTATAGCGACTGATGAACTATTTCTTCGTCAACCACTTACTAATAATGAGTGCATTCTACATATTCATTCTTTAAAAAATTCCGCCATCTTAGGAACGCCTGATACACGTGTTCCATTTCTTAAAGAAGCTCTAGATTCATTTTATAACAATAATCTAATTCCTGCGGTAAGAAATATTGGTGGTTTAGGTATAATAGCCGACACAGGTGTTGTCAGTTTTTCTATAATTATGAATATAAATCCAAGTACGTTTTCTCTAAATGCTGGTTATAACCTTATGACTGATTTTATTAAGGAGATATTCCCAGAAGCATCAAGTAAGATACAAGCAGTAGAAATTAGCAATTCATATTGTCCAGGTGATTTTGACTTAAGTATAGATGGTAAAAAGTTCGCAGGTATTGCCCAAAGAAAAGTAAAAGAAAATGTCGTCGTTTCTATTTATCTTAGTTTATTTGGTAATCAACAAAATCGTACTAAAATAATGAAAGAATACTATGATACTGGTCTTAAATATCAAGAGATAAAATACAAATATCCAAAAATAGATATTAACTGTATGGATACGCTAGAGAACCTACTTAATAAGACTCTTACTACAAAAGAACTATTAGAAAGAATGCTTAATGTGCTTCATTCTTTAAACTGTGAAATAGAAAAAGGAAATTATTCTAATAAAATGATAGAAGATTATGAGGAAATATTTAAACAGACTAAACAAAGAAACAATAAACTACTACATGGTGAATAAAACAAAAAAGCTAGTATAGAATTAAAATCTATACTAGTTTTCTTTTAATTAAATATCGGTATAAATGCAAAGATTACAGCTATTACAATAGCTGGTAACATATTGGCAACCTTAAGCTTCAGGTTCCAAATTAAATTTGCACCTACACAAAATATTAATACCGAACCTACCATTGATAAATTAGTCAATGCTGTCGGTGTCATTATTGGCTCTATAAATTTTGCTAAAACTGTTATTCCTCCTTGGAATATAACAAGAGGCACAACAGAAAAAATACTTCCTCGTCCATTAGCTGCCGTAAATATTAAAATCGTAACAAAATCAAGCACTGCCTTTGCTGTTAAAATAGAATAATCATTGAACAAAGCATCTTGAATAGCACCTAAAATCGACATGGCACCTATACAAATAGTTAGCGAAGCTAAAATAAATGAATCAACGAATCTATTATCTCCACTACTATTAGTTACTCTTTTTAAGTAAACACCTAAATCTTCAAATAGTTTTTCTATATTTAAAACTTCTCCGATTAAAGTACCTAATGTCATACTGACTACCAATACCATAGCTCCACTAGATACTATTTTCCCATCATTAATTTTTAGAGCATGCTCACATGCACCAATTATTCCTAAGAACACTACTGATATTCCTGCTACTTTCATTATAGCTTGTTGTATATTATTAGATATTCTATGACCTATTAAAACACCAAGAGCTCCACCAAGCAGAACTCCTAGTGCATTTATTAAAGTACCTATTCCCATTTTTTATCCTTTCATATTTACAATAAATGTATAATTATATTAACCCAAAACCAACTAAATGGCATTACTAAAATCATTGCTGGTATCATATCCACTACAGGAAACATTTTTAACTTCAGTATTCTAAATCCTGCCGCTACCATTAAGAAACCACCACAAGCTTTAAAATCAGCAATCATATCCGGTGTTGTTAATGGAACGATAAAACTTGCAGATAAGAATAATGTCGTAAAGATAACAAACTGCGGAACAGCAATTATCGAAACGATATACCCTAAGTTACACGCAAATATCGCTGCAGTAAAGAAATCCAAAATAGACTTGGTTATAAGCAAACTAGAATCCCCAGTCATACCTTCACTTAAACTACCATATATTCCCATACCACTAGAACAAAATAGCACTATTACCGTAATTAAAGTAGCTAAAAATTCTGTTTCTGACATATTTGTTTCTTTTTTCGGTACGATACGAATCATTACTTTCTGAAGTTTTGAACAAAGTTCATAAACTTTATCTCCTAGATTAAATACTAATCCTACTATAGTTCCTATAATAAGAGCGAAAACAACCGCAGGCATATATTTCATTAAAACTATCGATGAAATACCCATCCCCATAGAACATAGACCAAATATCAGATTTAGCTGTTCTTTATACTTCTCTGGTAACTTATCTCCTAAAAGAGCTCCAGCTATACCACCTAGAAATATTGCGATGGTATTAATTATAACCCCAATCGGCATAATATCTCTCCTCTACTCAAAAAATACGTAAACTTATTCTAACACGTAGTTTATTTTCTTACAATACTTTTTCAGTTATAGAAAAAATAATTTATCTATAGTATAATAATTATAATTATTTTGTGAGGTGGATTTATGGATATACTAACTATTGGACTTGGAACTATTGGAACTACATATAGCTATTTATTTAATAAAGCTGGTCATAATGTAGAACATTATATTAGAAAAAGTAGTAAAAAAATTAATATAACAGAATTAAATGTTGATATGCTAGATGGTAGAAATAATAAAAAAGGTGATCACTATACTGATACTTATAAAGTAAATACTCATACAAAAGATAACTATGATTTTATTTTTATTAGTATGCCAGCAGGAAACATTGAAAGTGTTATTGAAACATTAATCTCTAACAATATCAAAGGAACTATTATTCTATGCTGTGGTATTTGGGAAGATAAGAAGTATCTTGAAAAAGTAATGCAAGGTAGAGAATATATTCTTGGTTATCCTGTAGCTGGTGGTAATATTGTAGATGCTACTCTTACATGTTGTGTTTTTGATCACTTTATACTAGAGAAAAAAGAAAATTCTAAAATAGATAATTATGATAAGCTAGTATCGCTATTTGAAAGTTGTAACATTAAGTTAGAAACACCATATGATATGCTTGAGTGGATTTGGTTACATATGGCTATTAATGCTGGCGTAGTATCTATCGCTGCAAAATATGCAGATATGGATAATCCTACTAAAGCTGCGGAAAATCTTATGTCTTCATCTAAACTATTAGCTGAAGCGGTTTGTGCAATAAGAGAAACTTCTAAGATTATAAAAGCACGTGGTGTAAACTTAAAACATTATAGAAATGAACTTTGGGGATATAAACTTCCGATATTTGTTTCAGCACCAATAATGAAACGAATGTTTGCGACTAATATTCTTACTAGAAAGATTATGACACTGCATAATAATACAGAAGATTTATTATTCGTTTGTAAATGTCTATACGATACTGGAAAACAGTACAATATAAAAGCACCTATATTTTATAATGCATATGAAAAAGCGGAAAGTAAATTTTAAGATTAAAATGAAGTAATTCTATATACCTAATTGGAATTACTTCACTTTTTATTTTATCTCTTCTCCATACTATTAATCATAAATACACCAACATCTATAATTGGTAGTTTTGTAATTTTTTCTAGTTCTTTTTTTATATACGGAAAATGCGTACATCCTAATACAACAGCTTCTACTTTTGTTTGTTCAAAATAATTAAATAGCACTTCAAAATTAAAGTCTTTAACAATTTCCTCTGGGTTATTCTCTTCTTCTATAGCTTTTACTAGTTCCAACATCGATAATCCTAAAACGCGTAAACTTGGATTAGATACATATAGATTATTCTCAACACCTGTTAAACCATGCGAGTTCGCTGCCATTACAGCTAAATACTTATATTCTAAACCAAGGTTTCTATACATTTGCATAGGTGTTACTATTTTTATATTATGCTCAATAGCTAATCTGTCAAAGTCTACCACTGAACTTAGTGAGTTACAATATACAAAGATAACTTCACAATTTTTTCCTTTCAATTGTTCTATTATTTCTACTATTATTTTTTCTCTTTCTCTATCATTTAGCGATTGAAATGTTGTTTGTTCAACTGGATTATTAGATATAGGTACTAATACAATATCATTATAACCATGTGAGTTTAATAAGTTTTCACCTAATTTAGAATCGATAGGCGTTCCAGCCATAACCGCAATTTTCATACTTGCTCCTCCATTTTATATTTATATACTACTATTTCTTATTAATTATACAAAGATTTTATTTTATTTACAACTAACTACTTTTCTATCAAATATTACTAAGCATATTAGTCTTTAACTACTTTTTATAAACTTTATACAGATAAAATAGCATTTATATAGTATATTTATCTTCTATAAAATATTCTGCATTTTATACAGTTTTTACTTATTCATCTTTAATATATTTTAAATATTTTTTTTTGGCATGAAATGATAATTTATTGTCGTTATTTGTAGTTCCATTTTTCCTTTTTAGATTGTATACTTTAGTTATCAATAGATAAATAATAAATAAAAAAAAGAGGTATAAAAAATGTCAAACAAAAAAGTTATTTTAATCACAGGAGCATCATCAGGTATGGGTAAAACTACTGCTCAAGATCTTATCAAAGCAGGACACATTGTTTACTGCGTTGCTCGTAGCGTAGACAAAATGAAAGATTTAGAAGAACTAGGTGGTCACGTTATGAAAATGGACGTAACTGATGAAGAAAACATTGATTTAGTAGTAAAACAAATTATTGAAGAACAAGGACGTATCGACGTACTTTGGAATAACGCAGGTTATGGATTATACGGACCAGTTGAAGAAGTTTCAATGGAACGCGTACAACAACAATTCGAAGTTAACGTATATGGTGTAGCTCGTTTAACACAAAAAGTTCTTCCTTACATGAGAGAAAAACGTGATGGACTAATCATCAACACATCATCAATGGGTGGTAAAATCTACACTCCACTTGGAGCTTGGTACCACGCAAGTAAACACGCTATCGAAGGATACAGCGACTGCTTACGTATCGAGTTAAAAGCATTCAACATTAAAGTTGTTGTATTAGAACCAGGTGTAATTGATACTGGATTCAACCAAGGGGTTCGTGATAACTTCTCATTCGAATCAAAAAATGGTCCATACAAAGAAGTAGTAAATGCTTATATCAAAGCTATGGATAACCCACCTATGAAAGGTTCTAATCCTAAAGTAATCTCTAAAACAGTACAAAAAATTATCAACGCTCGTAAACCAAAAACTCGTTATGTTGCTGGTCAAGGTGGATCTTTCTTAATAGGACTTCGTAAAATTTTCGGTGACAGAGTATATGATGCTTTAATGTATAGTCAAATGAAATAAGATTAAGAAAAAGGGGTAATACACCTCTTTTCTTAATAAATTTAAACTATCATATATATAATAGTTTTAAAAATAATAAAGATGATTTAAAATATTTATATGAACTTAACAAAAAAATATAGAATAGAGGCTAAATATGAAACTAACTATATCTACTCAATTTCAAGAATACTTAAAAAGTTTAGGAATTGATATTACCCTATTACTTCAAAAGGCAGAAGTACCTAATAAACTTTGGCAAGAAGAAATTAATCTTACAACTTTAGAATATTATAGACTTTTACAAGAGTTTGATAAAGTAATGTCTGAAGAAAATATTCGATCACTTAGTCAAATCTCTAATATCCAAATGTTTATACCTGCCTTTTTCGCAGCGCTATCTGCACCACATGGTACTGAGGCGATTGAGCGATTTTCACGTTTTAAAAAAATTATTGGACCAATAAAGCTTGATGTTATTAAGACAAATAATACAATTTCAGTAACATTTAAGTTTGCACATCCAAACATGGAACTACCAAAATTTGCTGTACTTAATGAGCAACTTTTCCTTCTTAGCCTAATAAGAACTGGTTCAGGTGAAAAAGTTATTCCTTTAATTGTAGAAAGTCCCTTTGATTATGACGAAAAAACTGTAGAAGAATTCAGAATACAAATTCAAAAAGGAGATATTAATCGCATAGTTTTCGATATAAATGATGTTGAAAAACCATTCTTAACTCAAAATAATATAATGTGGAAATATCTAGAACCTGAACTTAATAAACAGTTAGCTGAGCAAATAAATGAGCAAAGTTTTGCTGCGTTCGTACAGCAAGAATTGTACTCAGCTATTCCTAGCGGATTTTTCCTAGTGGAAGATATAGCAAACAGTTTAGGTGTAAGTACCAGAACACTACAACGAAATTTATCAGCTGAAAATACAAGCTTTAAACAAGAGTTACAAGCTGTTCAAAAAGCTATGGCATTCTCTTATTTAAAAATGAAGCTGCCTACTGAAGAAATTTCAAGTTTAATTGGTTATAGTGATGTTAATGCCTTTATACGTGCATTCAAAAAATGGACTGGTATGACACTTACGGATTACAAAAAATCACATAATTTATAATATAAAATTTAACTAGCTATGAAAATATAGCTAGTTTTTTTGTGAATAATTAATTATTATCTCCCCTTTAATTTATATTTTTCTAATATATTTTAAAAAAATAAACCCCAAGATTAACTTGAGGTTTGAATTATATATATATTATTTTATATCAATTTTCAGTTGGTCATCTACGTAATCAAGATGTATTTTCATTCCATCTTCTATACCATGACGTATTAATTCGACTGATAGTTTATTTTCGATTTGACTTTGGATAAATCGTTTAAGTGGACGAGCACCAAATTTCATATCGAATCCTGCAGTTGCTACCCAAGCAGAAACTTTTTCATCATAAGTTAATTCAATATTTCTACCTGCAACACGTCTTACTAATTCATCAAGAAGTTTATTAGCAATTCCTTTAATATTATCTTCAGTTAATGGTTTGAAGATAATTATGTCATCCATACGGTTAAGTATTTCTGGTTTGAAGTATCCGTAAAGTTGGTTAGTAACATTTTTACGAGTTTCTTCAGAAATAACACCGTCTTTTACTTCTTCTAATAATTCTAATGAACCAATGTTAGAAGTCATAATGATAATTGTATTTTTGAAGTCTACTACTACACCTTTAGAATCAGTTAAAGTACCTTCAT
>ERZ773197.3004-NODE-3004-length-10144-cov-4.497770_pt1 | contig 10144 bp, 10 predicted proteins | sample MGYA00580999_ERZ773197 | MGnify/ENA primary metagenome ERZ773197 (study PRJEB29015, sample SAMEA2738166) | human oral metagenome | biome: human oral; feature: human-associated habitat; material: saliva | place: China | collected 2185 ... | reverse complement strand
GAAAAAAATGAACCTAAATGGGAATACATGGATAGTTTTATAAATAGTCAAATTAAGCCGTTAAAAGAACTAGCTAATAACTCTCTCTTGACTCCTCCGCTCATAGATTTGAATAGTGTTCCTTGGTCAGATTTTTATATATCAGATTTTTTTGAAGCTGAAAGAGGTAAATCTGGAGCAAAAGGAAAGCTCCAGAGCGGAGAAATCCCTCTTATTTCTGCCCGTAAGCAATTCAATGCTTTTGATAGTTTCGTTACAGTTGACGAAAGCAAAGTCTTCAAAGAATCAATATCAATAAACAATAACGGCGATGGTGGAGCAGGTTTAGCATTTTTTCACAACTATAAGTACGTTGCAACTCAAGATGTGACAGCGCTAATGGAGAGGAAGTTTATGAGTAAAGAAGCTAAACTGTTTATATCTGTTTGCATAACTAAACAAGCTAACAAATTTGGGCACGGAAACAAACTGAACTCTAAACGTCTTCTTCATTAGAAGATAATGTTACCTGTAACGATTGAAGGAGAACCTGATTTCGAATTCATGGAAATGTATATATCATCAATATTAAGTTGATAGCAATTCCGCTTTTTATAAGTTGTTTAATATCTATACCAAAAGCGACCTCTAATATAGAAGTCGCTTTTTTGTATATTATCGGAAGCACTACATATTGTGGTTAGTGTAAACATGTATATAGTTCCCTTAAATTTAAATAAAGAAACCAAAAAGAGGAGTTCAATCCTCTTTTTTCTGTTTTTTTCCATTTTTCTTTGTTTTAAACAAAAATGTGATATAAAAATCCAAGAACAGAAATAGTTACTGTTCTCGGATTTTTAATTTTTCCTACTGTTTATAGTAGTATTGATCAGCAGGGACATTTCCGATATTCTGACCAAAAACTAATCTCGGTCTACTACTATCAGATTGATCACCATACGGATTTCTAAAGCCAATTTTAAATAAAGCAATCATAGCCCCTGAATTCCCTGACCGAATGTTGAGTGTTGGAAACTTAGAATTGGAAATCGGATTTGGTGAGATACTCTCATTTCTGTTCGTTTTTCCATCTGCGGATATAATTACTTCCAGACCTTCTCCATTTTTCCAGACACCTGCTAAAGTCGCATAATCACCTTTCATAATGGCTTCAATGTCTAAATCTTGTTTCTCTACTGAGTCAGTAGTATATTTTTCCCACCACTTATCTTGATATTCTCTAAAACTAATTTGATTTGTTTGACCAAATATTATTCTTTTTTCTGAACTAATATCTCCATTTGGTCCCTCCATATTTTCTGGAACCAATAACACTGAAATTTCTTTACCCTCTACAGCTATTTGGTTTACTCCAATAAAATATGCTTCATAATAATCTCCTATTTTTCTAGGCAGTTTATTCTCATTCAACTTATATTGCATATGAGAAGAGCCACTCCAAAAATTCCAATCATTGCCTTTTCCAGTAATTCTTGGGAATACACTGGTTCGATTTTGAAAATAATCTTCAGGCTTATATGCATATAAAGTAAATCCTGAATCAGCTATTGATTGTTCCAAATCGTCATTGGAATAAACACCGTTAAATGAAGATAAGTTCCCCTTGAGTACTAAGTCCTGGTCTTTGGCATTATCTGATTTAAAAAAATCTTTTTGATTGGAAAATATCATTTCATGGTCTATATCTCCATCAGATAAAGTAACTGTAATAAGTTTAGCTTTGTCATCAAATACTTCAATAGTAATCTTAAAACTATCATAACCATCAGATTTTTTCATTTTGCTAGTGGATGTTTTTTCTTTTCCTCTTCTTTCCAACTAGTCTCAAAAATACCAGAAACCATACCATCAGACGTTTGATAGTCTATTTTCCACTTATGGTCAAGGGAACTAATTATAGCTTTACTGCCAGTATTAGAAATATACTCCCCTGTAATATCAACTTTATCTGAACTATATATATGTTCACTAACTTCTTTAGTATTTTTCGAACTATATTGCCTATAGACAAAAAAACAAACTAAGCCTAGGATAGTTATAAAAATAGTAGCACACCAAAGTATAAATTTCTGTTTTTTAAGTCTATTTGTTTCCCTGAAACTTTTTCTCACATTTCTCTCCGATTTATTTAGTAATTTTCAACTCCCTTACAGAACCAATGCTATTATAACTTTTTGAATTAGAATTGTAAATCCTTTAAATAAATATATGAGTTATTTCTAAATGGGAAATACTAATGACAATCCCCCAACAGAAGGTTGCTGGGGGATTGTCATTAGTTCAAAGATTGCTACCCAATCAAACTTCCAATTGGCACTTTCTCGTCCACAGTAAGGAGAGTCAGTTGGTCGCCGTACTCGGCTGATAGAATCATACCTTGGCTGATGCGGCCCATCATTTTGCGCGGCTTAAGATTAGCTACAATTTGGACTTTTTTACCGACCAGTTCTTGCTCGTTTGGATAGTATTTAGCAATACCAGAGAGGATTTGGCGGTCTTCGCCGTCTCCTGCATCCAAGCGGAACTGGAGCAGCTTGTCAGAGCCTTCAACTTTAGAAACTTCTTTGACTTCTGCGACACGGATTTCCACCTTATCAAAGTCGTCAAATTTGATCGCTTCACGGTTAAGTTTTAGCTCGACATCTTCTGGCTTCCATTCTTTTTCAACCTCAGGTTTGTTGCCTTCCATTTGTTCTTTGATATAGGCAATTTCTTCTTCCATATCCAGACGAGGGAAGATTGGCGTTCCTTTTTCTACAACTGTCAGACCTGCTGGGAGCTGGTCAATTGCTAGATTTTCCAGAGACGTTGCTTGAGGCAAGCCCAGTTGACTGAGAACAGCCTTGCTGGTTGCCATCATAAACGGCTCAATCAAGTGCGCCACAACACGGAGGCTCGCTGCCAAGTGGCTCATAACTGCTGCCAGTTCTTTGACCTTAGCTTCATCCTTAGCCAGAACCCAAGGAGCTGTTTCATCGATATATTTATTGGTGCGGGAGATGAGCGTCCAGACTGCTTCCAGAGCGCGTGGGTAGTCAACTGCATCCATGTGTTTGTAGTAGTCAGCGATGGATTCAGCTGCTACTTGAGCCAGAGCTCCGTCAAAATCCGTTACATTTTCTTCGTAAGCTGGCACTTGACCGTCAAAGTACTTGTTAATCATGGAAACAGTACGGTTGAGGAGGTTTCCTAGGTCATTGGCCAGCTCATAGTTGATACGGCCAACATAATCTTCTGGCGTGAAAGTTCCATCAGATCCCACCGGAAGACTGCGCATGAGGTAATAGCGTAATGCATCCAAACCATAGCGTTCTACCAGCATTTCAGGATAGACTACATTGCCCTTAGACTTAGACATTTTGCCATCTTTCATGACAAACCAGCCATGAGCAATCAAGCGGTCGGGCAGCTTAATATCCAGCATCATGAGCAGGATTGGCCAGTAGATAGAGTGGAAACGCAGAATGTCCTTACCCACCATGTGGAAGACTGTTCCATTCCAGAATTTATCGTAGTTAGCATGGTCTTCCTGACCGTAGCCAATTGCTGTCGCATAGTTGAGCAGGGCATCAATCCAAACATAGACAACGTGCTTAGGATTTGATGGCACCGGCACGCCCCAAGTAAAGGTCGTCCGAGAAACGGCCAAGTCTTCCAAGCCTGGCTCGATGAAGTTTTTCAGCATTTCATTAAGACGACCATCAGGAGTGATAAAGTCTGGATGAGATTTGAAAAATTCTACCAAGCGATCTTGGTACTTGCTGAGACGAAGGAAGTAAGACTCTTCTGATACCCACTCCACTTCATGTCCAGACGGCGCGATTCCGCCAGTTACATTTCCAGCTTCGTCACGGAAGACTTCAGCCAACTGGCTTTCAGTAAAGAATTCCTCATCAGATACAGAATACCAGCCTGAATATTCACCCAAGTAGATATCATCTTGGGCCAAGAGTTTTTCAAAAACATCAGCTACAACCTTTTCATGGTAGTCATCGGTCGTGCGGATAAATTTATCGTAAGAAATATCAAGCAATTCCCAGAGTTCCTTGACACCAACCGCCATACCATCGACATAGGCTTGCGGGCTGATCCCAGCTTCTTCAGCTTTTTGCTGGATTTTTTGACCGTGCTCATCAAGACCAGTCAGATAGAAAACATCATGGCCCATGAGGCGCTTGTAGCGAGCCAGAACATCGCAAGCAATGGTCGTATAGGCAGACCCAATGTGGAGCTTGCCAGACGGGTAATAAATAGGTGTCGTAATATAAAACGGTTGTTTTGTAGTCATTTTTTAATCCTTTCAAGGCTAATGAAACCTTTTTTGATAACACTTCATTATATCATATTTCCAAGCGATTGAAAGAGGATAACTGACATTGATTTTAGGCTTTCTTCTCTTAAAATAAATAGGGACAATAGGTTTTATTCCATAGTTTCTTTCGACGATAGTGATAGTAAAGAACAGCTCTATTCATCAAATCGGTTGAGAAACGAGCTTCTTAGTTTGTTCATAATTCTTCTCTAGGGCTATAATAAAACACCTTGATTTAGCCATCTATTTTGTTCTGGCCAAAGATTGCTATTTCCCCAAAACTTGCCAATTCTTGCTAAATATAGTAGAATATATAAAAAATATTTAAGGAGATTACTACATGATTGATGCATATAAAAAATTTTGGAAGGGCTATGTGGATTTCACCGGTCGCTCAACTCGCCCAGAATTTTGTGGCCAATTCTCTGCCATTTTTTAGTAATGATACTAATACTTTGTACTGCTCTTCTGATTGAGACGGTTTTGAACTCTGAGACTGGAGGAGCCTTATCTACCGCCTTTGTTGGCCTGATGCTTATCTATTACATTGCAATTCTGCTTCCCTCTCTCGCCATTCAAGTTCGACGATTGCGAGATGGTGGCTATCATTGGGCTCTTCTCTTTTTGTACTTGGTCCCATTTTTTGGCCATTTGATTCTGTTTATTTTTTATTGTCAGCCTACAAAATATGAACTTGTTAGCAATGATTCCTATAATAATACAGAATACCAAGATCAGCAATTTAGCCAAAATCCCTATCAAGAGCAGCAAAATTACCAACAAAATTTTGTGGCAACTGAAAACGAGTAAAGTCCATTGAATCAAACAAAAAGCATTCTACTTTAACAGGCCTCCCGAAAGGTTAGATTTTTGTATCTAACTCTTTGGGAGGCCTGTTAAATTTACCTGACTTTTTATGTTTGTTAAACCATATTATTTTTCCACAGCTTCATTATAGATTCGAATCCGAGGGGCAACTTGATTTATCACATCTAAAAACTGTAATAAGTCAATATATTTTTGATCCGTATAAGGCCCAAAAGCCAGACGAATATCTTTGTTAGAACTCATTGGATTGTAATATAGATAAAGGTAATGAATTTTTAGATGGTTCGTTTGTTCCACTTCCTCAATCTTAATGGTCACATCAGCTAAGTCAGAAAGCATGAGAAATTGGAAATAAGCATCAACCCGTATGATGGCATCCTTGTAGAGATAGAGAGATAGGCTTTCACGCGCATAACGAGAGTCGCTATAAATTAGTTGAAAATCCTTTTCAAGCTCTGGAAAGTGAGAATAAAGTTCTTGACAGCGTCGCAAACTCTTTTCTCTATTGACTATAGCAAGGCAAGTAAAGAGGCCACTCATTGCCATTAGCAAGATGATTGAAATCAGGGTCATTCTCCCACCGACTTCATCTGTCTGTGACAAAGCCAAGAGCAAAACGAAAGCCCCTAGACCACAAAAAACAGGAAAAACTAATTCCTTATAAAATTTAAAATTTATTTTTTCTTGCACCAATTGATCCTCTCAATCCAAACCTGGCTTGTTTTCCACCTTTAGCCTAGGCCCAAGGATTATAAAAGCGTCCTTGATTGACAACGAAAAGAAGAAGGCTGAGGGCTAGTAGAAGAACGGATACCACGATTACAAGTTTGTCTAGTTTTCCGAAGGCTTGCTGGGTATACCAGGTCCGCTTTTTGTTTTTCCCAAAGCGACGCAGCTCCATGGCTGTTGCGATAGTGTTGATTCGCTCGAGCGAGCTGAAAATCAAAGGAATAACGATTTGCAGATTGCCCTTGACCCGCTTGCTAAGGGGAGCTTTCTTGGATAATTCTTGCCCACGCGCCTCTTGAGACATCTTGATGAGGTAAAATTCCTCCTGCAAATCTGGAATATAACGCAGGGTCAGACTGACCGCATAGGCAATCTTATAAGAAAGGCCGATTTGATTCAGACTGGAAGCAAATTGACTGGGATGGGTGGTCATGAGAAAGATCACCGCTAGAGGAATCGTTGAGAAATACTTGAGCAAAAGATTCAAGAGATAAAAGAGTTCCTGAAGTGTGAGATTATAAGCTTCCCATCCTGTCCAGAGCAGATCCTTGGCTCCATAAATCTCCACCCCATACTGAGGAGCAAAGAGATAGACCATGAGAATATTCAGCGCTGCAAAGGTTCCCGCAAAAGCCAAAACGAAAGAAATATCTTTCAGCCGAATCTCAGACACTCGAAATAACATCAGGGAAAGCAGAGCCACAAGAAGGAGGAAACGCGTATCGTAGCTCATCATGGCTGCCACCGAAACCAGGATAAAAAAGATGAGCTTACTAGCACCAGAAAGAGCATGGAGAAAAGTCTTTCCGGCATGGTAGCCAATCAATTTTTGTTGATTAAACATGACTTTCCTCCTTTTTTTGCATGTAAAATTGAGTCAGAGCTAGCGGATCCACTCCCAGCTTCTCAGCTAGGCTAAAAATCGAAGTCTCCTTTAGATTGGCCGCTACAATCAACTCATGATTGGACAAAACCTGAGCAGGCGACTGGTCTGCTAAAATCTGGCCGTCCACCACCACGATGGCCCGATCAGAATAATCCAGCATGAGCTGCATATCATGGGTAATCATGATAATCGTGTGTCCCTGCTGGTTTAGCTCATCGAGAAAGTCCATCATTTCTGTATAATGGCGCTGATCCTGACCAGCTGTCGGCTCATCCAAAAGGATAATCTCTGGATTTAGCACTAAGATAGAAGCAATGGTCACCCGCTTCTTCTGACCAAAAGACAGGGCTGAAATTGGCCAACTGCGGAATTCATAGAGACCGCAAGTTTTGAGAACAGCATGAACTCTTTCTTCAATCTCTGCTTCTGCCAAACCACGCAACCGTAGCCCCAGAGCCACTTCATCAAAAATCATGGTAGTCGAAATCATCTGATTGGGATTTTGCAAGACATAGCCAATCCGCTCCGCTCGCTCCTTGATAGAATCGCCCTTGATATCCTGTCCCTGCCAACGATACTCCCCTTCTGTATCAATGAAACGACAGAGAGCCTTGGCTAGAGTGGACTTGCCAGCACCATTTTTCCCAACGATTGCTATCCGCTCACCCTTGAAAATCTTCAGACTGATATCCCGCAAAATAGGTCTATCGCTCTGATAGGCAAAGGAAACATGGTCGAGTTCTAAAAGGGCTTCATGCCTACTGTCAATCTGCTCTGTTTTTTGCTCGGTCAGATTCTGCGAAAGGCCTGTAAGTTCCAGTTTGGTCAAATCAGCCAGATGAGTCGCGCTTGCCACATCAAAACCAAGCTGCCGCAAGGCTGTGATATAGAGGGGTTCTCGGATTCCATTTTCTGCTAAGAGGTCCGTCTTGAGCAGATCATCCGGCGCACCGTTAAAGAGAATCTCCCCATCATTGACGAGGACAACTCGATCAACAGGTCGATAAAGAACGTCTTCCAAACGATGTTCGATGATAATGGTCGTGGTCGCAGCTTCTCTATGAATCTGATCAATCAAGTCAATCGTATCCTGACCAGACTTGGGATCGAGATTGGCCAAAGGCTCATCAAACAGCAAAATTGGACTCTCATCGATCAAGACACCCGCTAGACTGACCCGTTGCTTCTGCCCGCCAGACAAGTCTTGAGGGCGGTGATCCAAAAGCTGCTCTAGGTCTAGCTGCATGGCCCAACGCAGAACTTTCTCCCGCATCAAGGGCAAGTCCACCATATCATTTTCCAGAGCAAAGGCCAAATCCTCTGCCACACTGAGCCCGATAAACTGACCATCCGTGTCCTGCAAGACCGTGCTGACAAGATTTGACTTGTCATAAATACTGCTATCAAAGGCTGGCTGCCCCTTAATCAAGAGTTTGCCACTGGCCTGACCCTTGTAAATATTGGGAATAATGCCGTTAAGACACTGCCCCAGGGTTGACTTACCAGAGCCAGACGGCCCAATCAGCAGAACCTTTTCCCCCTCATAAATGGTCAGATTAATATGCTTCAAAGTCGGCTCCGACTGAGCCTGATATTGAAAACTAAAATCTTCAAATTGAATAATTGGTTTTTTCATGTTTTTCTATAAGGCCAGAGCGATCTGAATCGCCAGATTGGCCACCTTGTCTTTCTCGTCTAAGTCCGCATGATTAGCCAGATTGCGCATGTCCCAAGCCTCCTCAGACAGATGATCCGCCGCATAAAAGAACTGGCAAACTTGAATGCCACGAAAGGCCGCTAGAGCCGCTACAGCCGAGCACTCCATGTCCACACAGATAGCTCCCGCCTCTTTTCGCCTGCGCAGCTTGTCCGCAGTTTCTCGGAAAATACCGTCGGTCGTCCAAACCTTGCCCAAGCTATGAGAAATCCCTCGCTGCTCAAGGAAATCCAAGAGAAAATCCTGCAAACCGACATTGACTGCTATCTCCGAACTAGCCGGCTGGTAATGATAGCTAGTCCCCTCATCGCGCAAGGCTGCTGTCGGAATAATGACGGATGTTTCTTTGATATCCTCGTCTAGCACACCACAAGTCCCAAAGAGAACCAGCTTTCTCATACCAAAAGCAATCAAATCCTCCAGAATAGCCACACAAGCGGAAGCTCCAACTGGAGCGTTGAAAAGAGCTAGCTCCTGACAATCCGCAAAGACCCGATAAATAGGAATTTCAATGTTGGCCATAGATGTCGTCGTAATCAACTCATGGTCAAAATCCGCCAGCATTCGGGCAAAGGTCTCCCGAGCAAAGCAGGACACTGCCGTCTGCGGAAATCCTTCAATAGGCTCTATCAAATCCTCTGGATTAATGATGGCCTTACGGTTTTGATCAAACTCTTCAAGAATCATCGACTTATTTTTCCCTTTCTTTAGCATGAAATAGCCAGCTAGCGTCCACTGACTCTATCCTACTATTGTATCATAAAAAGGCGGTCTACTGACTATCGCCAGCATATTTTCTAGCTAGCCAAGGATACAGGCAGACTCTATAGCAAGGATGGTCTCAAGCGCATTTCAAAACAAAAAAATTGGGATAAGACCAATCAGTAATCCAGTACATCCTATACCATTTAAACTATCCTCTCATCTCAGCAACTTGTATATTCACTTTTTCTTTCTAATTCTATCTCTATCAAACTCCTTATCTTGGATCATATCTGAGGACACTTCTATATGCCTGATTGGGGTTGTTTCTTCGACATCATTGCGGTGTTGATAAGCATAGATAATATAAAACCAAGTTCGATATAAGTAAGGACCCATAGTCATAAAGAGAAATGACATTCCCCATCCCCAAAAATACTCATACCCTAACATACCTAAAAAAACACAGCAAAGAGATAAAATTAATGGTGGCCCCATTACAAAATTATATACATTTCTAATAGCCTTGGCAGATATAATCTCTTCAGAGTCCAAGTCGACCAAACAGCTCATGACGATAATAATTACTAGCGCGTAGATAAGGGGAAGAGATAATTTTAGAACAATAAAGTTATGGTCCCCACTCAAACTACTAAATCCAATAATGGTATAAACATGACCAGTCAGATACATGAGATAGGTTCCAAAACTGGTTAAAATCCCTCGCTTAAGATCTAGTAAAAATACTAAATTTAAAACCCAAACAACAATCCCTGAAATAAGCAGTCCTTGATATAAGTCCTCATTTTTTAGAACCTCTAACCCTCCTGCCATAAACATAAAAAAGGCTATAGGATATAAAATAAAAATCCCATTTAATACTCCCCAAAGAGGGACGGGGCCATGGACACTCCTTCTTTGAAATTCAAAAGTTTTTTTAATTCGTTCCAGTATCATTTAAACCATCCTC